>Ga0172368_10004290_pt1 | contig 16571 bp, 11 predicted proteins | sample Lak11m_FD_114540 | JGI IMG/M metagenome (GOLD analysis project Ga0172368, IMG submission 114540) | Freshwater microbial communities from Kabuno Bay, South-Kivu, Congo - kab_022012_11m | ecosystem: Environmental > Aquatic > Freshwater > Lake | place: Democratic Republic of the Congo: South-Kivu...
TCCTTCCTGCCAAACAATGGTATTCTTAATTTTTGGATTACAAGTCCCTGCATTGGGATGAATACAAGTATTAGAGCCATTTACAAACGTACAGTTGATAATTTCGGGAGAGGATGAATTCATCTGAAAAGTCACATCATTGCTATTGGCTATTAAAGTATATTTCAACAAACCCGATGAACTTACGAAAGTTACACCACGGGTATAAGTTAAACCATATATTTCACTGACTACACCCGGATATTCAATATTACAATAAATGAGGTTGTTATTAGAAGAATTGGAAAAAATAATCACACCCCAGTTGCCCGATGACCCATCACGGGTAAAAGTGATGCGCTGATCGTAAGTGCCTTGTGCATCGAGACGTCCTTTGACGTTGATCATACCGATGTTATCTACGCCGTAATCTGCGGCAAAGGTACCTGTTGCCAATTTCACCGTTACTCCGGGTTCTATGGTCAGTGTTTTACCTGCGGGCACAATGGCTTCTCCTTTAATAATATAAGGAGAACCACTTTTGGTCCATGTGCCATATACTTCCTGTTTGTTGGATATTGTTGTTGGTCCGGAACCGGAAGAGGAATAAGAAGAAGACGAATAGGATGATTGTGTTTTATAAGGCAATGCTCCCATATCAACACCATATTCCCCGGCGCCAATACATGGTGAAGAAGAAGTCAGGTGAAAATCTGATTTTTCGTTCACAAAACGAGGATTAGAATTGAACAAATTATGTCCTAAATTTTTAGGTTTTTCTTTAAAAGAACCAATATTAAAAGAGCAGTATTTAAAAGACACACCATAATTATCGAAAGGCCTGATACTGTTCCAGAAAATACAGTTGGTCACATAAGGTTGCCCATTGTCACTGCTGTAAACATCAGTATTTTCATTATTGGCAAAGGTGCAATTGTTGATTTCCTGACTTGTACAGCCGATATAATGAATACCTACGCCACCATTGTTTACAATAATGCAATTGCTGATATCTAATTTTGACCTTTTGAGTGTGATGGCACCATATCCTTCGTTGTAATAATCGCCATATTCAATTTTACAAAATTTGAACACATTGTCGTCATCGGAATCAACAAACTGTATTTCTTTCCAATTTTCAGAAGAATTTTTTGTAAAAACTATCAAATTATTGGCATCACCAACAGCATTAATAGTTCCTTTTATTTCAAGAGCTCCTTCAGCTTCAAATTTTACAACTACACCTTTTTCAATAGTTAAGGTTTTATAAGAAGGAACTATTGCTTTGCCTTTGATAACATAAGGTGAATAACTTTTTATAAAAGTGCCGTAAACTTCCTGATTGTCAGAAATGCTATTATCAGAATACTCATCACTTTCCTGAGCAAAAAGGTTAAAAAAGCAAAGGTTCAATAAAGTGAACACTATAAAGTATTTTTTCATAACTATTTTTTTAAGTTATTTTTTCTATTTTATTGTAAATGGTAATATTGCAAAACAAAAATAAGTATTATAAACAAAATAAATACAATGTAAAATTAATATTTTTTAAATACATATAAAAACAATTGGTTTTAAAAAGGTTTCTTTTACATATTCCGGCAACTCATACCCTAATCCATCTAATAACTGCCTAAAGCTGCATTAACATAGACTTCGTAAGTATAGCTCACTTCTTTCTTCTCTTTGGCGTTTAATTGCAAATCCCAATTAACCTTGGTATTGGGATTAAGGTTGGTATATTTGCCCGATTTGGTAGATTTTCCACCATCGCTGATTACAGTCACATTGGCAAGTATATCCTTTTTTACATTAAGTTCTATTTTTTTATCCTGCATGTTTTCAATGTTTACGGTGCCCTTGATAGATATTTTATTGTAAGTTATTTTACCAATACGTTTTACAGCATCTTCTTTTTTAACTTCTTCTTCTTTGTATTTGATAATCACATCACCCGCTTTTGAAAGCTGCACAGAACAGTTAGAGCCAACCGGCGTGTATTTAATCTGATCCTGAGCCAAAGGCTGAAGCTGTTCATTCAGAACAAAAACAGGAGCCGTCGTAAAAGGATAGGTTGTGCCATTTGTGATAAGGAATGAGTGAAATACTTCATATCTTTTTTCGGGGTCGAGGTTGATATAGCCATAATACGAATAGTTGGCAACATCGCCTATGTTCACTTCATACACATCTTTATAAGGTACTTTGACAGAAAAAACCTGAAAACTTGTTTTACTCTTTTCAGGCAAAGCTACTTTTCCCAATTTGTACATGTAAAGGTCGTTGGTCTTTTCACCCTGAGTTTCAAAAATAGCATATTCATTAAAGGGACTATTTCCGGCATCAGCTTCTTCAGCAACAATTGCATTGCTGTAATAGGATTGCACCTGTGCAGCAAAAACAGGGGGTGGAGGTGTTGAAACCGTAAATAGATTTGTGAGATAATCATAGCCTAAAGGATCGCCGGTATTGTTAAAATAAAATTGCGGAGCCCCAACAGTTAAAGTAAGATCTACATTTTCAACACTTTCAGCATAATTTTCGACTGTGGCTTTCATTTCCAATTGTAACTCTTTGTCGCTAACCAGCTTAATACAATATGAAGGCAACCACTGAATGCCATTCTGCATATAAATAACTTTAAGGTCAACATTTGAAACATTTTTATCAAACTTTATTTTTGCAAGCCGGCATAATGAGTCGCTGTTTACAATATCAGTAGGTGTTTCGTCGAAAGTGATGTCAATAATGCTGTTGGCATACAGAAAACTGATTTTATTGTCTCCGGTTTTCAATTTTAAAAGACCGTAATCTTTCTGATAATCGATAATGGTACCGGACACTTCGCGTATGTCCTTTTCGGTGGGTTTATAGTTAAATTTCACCTTTTTCCCCTTATTGGCTTCAATAATTTCGAAGATGCTGAAAGCCGGTTTATTTTTCTTTAAAGTGTCGGTCATGAAAGTTATCTGATTAATTTTCACATCTTTAACAGTTGAAATCCAAAAACTGCTCAGCAAAGGGTTGGCAGGGAGTTCCATTACCGCATAGTCACCTTTCACTGCAAGGTTACCTTCTTTCACAACATAATAACTGCCATTTTTAAAGACATTTATACTTATAGGCTTCAGTTTGTTTTGTGAGAAAACATGACTTGCCAGGCCAACAATTAAAGTGATTAAAATTAATTTTTTCATAGGGGTTTAGTTTAAATTATTTATAGATTAATCGGAAATTCTTGAAGTTTGCTATGAAGTGTAAAATTACATTTTTTAATTATTATTTAAGTAATTTTTAAAAGTATCATTTCACTAAATAGCTTATCTCAAAAAATAAATATTAATTTTGAAGTCTATTTAAAACATGAAATTGCAAACGCTTAAATATCTGCTCATTATTATTCTGGTTCATGCCGGATTTGGAGTGATGTATGCCCAGGACACCTCCATGATAAAATCTGTCAGAGATACTACAAAACCCAAAATTGACACTGTATTTCATCAGTTTTGTAAACAAACAGCATTTGACGAACCTTCAAAGGTTAAATTCGCAGCTGTTGACACTACGCTAGATGGTTTTCAAAGATATGAGCCCCTCAGCAGTTGTGCATTTCTGGGTAACAGTGGCAAAGCCTATAAAAGTTTTTTTTTCGATTCAAATCACAAACCCGGCTTCGACCTTGGCGAAAATACGTATCGTGCCTACATGCCATTGGCTGAAGATGTAAAATATTATAATGTCAGTTCCCCATACTCAGAGCTGTATTACGTAATGGGCGGCAGCAAAGAGCAAATACTAAAAGTTACCCATACCCAAAATGTAAATAAAAACCTAAATGTCGGACTTAATTTTAACATTATCAACTCTTTAGGAGCTTATCGCAGACAAAAGACAGACATTACCAATTTTGCAGCCACCACAAATTACAGAACCGCCAATAACAGATACACCATAATTGGAAACATTTTATCCCACAAATGGAATAACTATGAAAGCGGCGGTTTGTACGACATGTCTGCATTCACAAATCAGGTATTAGACCGCCCCGACCTGTTTGATGTAAAACTTGCAAGTGCTAAAAATAATATTAAGGAATCGGGTGTGTTTTTAAAACAGTATTTGAACTTTAATAAAAAACGGTTTCAGGATTCATCAGCTAAAGCAGAGATAAAAATCTTCAATACTCAATTAATCCATACCTTAAATTACAATAAAACATCCTTGATGTATATTGATGAAAGTCCTTCTTATGCTTTTTATCCACTGATAAATTTTGAAAATACATACACAGGCGATTCCACATCAGTAAAAGTACTTTCTAATGACATTAATTTGTTACATGTTTTTGTCAGGAATAAGAAAAACAGAGCCATGATTTTTGCAGATGCAGGCATAGAACATCAGTACATTGATTACAGACAATATGCAACCTATTTCATTGATTCACTGATTAAAGTCAATAAAGAAATCACTTTTATAAATCAATATATAGCTAAAGCCCATCTTTATATCAATCCTGCGGATAACATGAGCTTTAAACTTGGCGGATACAGTGTTTTTAAAGGTTATAACGACAGGGATATGGGTATCAATGCCACAGCAAAATTAGATTTTAACGACACCCACAATATTTGGCTAAATGCATCAATGGATAATTATCAGCCGGCATTTCATGCGAGCCGGTACATTTCAAATTCTTTTGTGTGGAACTACCATTTTGACAAAACAAACAACGTCATTTTAAGTGCACTACATAATTTTAAAGGGTACAAAACCAAACTTGAAATCGACCAGGTTTACAACTATGTATATTATGATTTTTATGCCAGGCCAAAGCAATATAAAGGTTCAGTGCAGATAATAAATATTACATTTTCGAAGCTTTTTAATTTTGGTGCTTTTAATTTAAACAACAACATCAGTGTTCAACAATCTACCAACAACACTATCATACCCTTACCATTAATTGTAAACAATCACAGCTTTTACTGGGGAACTTACTTGTTTAAAAAAGCACTGTATTCTCAATTCGGCATTGATGTTTACTATAATTCTGCTTATCATGGGTACAATTACATGCCGGCCACAAGGCAGTTTTATTTACAAACAGTCACATCAACCGGCAACTATCCTCTGATAGATGTATTTGTAAACCTGCGCATTAAAAGAGCCAATATCTTTATTAAAATGGCTCACCTCAACCAGGGGCTTACAGGCTTCAATTATTACAGTGTGCCTGACTATCCGCTTCAGGGCAGGGCTTTAAAGCTTGGAGTTTCGTGGAAGTTTTATGACTAGGGAAGAAAGAGGAAGTGCACTAAAGTGAGCTAAAGTGCACTAAAGTGAGCTAAAGTGCACTAAAGTGAGCTAAAGTGAGCTAAAGTTGGTTAAATGGTAATATACTTGTCACTGTCACTGCTAACTGTTCACTGTTAACTGCTTTCCTAACAGCCTCCTTTAACCTTAACTTTAACCTCTGATTGAGGCATATTTGCAGCACTTTTAGAGGTAGCACCACCCATTTGTTTTTTATAGTCCCATTTTGCTTTTTCATCATTATAGAAAAAATAAGAGGGATTGGCCTGTACAATAATATTATTATAAATCACATCAAAGTTGCCGGGTAAATATCTGATGTTTTCGACACCGACCGATTTAAAAAACAACAAGGCCAAAGCAGCCTCACTCTGACTGTCGGAATAAAGCACCTTTTCCTTTTCTTCGTTGCGCAATATTTTAATTTTGCCTTTCTGACTGAACATTTCAAAAGGCATATTGACAGCAGATTTGATATGGCCGTTTTTATACGACACAGAGTCTCTCAAATCAACAAACACAATGTCATTTTTTCCTTCTTTAAGATGCTCCGATAATTCGAGATATTGCATCATGTAGGCATTTCCCTCCATTTCACTGAGTATCTGCCTGTTGTTCTCCTTATAGCCTTTCGACTTATGGGTCATGGCTGAGAATATCAAAGAGCCAATAATAAAAGCAAAGAATATCAATGAGCCGTTAAAAAGTTGATTGTTTTTCATCTGTAAATAATTTGTTTTTAATTGGTCAGATGGAATCTCGCATGAAAACTATTTTCATTTACAGTTTGTATTGATGATATCATGCTCGATTTCATTTTCTGTGATTTATATTTGTTTAACATCCACCTTTGACTGCTTTTGGAGCGCCATCAGCGGCATTAGGAATTGATTTTCCGGCAGATTGGTCATTGGCTTTACCTTCCCTGAAATAGGCCCTGGCTTCTTTAATAAATCTCTGTTCATCCTGCTTTCCTGATAAATCTGAGTTATTTGATGAACTTTCTGTAAAGATGTCATCATAAAATTTATTCAATCCCCCATTTAAAACGAATAAATTTTCAATGCCATGACGTGATGCAAAAAACCAAGCCATATCAGCTTTGGAAGAGCCATTTGAATATAAAACAGTGGTGTTATTATTTTTAGTCAGTTTTTCAATTGATTCTTTTGAGAGTATGTCATTCAAAGGAAGGTTCACTGCGCCGGGAAGATGAAATTCATTATACTCGTCACTTGTTCTGACATCAATCAGGTAAATACCTTTTTCATTATTTAATATAGTATGCGCAATTTTTTCTGTATTGACATATCTTTTATTACTTAATATGTCGCCCAACAAAATACTTTTTTCTTTTTCATTGCTGAAACTGTTCCTTTGCTGCGGCAACCACAAGGCTATAAAACTTAAAATCAAAATAAAAATAAGGGGGTATGTGACAGATAATTTCTGATTGTAAAGCAATTCTTTAAACTTCTTTGAACTATTTTCAATGAGCTGCGTTACAGCAAAGGCCATAACAGCCATAAGCACAAGCAGGAACAAAAACCACTGTTGAGATAAACCCAAAGTATCGTAAATAAATGGACTTCCGAGGAAACTGCCCATGTGAAGCGGTTTGAAAACAGGATAAAAATATCCAAAAATAAAAACACCAATGAGCATACCGCCAATAAAAAACCAGGCATCGATTTTCCCAATGACGGCTGCTGTTAAACTGGTTCCCGGACAAAATCCTCCCAGAATAAATCCAAATCCCATTATAACACCACCAACAATGGCCGACCATAAATATAAAGGATTGACATAAAGAAATTCAAAATTGATCCACCCCATATACTTTAAGAAAAACAGACCTGTTGCGGCGGTAACAGCTGCTGTAAAAAACACTTTAAGCACTACAAAGTCATATCCGTAGAAAACACCTGCCAACTTTCGGGATGAAGAAAATCCGGCTTGTTCGAGAATAAAACCAAATGCAATTCCTATAATTAAGGCGAAGAAGAAATTTAAATCTCCGTTTATTATTCCTTGTGGTAATAATGGTCCCATAAAATAAATATTAAAATATTAAATCCACAGTTTTCTAAAAAAATAAGCAATCATGTAGCCTGTACCAAAGATTCCAATCATGGTCAGAAATCCAGCTGTTGAAAACACCGCCATGCCACTTAATGCAGCACCGCTGGTACAGCCCCTGCCAAACTGAGAGCCTATGCCAAAAAGCAGTCCTCCTGCAACCGCAAAAACAAGGCGTGTTCTGTTCTTTACATTAGGGCCTTTATCAATTTTTAAAGTGAGTCTTCCTGATAAAAAGCCCGATAAAAAACCTCCCACAAGCATTCCTAACACCTCAAACACCAGCCATGATCTTAATGGCGAATGTGCACCTGCAAAATATTCATCAAAAAAAGTACTCTTTTTGGCTACCTCAGGTGCAAACTTGCCAACAGAAGAAATAACAGCACTTTTCATGGCGCCGCTGGCTCCCAGTCCTCTGCCGGTAATAAAAAAAGTGATTAAAAGCACAATTCCCAATAAAAACCCAGCCATATAGGGGTTCATGTAGGGTTTTACTTCTTTTTTAATATTGTTTTCCATAGTTTATTTTTTTAACAGCCCCCCTTGACTTTTAACGCCACAGGATTGCTTTGCTGGTTGAGTGTAGGAACACTTTGAGAAAATTCTAAAGGAAAATTATACACATTTTGCTTAGTAAATACGTTGTCAGGAAAATTTTTAAGCATGACATTATACATAAAACCATTGGCACCATACTTTAGCGAATAAGCATCATATCCCAAAATCCGCAGATAAGCCACAACAAAAGAACTTTTAGTTCCCGTATAACAATAAACCAATATGGGTTTATCGGTAGGCAATTTAAATAAATCTGTTTTGCTGTTTAATGATTTTTTGGGTAAAAACTGATAGGCGCCCTTTAATTGTCCTAAGTTGCTGTTGTTTTCGAATCCGTATTTAACAATAAAGTATTTTAAATAATTTTTACTGACATCATCAATACTCACAAAATACTTCTTAATAGTGTCAGCTAAGATAGTATCAGCCCTTGCTCTTAGTATTTTATAAGGAACTGATTCACCAGTGTTTATTTGTGGATAAGAAAGCTTTTGAGGCAATGGATTATCAGCAACTTCAAGTTCGTTTTCCGGTTTTGACGAAACTGACTTAAGCCACAGGGCATCGGCATAATTGCTGTGCCAGGCACACATTCCAAATTTCATAGAGAAAACATTATTGTATCCCAAAAGCCTGAGAATGCTTGTAACAAATGCCGACCTTACACCAATGTCACAAACCATGACAATAGAATCAAAACTATTGGGTTCAATGACATTTTCAAAAAAAGACATAAGACTGTCGGGTTTAATGTTGAAAGCTCCTTTTATATGACCATTATTATAAGCATCCTCATCTCTTATATCTATTATCAGAAAGTTCTTGTCAATATTCTGATAAACCAATGAAGCATCAATATTTGAAGGAAATTTATCACTATTGACATAATCTCCATTATTTTCAAGCACATTAAGCAACACTTCAAACTCTGATGCAGATTTAACTTCCATAGAAGATGTTTTATTTTTACACCCATTAAAAAGAAGACTTATTGAAACAAAAATTCCAATAAATAAAAAGTAAAATTTATGCTTCTTTGTCATTTTTTTTGTCATTTGATTTGTCATCATTATTATTTTCGTCATCCAGTTCTTCCCAACCCGAAATCATGGCTTTTAAATTAGATGTTATTGTATGTCCTGTTGTTATAAGATAAAGATGAACTACAATAAAAGCCAAAAGTATAAAAGCGCCAAGTGTGTGAAATACAGCTATAGGTTGAATCGAGCTGATACTTAAAGATTCTATTTTACCCGATTGAGGGTACCTGTAAAACATATACAGCAGACCAGAAACAATCATTACAGGGATGAACAGCACCTTAAGCCCCAGATATACAAGACGTTGCAAAGGATTCAGTTTACTTAAAATAGTCTTTCTGGTAGGATGTGGTGCATTTTTAAAAATACCTGTAATATAATAAGCCAATTGGGCTTTTAAATTCTTTGAAGTTGGAATATACTGCTTCCATTCTCCTGTTGTAAAATGCCAAAATATGGTAAAAGCAATAAGAATTAAAAATATAACTGCAACCATATTATGTATCTGAACAGCTAATTCAAATCCAAACAAACTGAATGAATCATGTATTTCAAAACCGGTTATTGCCAATAAAAAAATCAGAATAGCTTGCGACCAGTGCCAGAATCGTTCATAGCCCTTATAAATATATACTTTTTTCATTATAATTATTTTTCTTTAAATTTTCTTTTTATATGATATATAGCGCATTAAAGCATGTCCCAAAACACCAATAAAAGATATTAAGAGCATCCAGAAACCAAAAATTTCAACAGCAGAAATATGCGTTTTGCCTGGCATATAAAAATCGTTGATATCCTTCAATCGGCTTTGATTCTGAGTATGACATTCCTCACATTTCAAAGCATCTTCCTTTTTTGAGACCATGTGATTAATCGGCAAATACATTTTAGTATTAATAAACCCGTATTTTCCACTAAAGGGCATTCCGACATAACTCATTCCTGCTTTAAGAGATGCCTCCCAATCTAAATCAAGCCATAATGCTCCTTTGCCGGTATCCTGATCCCAAAGTTTGGCCTGTATCAGTGTTTTGTTAATCAGGTCGTAGGGCTGTTTTCCTGAGTGAATTTTAACAGGAATTATTTTAGAATTCTTATCAGCATAGGAACCAAAAAGGGTGTTTATATTTATTGAATCCGAAGTAATTTTATCTGTTATTAGAAAATGGTCGGCAGTGCCATTAAACCACTTATACTCTGGTTTTACATTCTTCTCCCATTTAAAATTTCCTTTTATAGAGAGATATGAATCTTTCCCTGTAGCAGAATCAACAATTGAATAGGCCACTCCGTTCTTTCTTTTACCTGCTGTTGACCAGTCCCAAAACATCTTGGTCGGATTTACCTTTGCATAAACCGGAATATGGCACGTTTTACAATCAACTTTTATGGTGTGTTCATTCAATTTACTGTTGGTGTGGGGAAAATTACCATGACAGTCTTCACAATTAAGTCTGTTGGTGTTGGAAGAAGAGCAGGCATAATATTTTCCTTTAATTTTATGTTTCTTTGCCTCATGACATGCCACGCAACTCATATCCAATCCGTCTTTACCCATGTGAACATCAACGTTTTTATCGCAATTTGTTAAGGCTTCTTCCAAATCACCATGCTTAACATTGTTGCCACCACCGCCAAAAAAGTGACAAAAACCGCAATTTTCCTTTCGTGGAATGCCAACATTCTGTACTATCTTCTTATAATCAGGAGCATCAGCACCTGCAGGGGGATAGCCTGCACCTCCACTTGCTTTTGTGTAGGTTCCTGTTTGGTCGTGGCATATAAGACAATCAATATTATAAGGATTTTTAAAATCAAAACTTTTGTCTTTCCAGCCATATCCGGCATGACATTTATTGCAAGAGCCTTCATTGCTCGAAATGCCTGTACAGAAATTATTGATCAGATTTTTCTTCCCCAGATATGTAATACCTCTGCCCTCAATATATTCTTCTCTCTCCCAGTTCCAATGAGCTGTTGCCATCACCTCCTTGCCTCTTTCGGTATGACACGACAAACAAGTTGCAGTAACCTCGTGGGGTGAGTTATAATCCTTTTGCAACTCCTTGAGTTTAGAATGATCTACAGATGCGATGTGCTTTTCCGAATACTTTTCTTTTAATACTTCAATACCAGTATCATCTTCATCGCTTTTCGACAAAACCATTGACACAATAACTATTGGAAAAACAATGATCAAAATAAAAAGAATTGTTTTCTTAAAACTTTCAAAATATTCCACAATTTTTATTTTTAATATTTAACAAAAAGACTAGGCAAATATAAAAGATATAATTTACTTAAGCATTAATTTTCATTAATTTATAATGATTTTAAATTACTTATTTATATATCTATATTTTTGCATATTATAAATTAATTATTTTTATCTACATTTAAAGATATGATTCCTTTAGCAATAGTTTATTGAGATAAACAATGAAATATTAAAATTAAATTAATAAGATAATTAATTTTTTTATGTATTTTTGTAACATATTTTTGACAGTTTAAGTAAAATACAATAATTGTAAATCAAAAAAACATTATATGAAAACAATTAAAATTACTCTCAGCTTATTTTTATTAATAGTTTTATTATCAAATAAAATTATTGCACAAGAAGCTCCCAAAGCACCTATCGACAAATTTTCATTAGGTGTTAACTTCGGCTCATTGCTGGCCTATGGTGATATTAAAAATTACAACTTTTATCCAACTCCAGATGAAAGAAAATGGGGTTTCGGAGCTGTTTTAAATTACCAGGTATCTCCTATTTTATCATTTCAGGCACAAGGTATAATGGGCACATTGGCAGGTATAAAAAGAAATTTTATTGGAGGAGATCCAGCCAATTTAAAGTTTGAAGCCAAAATATACGAAGGAAGTTTAAATACAACAGTAAGTCTCAACAGATGGTGGGCCCCCAATTTAAAGCTCAACGAAAAACTTAATTTCTATGGCTTAGCCGGCATAGGTCTTATAAGCTTTCGCTCACAATTACGTGGGTTGGTAGATGACAAGTTTATAAGAGACTTTGGTTATAAAAACAACGGAACAGAAAATGATAAAATGACCACAGAAACCGTTTTTCCTATTGGTATTGGAATGAAATATAAGGTCTCACAAAAAATTGATGTGGTTTTGGAGGCTACATTAAGAAATGTAATTACAGACAAGCTCGATGCTTATGTAAGAAATTACAATTCATCCGGTGATAAATATGGCTATACCTTTGTTGGCATAAGCTACAGGTTTGGAAAACAAGAAAATCACATGGAATGGGTTTTACCTAAAGAAGAAGTAAATGCAGGTGACAAATTGGCCATGGAAGGGCTCAATAAGAAAATTGATTCTTTGATGAATAAAAGTGCTGCTCAGTCAAATTTGGATGACCCAAGGTTTGCTGAACTCAATCAGAAAATTGATGATTTGACCAAGAAAGTAAATGAACTTGAAAATAAAGCTCCTGTAGCAACAGGTAATCCTGTTGAAGGTGGCAATATTGATTCTCAAAGATTGGCTGAACTCAATCAGAAACTCAACGACTTAGACAACAAAAACAAAGAACTTGGCAACAAAATTATTAATATGCAATCCAATACAGTTAATTATGAAGGAGGTAAAGCTATTTTGGTTTCCGTATTCTTTGATGTAAATAAATCAAATATTGACAAAGTGAATGGTGAAAGAGTTGCATCTGCTGCCAAATATATGAAAGCAGATCCCAATGTGAAAATTGAATTGGTTGGAAATGCTGACAAAACAGGAGGACAGAAATACAACGACCTTCTTTCTGAAAGAAGAGCCAAAGCTGTTCAAAAAGTCCTTATTGATGAATATGGCATTGATCCTTCACGTCTTTCAATTTCTTTTAAAGGTTTTTCTGACCCACTTTCTAAAACCAATTATGACGTTAACAGAAGAGTTGACTTTATAATAAAATAATAAAGATTTTATTAAAAAAAAGAGGTTTTCTGCTACAGAAAACCTCTTTTTTTTTATATATATTTCCAAAAACTTATTCTTTCAACCCCAGCACATAGTGCCAGACAATAATACCTGCACTTACAGAAATATTAAGCGAATGCTTTGTGCCAAACTGGGGAATTTCAATGACGCCGTCCACCTTGTCAAGCACACAATCATCAACACCGTCAACCTCATTACCAAAAACAAAAGCAGTTGGCACATTAGAATCGGGCTTGTATTCATTGAGCATTATGCTGCCTTCCGCTTGTTCTATAGCATAAACAAGAAAACCATCTTTTTTCAAAATATCAATGCCTTCTAGAGTATTTTCAAAGTATTTCCAATTTACTGATTCTGTTGCACCCAGGGCTGTTTTATGAATTTCCTTATGCGGGGGAGTTCCGGTTATGCCACATAAGTAAATGGCTGTAACAGCAAAGGCATCTGCAGTACGAAAAACAGAACCAATGTTGTTTAAGCTTCTCACATTATCTAATACAATAATCAGAGGAATCTTTTTTTGTTTCTTAAATGCTTCAATACTGACACGATTGAGTTGATCCATTTTTAGTTTAGCCATAATTTAAAGACAAGTATGATTTTATAAAGTTCAAAATTATAATGATAATTGAACAAAATCAGTATAATTTTAATATTTTTGTTTTCTTTTAATAAAATACCTTGACAAAAAAAGACAACATATCAGAAACGCCTTTAATGAAACAGTATTTGAGCATTAAGGCCAAATACCCTGATGCTTTACTGCTCTTCAGAGTAGGTGATTTCTATGAAACTTTTTCTGAGGATGCTATTAAAACTTCACAGGTTTTGGGCATAGTGCTGACCAAAAGAGCCAATGGTGCCGCTAGTTATGTCGATTTGGCAGGCTTTCCCTATCATTCGCTCGATGTGTATCTTCCCAAATTGGTAAAAGCCGGTTTCAGAGTCGCTGTCTGCGAACAGCTTGAAGATCCTAAGATGACCAAAACCATAGTAAAACGAGGGGTTACAGAGCTTGTTACGCCGGGCATTTCATATAACGACAAAGTGCTTGACAATAAGTCGAATAATTTTTTAGCCAGTATTCATTTACTCAGCAAAGATTGCGGTATTGCTTTTCTCGATGTTTCAACCGGCGAGTTTTTAGTTTCACAAGGCAGTATTGAATATATTGACAAACTTATTCAGGGATTAAAGCCAAGCGAAATTATTGTTCAGAAATCCAAATTGGCTGAGTTTAAAAATCTTTTAGGGAACAAACTTTACAGCAACACTCTTGAAGACTGGGCTTTCACCACAGAATTTGCACATGATTTATTATTAAAGCATTTTGAAACAAAATCTTTAAAAGGATTTGGCATTGACCAGCTCGAAAATGGTATTATTGCGGCTGGCGCTGTATTGCATTATCTGGCAGAAACCCATCACGACAAGGTAAAGCACATAAGTAAAATAGCACGCATTGATGAAGACAATTATGTGTGGCTTGACAAATTTACTATCAGAAACTTAGAGTTACTCTATTCGTTTAACGAAAATGCCAAAACACTTGTAGATGTTATCGACACTTCGCTGTCGCCTATGGGCTCGCGTTTGATGAAGCGATGGCTGATAATGCCACTGAAAGATAAAAAGAAAATTAAAAACAGGCAGGATATTGTTGAATACTTTATTAAAGATGAAGACCTGTTCGAGCTTATCAAATTAAATATAAAAATTATAGGTGATATTGAACGCCTTATTTCGAAGGTGGCTGTAGCTAAAGTCGGGCCCAGAGAAGTACTTCAGATAAAAAAAGCTTTAGAAGCTATAGAACCCATAAAAAAAAGTTGTCAAATATCAGAAAATGAGTCCCTTAAAAACATAGCTGAGCAGCTGAATCCATGCAGATTAATAATTGATAAAATTGAGTCACAAATAAATGAAGACCCTCCCGCATTAGTCACAAAAGGTAATGTTGTTAAAACAGGTGTTTCGGCTGAGCTGGATGATTTAAGGGAAATTAAATATTCAGGAAAAGATTTTCTTTCTAAAATACAAACCCGTGAAATTGAGCGAACCGGCATCAGTTCATTAAAAATATCATTTAACAACGTTTTTGGATATTATATAGAAGTGACCAATACGCATAAAGATAAAGTGCCTGCAGACTGGCAGCGCAAGCAAACATTGGTCAATTCGGAAAGATATATTACTGAAGAATTAAAATTTTATGAAGAGAAAATCTTAGGTGCAGAAGAAAAAATACTGGAACTCGAAATATCTTTATTTAATGATTTGATCAGCTCTATAGCTGAATACATAGAGCCTATTCAGTTGAATGCTGCATTAATTGCACAGTTAGACTGTCTGATTGCATTTGCAGGAAATGCCAAAAGATATAAATATTCAAGACCCGATGTCAACGATTCATTTATTATTGATATAAAACAAGGACGACATCCGGTTATAGAACAACAAATGCCTCCAGAAGAGAAGTATATTGCCAATGACGTTTATTTGGATAATGACAGTCAGCAAATTATTATTATTACCGGTCCTAATATGTCGGGCAAATCGGCGCTGCTGAGACAAACGGCTCTTATTGTTCTGATGGCCCAGTGTGGAAGTTTTGTGCCTGCTGAGGCTGCAACGATAGGAATAATAGATAAGCTTTTCACCCGCGTAGGCGCTTCGGACAATATTACATCGGGAGAATCAACCTTTATGGTTGAGATGAACGAAACAGCCAGCATTCTCAATAATATTTCCAACCGCAGCCTTATTTTACTTGATGAAATTGGCAGAGGTACAAGCACTTACGATGGTATTTCCATTGCTTGGTCAATTGTTGAATTTTTGCATGAGCATCCGCTGTTTAAAGCCAAAACCCTTTTTGCCACTCATTACCATGAGCTGAACGATTTAGCGCCTATATTGCCTAGGGTTAAAAATTACAATGTCAGTATTAAAGAAGTGGGCAACAAAATAATTTTTATGCGAAAACTTGTTCCCGGAGGCACAGAGCATAGTTTCGGGATTCATGTGGCAAAAATGGCAGGCATTCCCAATACGGTGATTGAACGAGCTCACGAAGTATTGAAAAAAATGGAAAAAGCCCATAGTTCGCAAGATTTGAAGAAAGTAAAAAAAGTCAAAGAAGTCAATGACAACTTTCAACTCAGCTTTATACAGCTTAACGACCCACTTTTAGAGCAGATAAAAGATGACATTTTAAATACAGATGTCAACACACTGACTCCTGTAGAAGCCTTAATGAAACTGAATGAAATAAAGAAATTAATAAAAAAATAAAAAAAATTTTCAAGGTATTATTTTTTTTTATATATTTGCACCCTCAATAAGCGAAAATAGCTCAGTTGGTAGAGCACGACCTTGCCAAGGTCGGGGTCGCGGGTTCGAGTCCCGTTTTTCGCTCTTTTTTTTTGCTCTTTATTTTCTTTTAAACACATCTGCCCAGATGGTGGAACTGGTAGACACGCAGGACTTAAAATCCTGTGGCCATTGCGGCCGTGCGGGTTCGATTCCCGCTCCGGGTACTAAAGCGAACAATTTTGTTCGCTTTATTTATTTATGGACATATATTATACATACATTATCCAATCTGAAAAATCCGGTAGA
>Ga0172368_10004296_pt1 | contig 16555 bp, 11 predicted proteins | sample Lak11m_FD_114540 | JGI IMG/M metagenome (GOLD analysis project Ga0172368, IMG submission 114540) | Freshwater microbial communities from Kabuno Bay, South-Kivu, Congo - kab_022012_11m | ecosystem: Environmental > Aquatic > Freshwater > Lake | place: Democratic Republic of the Congo: South-Kivu...
AACTTAATGCCTCGCTGATCCTGGAACAATTCGAGGAAAACTCATTCCTCCCAAAATTCTATGAAGATCCATCACGTTATGCTTTTCCCCTTGAATTATCGTTCCTCGCTGACCGCTACCTGCAACTGAAGAAACATTTTACAATACCTGACCTTTTCACCAGTTTTACCATCGCCGACTATTTTATCTTCAAATCTCTTATCTTTGCCAGCAAAAATCTTGAATCCCTCGAATATGGCTTGTATGCCAAGTTATTTAACATTGTCTCTTCTGTGGTCCCCAAACCCGACCTGATCGTATATCTCTACCTAAGTCTCGATAACCTGAAAAAGAATATCCGGAAAAGAGGACGGGCGTACGAACAGAATATCCAGTTCGACTACCTTGAAAAAATCCAAACCGGTTACCTCGATTTCCTGCGACAACAAACCGATCTCCGCGTCCTCCTTGTAGATACCAACAATCTGGATTTCGTTGAGAATCAAAGCGATTATCGTTGGATTAAAAATGTAATAATGAAAGATTATCCGGTAGGGATAAGTACAGTTGATAAGTGAAAAGGCTAAAGGTCTTTAGCCTTTGGCCTTTATACTTTATCCTTTAGCCCTGAATACCCCGCTGCTTACTTTATGTTGATCGGTGCAGTTTTCCAACAAGGTATTTATGTTTTTTTTCAAAATCGGATGGATAAAACCGGGAGCGATCTCATTCATGGGTTCCAGAGTAAACCGTCGCTCATGAAGCCTGGGATGTGGGATCATCAGCTTTTCTGTGAAGATCATTTTCTGTCCAAAGAAAAGGATATCGATGTCGATGGTGCGACTGGAGTATGGCTTGCTGTGTTCGCGATTAATGGTCGCTACGCTCCCGATGCAGGATTCATGCTCACCGGGTTCGCTGATACAGGATCCAGCATCCTGCATCCTGCATCCTGCATCCTGCTTCCAGTTTCCGATTCTGAATCGTCCAAGTTTAGTTTCAATTGCCATGAGTTGTTCCATAAGTTCCTCCGGATTCATGGCGGTTTCCAGTTCGACTACCTGGTTAATAAACGGTGTATCGTCTGTAAATCCCCAGGGTTCGGATTCATAAAGAGAAGAGATCCGGATGATCGATCCACAATTTTCGGCGATCATTGTTTTCGCCTGTTCCAGCATTTTTAACCTGTCGCCACGGTTTGAACCAAGGAGCAGGAATATATCTCTCATGTCACAAATATCGAAAAAAAAAAGCCCGGTCATCTGACCGGGCTTTTTTTTATCAGTAAACAAATTTTATTTCACGATATTCTGGAAATCAGCAGTATTTGCGAAATTGTAGAATTCCCTGTCACCCTTGGCCTGAGCCTTGAGATCGGCATTCTGGCAAGCCTTCATCAGGTATTCGTACAACATTTTGGAATTGTTTGTACGGGCGCCGACTATAGCCAGCAGATAGTTGGTTTCAGGTGTTTGAGGAGCGCATTTCAGGGTAGCTTCGGCTGCGGAGTAATTTCCGGATACTAATTGTGCAAGACCCAGGTTATATGCACACTTGGCGTTGCCCAGCATACTCAGCGCTTTTGGATAATCACCTTTCGGGATCAACAGGACGCCGAGGTTATAGTTTTCATTTTCACCCAGTTGCTGGGCTTTCTTGAATTGGGCTTCGGCTTTCTTATAATCTTTCTGCTTGGCAGCAACAACACCGATGTTGTTTTCGATAGCACCGTTATTTGGAGCAGCACTGGCAGCCTTTGCAAGGAGATCGCCGGCTTTACCCAGGTTACCCTTGTTTATGTTGGCAACACCTGCATTGTTTAAAGCTTTCCAGTTTTGAGGATACTGCTTGGCGGCATTTTCATAAATTGTAAGTTTGGTGTCGTTACTGGTGGTCAGAGTACCGGCATAGAGAAGTTCTTCCACCTTGAGTTTGTCGGGGCTGGAGACAGCATATTTCAGCAGTTCTTCGTCGGAAAATCTCGGTTCATAAAGATAAGCAGTGATTTCAGAACGACGTAACGGGGGAAGCAGCTTCTCTTCGATCTCAGGATAAATAAGGACCATGTTACGGATCTCCTGTTCTTTCTTTTTTGCATCTGCAGTGGAGTTTATCACGTTCAGGATCTTGTCCTTGTCTTTCAGGTCACTAGTCTGAACATTTTTCATGAAGCCATTCCAGTCCGGTCCATGGTGGGCAAGTACCATGTTAATATCTTTTCCGGCAGCTTCGACAAGCGCTTTGACGGCTTTCTTATCCTTGTTAGTTTTATTGGCTTCTTTTACCCAGCTCTGATACTGTTCGGTCATCCATTTTTGACCGGTCTTTGAACGGTTTTCAGAAAGATTGGCGTTAAAGGTTTCTTCTCCTTCGGGAGATGCCCACCCGTCCATGTTGATGCTTTTAACCTTCCAACCTTGCTGCAGAAATGCATCTACATCTGCCAAACCTTTTTTAGCGGCATCGGTTTTGTTGATACCATATTTCATATCAAGGTCATATTTATTTTTCTTAAAATAGATAACACCTGTCCTGTTAACGATAACCTCTTTCTGATAGCCATGATCAGCAATTACAGTCGTTTGGTCGGAGATGATACGTGTGGGAGTATAAATCACGCCGGGAACGAGATCACGTGAGGGAAGGTCGATAAACTTAACCTTTGCCTTGATCTCTTCTTTCTTTAAAAGTACCTTCTCCTTTGCCTCGTAAATGGTTGGAGCAACGGTAAGGGTGGATGTATTCATTTCCGGTTTGTAAGGGAATATGGTCGTATAAGTGAAAGAGCCGCCATCTTTATAACGTATCAAGGTACCGTCGCCAGTCACTTTTTCGCCATGAATATGGGTTGGTTTCAGTTCATACTCGCCCCCGTTCCATTTCAGGACCGGCTGGAAATACATTGCGGCTTTTGTAGCAAAATATTTTGGAGGGAAAGTTCCTTTGATGGTAACCTGCACCGAGTCTCCCTTTTCAGTAAGGATCGGAGGAGTAGTCTCATATTTTACAAGACTGTATTTCTTTTCCATTTCCTTGAGGGTTCCGCCGCTGTAACCGAATTTGTAATTCAGACCGATGGTAGCTGAACTATACATATCATTAATGACTTGTTTGGCTCCGCCTGCGGTCATGTCGGTGATGTCACTGTCATTCCATCTCCAGTAAATTTCAACAGGTATAGAGAAGTGTTTGCTGATGTTGAAGTCGAATCCGATACCGGCACCTACTTTAAATACAAGATTGTGTTTAAACAGTCCACTGGTGTTACCTGTGCTGGCCTTGTCTTTATTTCCGATCCATGCCAGATCCTGACCGGTGAGGATGTCGGTCTTATGACCGATTCTCTGGTCAGCGCCAATACCTGCGATCAGGTATGAGGAGAAGACGCGTTCCGGTTTATTACCAAGGATCCAGTTCAGCCAGTTGACGGTAACCTGAAGGTCGGTTTCCCATGGATAGGTTATAAATTTCTGATGGACATAAACCGGGTTAGTGCCGGCCGGATAAGCATATTTACCATCGACCCGGCTTTGAATCATACCATGGGCAATACGGACACGGACACCAATAACGCGGGTAAACTGCTTGGTGGCTACGAGACCATAGTTGTAACCCATAAGGTCCTTTCCAAGATTGACCCAAAGATTTTTGGAAAGATCGCCGTTGAACTGAGAGATACCTCCAAATAAACCAATGGACCAATAACTGTAAGATGGGGCAGCATTTGCTCTTACCTTAGCTTCCTTGGGTTTATCCTGTGACATGGAAGCAAATGGAATGATTGCAACAAGAAAAACAATCATTACCCTGGATAAGGATTGATAAAATTTTTTCATACTACTGAATTTTGAGTTTATAAATTTGTTTACTGATTTTACAAATATAACGTAAATATAATAGATTTTCCAATTATCCAATTGTCAATATGAACAATTTGAAGTTTATAATTATATTTAATTGATTTTATGATACTTATGTTTGTTAATTTAATTACAGACTGTAAATTTAATAAGATTGATATGAAAATACCTAATTTTTTTTAGTTTTTTTTTAATTGTACGGGCTATTTTATAAAGGGTTGCGTTTGTTTATAACTTTCTTCAGCTTATAAAGAACGTCCCATAACACAATCCCAACAACAACCGAGATATTGATAGAATGTTTGGTTCCGGACTGCGGGATCTCTATACAGGAATCAACCAGGTTCAATAGCTGATCATCAACACCATTTACCTCATTTCCAAATAAGAATGCAAGTTTTTGTCCCGGTTGGGGAAGGAACTGTTCAAGGGGGATACTGACATTGGTTTGTTCGACGGCATAAATCATATATCCTTCAGAATGAAGTTCTGAGAGGGCAGCGTCAGTGTTTTTAAAATAGCGCCAATCAACCGATTCTGTGGCGCCCAGGGCTGTTTTATGGATCTCACGGTGTGGAGGCGTTGCCGTTATTCCGCATAAGTAGACTCCCTGAATGAGGAAAGCATCGGCAGTACGGAAGACAGATCCTACATTGTTCTGGCTCCTGACATTATCCAACACAACTACAATCGGAATTTTTTCTGAAGCTTTAAATTGTTCCACCGTCAACCGATTGAGTTCCGGCATTGTTAGTTTTCTCATATTATCATGTCATTGGTTAGTGGTCGATGGCGTTTAAGGCTACTGTTCAAAGGCTAAAGGCTAAAGTTCAAAACAAAACCATTTTCCTTTAATTTTTATTTTCTTCTGTCGAAAGATTTCATCCTTTATCCTTTTTCCTTTATACTTTTCCTTTATCCTTTAACCTTTAGCCTTATTATTTACACAACTTGTATTGCAAAGATAGTTTTATCGCAATTTATCAACAAAACCAAAACAAATTCCAACGCATTCTTAAATTTGAATTTTATTCCTAATTCCTTATTCTTAATTCTTAATTTGTTTCATAGCAGATCATGTCTAATCAAAAGGAAATAGCTGAAACTCCGCTCATGAAGCAATACAACGCCATCAAGGCGAAGTACCCCGATGCTTTATTGCTTTTCCGGGTGGGTGATTTTTATGAAACTTTTGGAGAGGACGCGATCAGGGCTTCAAATATCCTCGGAATTGTTCTGACGCGCAGGGCCAACGGTACGGCAACCTATATTGAACTTGCTGGCTTTCCTCATCATTCCCTTGATCTTTATCTTCCGAAACTCGTCAGGGCCGGTTTACGGGTTGCCATCTGTGATCAGCTGGAGGATCCTAAACTTGCCAAAACGATCGTTAAACGGGGCGTTACAGAACTGGTGACACCGGGTGTTTCATATCATGATAAAGTATTAGAACAGAAGGAGAATAATTTCCTCGCGGGACTTCATCTTGAAGAAAAGATATCAGGAGTTTCTTTTCTTGATATATCAACGGGTGAATTCTATCTTGCCCAGGGGAATCTCGATTACATTGATAAGCTGATCCAGAGTTTCCGGCCTAGCGAACTGGTCGTTCAAAAAAACAAACGACAGAAATGTATTGAGCTTTTTGGCAACAAGTTTTATATCTCCACTTTTGATGACTGGGTATTTACACCGGAGTTTTCAAACGACCTTTTGCTGAAACATTTTGGAACCACCTCCCTCAAGGGTTTCGGTGTGGAAAACATGACCAGCGCAGTCATCGCCGCCGGAGCAGTACTTCACTACCTGGCCGAAACCCAGCATGATAAGATTGAACATATCAGCAAACTGACCCGGATCGAAGAAGATCATTATGTATGGCTTGACCGGTTCACGATCCGCAACCTGGAGTTGCTTAACACCGTGAATGAAAACGCGAAAACCCTGCTTGATATCATGGATCAGACAGTTTCCCCGATGGGATCGCGCCAGCTCCGGCGCTGGATCATACTGCCGCTGAAAAACAGACAACCCATAGAAGAACGCCTGAACATTGTGACTTTCTTTACGAATAAAAATGAATTCATTGAACAAATGCGTCACAGGTTCACTATGATCGGTGATCTGGAACGGCTGATTTCCAAAGTGGCCGTCGGGAAAGTCAATCCGAGGGAGATGGTTCACATGAAAACTGCCCTGGAGATGGTAAGCGAAGTCAAATCAGCCTGCGGATGTTTTGATAATGAGGGATTGGCAAAATTCGCTGATCAGTTGAATCCCTGTGTTCTGGTACGTGAAAAGATCGAACGCGAGATCAATCCCGATCCACCTGCCCTGGCGATCAAAGGAAATATAATCAGAAGCGGGGTCAGTACCGAACTGGATGACCTTCGCCAGATAGCCTTTTCCGGAAAGGATTACCTTGTTCAGATCCAGCAGCGGGAGATTGAAAGAACGGGAATATCCTCACTGAAAATAGGATATACCAATGTCTTCGGATATTACCTGGAGGTCACCAATGCCCACAAAGAGAAGGTGCCTCCTGACTGGCACCGGAAGCAGACCCTGGTTAATGCTGAAAGATACATCACCGGTGAGCTGAAAGAATATGAGGAGAAGATCCTCCATGCGGAGGAGAAAATGATGGAACTGGAGTTAAAGATTTATGGGGACCTGATGCTTTTCCTGACTGATTATATACGTCCAATACAACTTAATGCCTCGCTTGTGGCACAGATGGATGTACTTGTCGCATTTGCCCTGAATGCCTTGAAATACCGGTATGTAAGGCCGGAACTCAATGATTCGTATGTTATTGATATACGCAACGGACGTCATCCCGTAATCGAGAGACAAATGAAACCGGGTGATGAATATATAGAAAACGATGTTTTATTGGATGACAAGTCACAACAGATCATTATCCTTACCGGTCCGAATATGTCGGGGAAGTCGGCATTGTTGCGCCAGACAGCCTTGATTGTTCTTATGGCCCAGATGGGAAGCTTCGTACCTGCCGATGCTGCATTCCTTGGACTTACGGATAAAATTTTTACACGGGTCGGAGCTTCCGACAACATTTCTTCCGGGGAGTCGACTTTTATGGTTGAGATGAACGAAACTGCCAGTATTCTTAATAATATTTCCAACCGCAGCCTTATTTTGCTTGATGAAATCGGAAGGGGAACAAGTACCTACGATGGCATAAGCATCGCATGGGCTATTGCGGAATTCCTGCATCAACACCCTTTCTTCAAACCCAAAGTTCTGTTCGCCACCCATTACCACGAGTTGAATGAAATGACAAATCTGTTCTCCCGGATCCGAAATTTCCATATCGGGGTCAAAGAATTGCGCAACCAGGTAATATTCCTGCGAAAGCTGTTACCCGGTGGCAGTGAACACAGCTTCGGAATTCATGTTGCAAAAATGGCGGGTATGCCTGTATCAGTGCTGGAAAGGGCCGGCGAGCTTTTGCATCAGTTGGAGGATGCACATGATGTTGAGGGGATTGGCAGAAAGATAGGGGATAAGAGATCAGAGACCGGGGATAAAAAGTTAGCAGGTGGAAATAAATCAGGAGTCAGATCTCCTATCTCCCATCGCCTGTCTCCTGACGATGATCAGGGATTTCAGCTTAGTTTCATCCAACTGGATGATCCGTTACTGATACAGATCAAGGAGGATATTTTGAATACTGAGATCAATACACTGACACCGGTTGAAGCGCTGATGAAACTTAATGAAATTAAAAAGCTGCTGGAGAAGTAAAATATATTGAACCGTTTTTTGAAAAAGTTTTATATTTGCAGTCCCAATCGCGAAAGTAGCTCAGCTGGTAGAGCATAACCTTGCCAAGGTTAGGGTCGCGGGTCCGAATCCCGTCTTTCGCTCTAACGAAGAACCCTCAATACCGAGGGTTTTTTCTTCACGAAACCCCCAGGTTAAAACCTGGGGTTATTTTCACACTCACACCCACACCCAAACCCACACCCACCTCACCCACACCCACCTCACCCACACCCTCTTCGCCCTGGTGGTGGAACTGGTAGACACGCAGGACTTAAAATCCTGTGACCATTGCGGTCGTGCGGGTTCAAGTCCCGCCCGGGGTACCATGACAAATGTAAAGTGCAAGGTGCAAAGTGTAATAATTTGCACTTTACACTTTTTGTTTTTGGGTTGAATCACCGCGAGTACATTCCCCACTTGTCACGAGGTTCTTCAATATGAGGATTTTTGTTTTTATTGAGGGAAAAATATTTGATTATCTGGAAGGATTAAGTAATCTGACATCTTTATCAGTGATATTTGTTTTTCCGAACACACGCCAGTAATAGGCTTTGTTCATAGAATCCCAATGAATAATACCTTTGTTATACTGCCATGATTGAAACAAATTAAGAGAAATGCCTGCCAGCAGAATCAGAGAAAAGAGAAGTTTCAGTGAAATATGTGAACGAATAAGTCTTTCGATGAGAGCAGCCATAGGGAAGGCAAGTACCGACAACGACTCAACCATTACCCGTGATCCAAAGCCACCACCATACCACCATAGCCACCATGAAAAAACCAGGTAGAGCAAAGGAATGAAATAGATAAAAAAAGGAAGAAGGTAAAACCGCCAGGCTTTTGTAAACCATAAGACAGCTAAACCTAAAAAACCCAGCAATGCAAATGGCGTGTAGATAAACCAGCCTTTCCGATAGCCGAACAGCCCATCCAAAATATGCCAGTCGGAAAAATTAAAACCTTCCTCTTCATACGAGTAATAGAGCCAATAACCGGTTGTAATCTTCCAATAAAGCAGTTGCAGAAAGACAGGGATCAATAAAGAAAACAAAACAATTCCAATCTTTTCCCATTCTCTTCGCAATAATTTCACCTTCTCACTGAAAGAAAAATACCCGGGAGTGCGCCAAAACAAGGGAAGAACAAGGATCCACAAGCCGGTAGGTCTTGTGATCACTGCCATCCCAATAGCCAACCCCAACACTAGTGAAACTCTGATTGAGGGCGTTTTATACCAGCGTTCCATATAATATAACACCATACAGAACAGAAAAAAAAGATATGGATGGCTGAGACCAGGTTCGAAACAGGAATAGAAAAAAAGATTTGTCCCGGTAGCCAGAATTAATAATGTGATTGCAACAGCCATATCGGAAAACCATATTTTAAGAAACCGTCGCAGATAAAGCAATCCCAGAAACACAAAGAGGATGGAGTTGAAAGCTATCGCAAGCTGAAAAGGTTCCGACCAGCCATCAGGCAGATAGTCAGTATCAATTAGGCAACAGAGCCATGCCAATCCGAATGCCGGAATCTCAAACAAGGCAACGCCAACAGGATATTTAATGATCCTTTTACGGGTTAATGAATAGGGAGTCATAGCATATCTCTTTAAGTCGCCGGATGGCCGGTAAACAGAATCTATGGTGTTGTAGAAATCAAGATGAAACAGGTCGTGGTAAATCAACAATGCCGGGAGGTAAACATAATAGCTCGATACATCCCATTTCAGGACAGCTTTCTTCTTCCACTTGCCGATCAGTATAGCAGTCAACAACGCAGCAAGTATAAAGATCCAGCAAACTAAAGTTGAAAATGAAACCCTCTTCATCTTCTGCAAAATTCAAAAAAAATTTGACATTCAATACCCTTATGAGGAGATACTGACAATTATGTTCTAAGGAAAAGAAATGATGTTTTATATTATCGTACGATCACCTTAAAGAATTGATTCTGTTGCAGGTTGCCGGATCCATCATTGACATTTAAAAAATAGATTCCAGGCATCAGCGATTCGAGGTCAAGCTTCAGCAGATTGATTCCCGGATGGAGTTTATCGAAGTGATAAACTTTTTGCTCTTTACCGAGACTATTGACCAGGCGTATTATTATATCAGTAGATAATGAAGATGAAATCCTGATATTCAACTCATGATTAGTTGGATTCGGAAAAACTTTAAGTGAAGAGGCGGTTTCATTTCCAATACCGGTTATTACAAAATATACCATGTTGGATGCGGCTGAACTGCATCCGTTCGCGGTTACAATGTCGTAGTAATAATCATTGACCGGTGGAGCGTAATATTGTCCGGTGGCTCCGTTTATAGGACCGGAAAGATTATACCATTGATTGCCGTCTGCTACATTCGACATAAGACTGTCACCCTGCTGTACAATAACCGGTGGGTAAGGCGGTTCGACAACCGTAACAGGAAAAGGAGGGGAGGAAGTACCGTTCCCGCAAATATTATTCCCATAAACCACTATATTTCCTGATTGTGCGTCATTGCTGAAGGAAACTATAATAACATTGGTAAATTCGCCCGATATAATAGTTGCTCCCGGGGGAAGAGTCCAAACATAAGCAGAGGCATACGGTATTGAATCGACAGAATATTGAACCGCGGAGTCACCAATGCAAATAACTGCGGTTCCTGTAATAGTCGAAGCCGGGTAAGGAAGTGAATCAACCTGAACATCAAAACTCGTTGGGGAAGGGGCACTGCAACCGGCAGGAGTAGTGTAGTTGACACTCAAAGTGTGTGTTCCTCTTTGGTTCCACTGGACTTCGACAACATTGGTATCGGTCGCTCCGACAAAAGCTCCCCCGGATGAAAGGGCCCAGGTATAATTATTCATTCCTGCTTCCGTTGTGTACGAATTTGGAACGGTTTGGTAACATAACTGGGATTGGCCTGTTATCGTTGGCTGGACGGTAGTATCAATACTGATCTGACCATTAAAATAATAGGTGGTTGTCGGGTAATCGAACAAGGGACTCCGGTTTTGATCGCCATATTCGCAATCCCGGCCGTAGTTTGAAGTGTTATTGAAATTCACTGCAGTGGTTCCGTTTATGTAGTAAAAATTAAGGTCGAGCAGTTTTCCTCCCGAAGAGATGGTCTGAGGTGTACTCCCAATCCAGCGAATAGTAAGCTTATTTACACTTCCGTTTAAATTTTCTTCGTTAACGGTAATTCCGGTCAACGCCGTATTCGCGTTAGCAAAGGAAAGGTAATTCAGGTTAGTCGTATCATATTCAAGGAGAAGGGTAAGTGATGTAATGGAGGTAAAGCCGGTAACAGTCAATGGAAGCAATATATTGTTTCCCGGGCAGGCGCCAATATTCCCGGCGGTCGTTACGGGAGCCGGCGATTCAATAGCCGTATAAGCCCTGATGCATAAATCGTATGGATAGGAGGTACCGCTTCCGATGGGCGTCCAGTTGGTTCCGTTAGAACTTATCCAGGCAAGGCTGCTCTGGATCACCGCATTGGAGGAATATCCGGGATAGACCGACTCTACAGGGATGGGAAGATTATAACCCGGGGTATTGTATTTGACTTTTAAATAGATGTCATTGCCGGATGTCATGGTGACAGGATCCGGCATATCGAATGTATAGTAACCGGCATAAGGGACAGAAATACCTGTCATGGAAGCAAGCAGGTTTGAGAGGGTAGTCCCGTTAAAAGTATCATATATATCGATGTCGACAGTTCCATTCCCTGAGGCGATCCATGTACCGACCCGTGTCAGGGGATAGGTGGTGGTGGTGACAAATTTATTCAGGGCATAGGCAGTGGAATTGGAATAACCGATATCTTCGACTTCGCCAAGTTCGTCGTAATAATATATTTTTGAGTTGGAATTCATGGAGAGGAAAGAAGGATAATAACATACTTCACTATTGATCTTGCTGTCGTTGTATGAGATGTAGAAGTAACCGTTATTGCCCCATGAGGAGCCCCAACTGTTCTTAATGAGCCAGGCGCCTGTGCCTCCGGCAGTATTTTTAGTATCGTCCCACCCGGCAATGACCACACCATGATTCTGGGGTAAATTTCCATTATAAAAATATGTGTAATCAACCGGGTTATAATAAGCGGCATCCCAATAAAAAACGGTATATATGGCACCATCTTCCATAAGCTTTTGCTTGATAGTTGCAATGTCATTAGGAAGAAAACGTGCATTGATTTCCCAGCCGGTTGGGATTATTCCGGTAATGCACGCGGCATTCGCCGGAACGTATGGATCCTGACTTTCAAGCACAGGACCGCTTCTCCTGGATAGATAGGAGATCGACATCCAGCTGTGACCGCCCTGGCATGGTGAATAGTCGAATCCATGACAGTCTTTAAGATTATTCTCCGACAGGTCAAAATCGCTCATACCCATGGTTTTCCAGTGTGATTCGATGGATCCAAAAGTGCCAAATGACCAGCAGGAACCGCATCCACCCTGGTTTTTAACCGGTGTCATTCTTCCGTAGGTACGTAAATCATAGGTAGAAGGATATGCCGGTATGCGGGGTGATGGGGGATAGGTTGCAGGATCGGTATAGAGGGTCTTATGGAAAGGAATTGCACCGAGAGAATGACCATCCGGACCACCCTGTGAGTAGGCGTATATGACAATCAAAACCAACCCGAAAAGTAGCATTACTTTCTTCATATATGAAAATTTGACCCTAAAGATACGATGGATTTGGAATTTAATTGCTGAAATTTTTAACCAACATTCATGGAATTATAAACAATGCCCTCGCCAAGGCCGCTTTTGCAACAGCCAGGCACTCCCTGATTCTCGTCACTCGTAATTCGTCACCCGTCATTTATCAGTGGGTATCGAGTCCGTGAAGCATATATACCAGATGGATCAGTGACCGGAATATTTCCTGCATGTATTCGTTCACTGCTTTCACGCTACCGGGCATGGTGAATATGAGCGATTTTCCCATGACGCCGGCAACGCTGCGACTGGCTAACGCATTTGGTTTCTCAGCTCCATATTTCATTCTGACCATTTCCATAATGCCGGGAATTTCTTTATCGAGAAGGGGTTTAACTACATCCGGTGTAAAGTCGCGGGGTCCAATACCGGTTCCGCCTGTTGTGAAGATCAAATCGATGAGTTCATCTTTGGCTTTCAGGAGCAATTCTTCAAGCTTATGCTGGTCATCGGGAATCAGGGCATCGTGAATAAAGAAATTAAGATCACGTTCAGTACAGAACTCCCTGATCAGTTCACGGATCCTCGCTCCCGATTTGTCCTCATATTCTCCGGCACTGGCCCGGTCGCTAATCGTAATCACCAGAAAACGGTACATCTTAGGATGGAATTCAAGATGATCCCCGCATTGGAGGATTCCCTGGTGAAGGATCCTGGCAAATATTCCCTCTTTTGGCATGACGCAGGAACCGACCTCCTTAAAAATATTACAGGATCTCCCATGACAATCTTTACCTATCCGGGTAACCTCAAGTTCAAGATCACCACTGATGAAGCGGTCGAGAGGATGGGATTTCCACAATTCCATACCTTCGGTGGTAATGTTTTCCGCGAATTCACCATGATTTACCACTCGTGCAGTTTCCAGTTCATATCTTTTGATACTCTCGATCCCGAGTAAACTGACCTGACGTGTCCAGTCACCTGCATGGGCATCATTAACAATACCATTTGAATTAAGTTCAATAGATGGAACCGGATGTTTGGTAGTTCCTTTTTTTCCGGAGATATTGACGGACAGGATCTTTACACTTTGCATCTTAAGGTCGTTGGTCGCTGGTCGCTGGTCACTGGTCACTGGTCGTTACGATCGTTAGTCAATATCTTTTTTAATTTTTTCAGTAAGCATGATCCGGTCGATGACCATTGTTTTATCAACAGCCTTACACATGTCGTAAATTGTCAGGAGTGCAATGTTGACAGTGGTAAGCGCTTCCATTTCAACTCCGGTTTGACCAATACAACGAACAAGACTGGTAACCGTAACACCCCTCCGGTCGATTTTTGCCTTCACCTCTATTTTTGTGATGGATAGCGGATGACATAGCGGAATGAGATTACTGGTTTGCTTTCCCCCCTGGATCCCGGCAATTTCGGCGACCGTAAGGACGTCCCCTTTTCTTATCTGGTTTTCCCTGATCAGGCGGATCGTCTCTTTCCCAAGTGTTATATGACCGGATGCCGTTGCCGTACGTATCTGAACGGGTTTATGTCCAACGTCAACCATGTTGGCTTTACCGGAATCATCGATATGCGTTAATTTTTTCATATAATTTAACAAATTTCACTCGTTACTCGTCATTAGTCATCCATTGGTTTGGTCGGTCTGGCAATTGCAACGCGGCTGCGTCTCGGGCTGCTTTTATAGGTAAGTCAACAAATTCCTTTAAAGTGCCCTCGCCAAGGACGCTTTTGCAAAAGCCAGGCACTCCCTCAAATTCGAAACCCGTCAATCTTAAATCGTAATTTCTGTTCATCCTCCAATATTATGAAACTTATTTGATAAATTCAATGAACCTTTCTCCGGTTTCATTTCAACCGCTTTCCTGAATGCTCCGTCGATACCAAACTCACGGATATCAAGGCCGAGGTCATCGAACAAACAAGGTTTTATTTTACCATCAGCCGTTAGCCGGAGCCGGTTACACTTTTTACAATCTCCGCCACGACCCCCTTCTACCACTGTAAAACATCCTGATTCAAGATCCATTTCACGGATGAAACGCACCTCCAGTTCTTCTTTACGGCAAAATTCTTTTACCTGTATGGCATCGGGCTCACCGGATGAATTCCTTACAACACAATTGATCTTGATGGGCTCCAGTCCCGCCTTTCTGGCAGCATCTATTCCCAGGAAAACATCCCTGACATCACCCCCCCTGGTTATCTGACTATATTTTTCGGGATTGACTGTGTCCATGCTGATGTTAACCCGGTGAAGTCCGGCCTGTGACAATTGTGAAGCAAAATATCTAAGAAGGATACCATTTGTAGTCAATCCGAAATCGTTTATTCCATCCGAGGCGGCAATCATTTCAACCAGATGAACCACTCCTTTGCGGACGAGCGGCTCGCCGCCTGTGATCCGAATCTTGTCAATTCCCATGGTCACGGCAACCCGGATCACCTCAACGATCTGCTCAAAGGAGAGTATATTCTTATGATCAAGAAGCTGTATTCCTTCGACCGGCATGCAATAGACGCACCGGAGATTACATCTGTCGGTAATGGATACCCGAAGATAATTTATATTTCTCTTAAATGTATCGAACATGGACCATGGTTCCTTTTTTAATTTCTGTTTCACCGATTTTCATAGAAATGATTCCATGAGCCATCGTATATGCATTGATATGCGCCGCCCCATGGTATTCCACCGGATAAACAACACCATTTTCGATGCTGACCGGGATCAGCGACTGCCGCTCACTTTTAAGCCGGGAATAATCCTTCCCCAAGGGAAGAATAATTACAGGGGGTTGTCCGGTACAGCCCATGACCGCCAATAAAAAAGGTTTTACAAGAATTTCAAAAAGGACAAATGAAGAAACCGGATTCCCGGGAAGGCCAAAAACAACCTTGTTGTCCTTTTTCCCAAAGACGGTTGGTCGCCCGGGCTGAATCGCAATACTTTTAAAAATGATTTCAATTCCTGCATCCCGCATTATTGCCGGTACATAATCGAAATCTCCCATGGATACGCCACCTGTAATCAATAACGCATCATTCTTCTCCATACCCCTGGTGATCTTGTAAAGAAGTTGTTCTTTCAAATCACCGGAAATCCCAAGGTAGTCGGGCAATGCGGGAGTTGATTTTACCTGAGCAAACAATTGGTATGCATTGGAGTTACGGATCTTTGAACCGGTAGGTTTTTCGTCAGGTTCCACAAGCTCATCTCCTGTCGAAAGGATTCCGACCCTTGGAAGCTTTGATACCAATGGATTTACAGCGCCTACTGTTGCCAACGTTGCAATCTGAACCGGGCGGATTACCATCCCTTTCCTGAGAATAAGATCGCCTTTTCGGATATCTTCACCCATGTGACAAATATTTACCGCAGGTTTTGGACCTGTATATTGAATCATATCCTCACCCATCTCTTTCATATATTCTACCATTACCACACAATCGGCCCCTTCCGGAATCATGGCGCCCGTCATAATCCTCGAACACTGGCCCGGAGAAATGGATTTACCCGGTACGGTTCCGGCAGGGATAGTTTCAATAACCTGCAGGCAGATCGAATCTGTTTTTTGATTTGTTATATCCTTACGGCAACATGCAAATCCATCTACTGCTGATTTATTGAACGGAGGCATATCAATATCGGAATGAATGTCTTCCGCCAATACTCTTCCCAAGGCTTCTTTCATCGGAATTCTTTCTGATCCGGATGAAAATACATTTCCAAGGACGGTTTTATAGGCCTCATCGAAGGGAATCATATCGATTTTAGATTTATGATTGAATAAGGTTTCAGGTTTACTCACAATCATGTTTATTTTTTTCGGGTGTTCGTGATTGCTTCGCTATTCAGGTTTCAGGTTTCAGTCATTGACGATCATCTAGAGTTTCATCTTCAAATTTTCAAATCATTTATAAATTCGGTAAAGCCTTTCTGAATTGTTCCATCGATGGAAGCATGGAATTTATCAAAGGCTCTGACCAATTTTCGACCTTCTTCGGTTAATACTGTCTTGCCTCCTTCGATACCGCCACGGTGTTTTTCCAGCAAAGCAAATCCGAAAAAAGTTTCAATTTTTTTCAGATTTCCCCAGGTGCGGCGGTAAGTATAGCCGAGTTCATCGCAAGCCGCTTTCAGGGAACCTTTATCGTCGATCATTTTAAGCATTTTCCATTTCCCGTCACCCAGAATACCTTTCTCCTGGTTGTCAGACATCCATATC
>Ga0172368_10004298_pt1 | contig 16550 bp, 11 predicted proteins | sample Lak11m_FD_114540 | JGI IMG/M metagenome (GOLD analysis project Ga0172368, IMG submission 114540) | Freshwater microbial communities from Kabuno Bay, South-Kivu, Congo - kab_022012_11m | ecosystem: Environmental > Aquatic > Freshwater > Lake | place: Democratic Republic of the Congo: South-Kivu...
CACGATCGCCGGTGGTTGAAACCACCGGCTCAAGCAGGTGCAAGCCGGTTGAAACCGGCTCGACGCCCCAGCGCCAACCCGCTTCAGCGGGTTTTCACCTGCTTCAGCCCGGCGTTTTCGCGCAACATCCTGCGGACAACGCCGGGGCGAGCTAGTAAGCCCGCTGGAAGGTCACGTCCCAGGAGTAATGATGACAGCAGCCGCACTGCGCCACAAAGCTGGCGCAGTCGGTCGCGTCTTTACAATAGCCGCCGTTGATCAGGAGCTCCACGGGCATATCATACACCATGGTCGTTACACCGCGGCTGCGATCGCTGGTCACTTCACGGCCGTCGGCATCGCGCAGGATGTACACTTCCTTTGCCTCGCCGAGGACGAATTCGGCGAGGCCGGGCCCCTTGCCGCCGGTCACCTCTTCCTCGTAAGGGATCGTCGCGGATTTGACGGTGACGCCGTTCAGCCGGTTGCCCGCCGCATCGATGACGAACACGCGCAGGACGCGGCCGAAGCCGCAGTTGAACACGGGGCCGTTGAAAGACCCGCCGTTCTCGATGGCATCCCACAGCCGGACGCTGACGAGCTTGAAATCGGGGCCGGAGGGCGTAGGCGGTGTGGTAGGCCGAGGTGTCGGTGTCGGGGGTGGAGGCGGGATGTTTTCGGCAAGCGCGACGGTGTTCACGGGACCAAGCGAACGCACGACCGCGGCCGCGACCCAAACCAGCTTTCCGCCGGTCCAAGCCAACTGCCACCAATCACCGGCGGCATTCCGGGCGAGGATGTCCGCTTCTTGCCCGGCGCGCAGGGTTGCGACGACGGGATAGGCCAGTCCGGGACCGCTACGCAGGTTCACGTTCGCTCCGGCAACGACGCGCGGTTTGTCGGGCGTGCTCGTGGGGGTGATGGTCGGGCTGGCGGTGGCGGTCGGACTGGGTGTCACGGTTGCGGTGGGACTCGACGTGCCTGTTGGCGTTGCGGTCGGCGGCGCAACCGTGAAAGTCGCAGTCGGCGCCGGCGCTGGGCTCGGCGGCGGAAGCGCCGGCGTCTCGAGGATGATCAGCCGCGGGGTCGGTGTCGCGGTTGAGGAATCCCTCTGGGCGAGGATCGAGCGATGGGGCAGTTGTCCCTGCGCCCGGCTCGCGGCATAGCTGCCGGTCAGGGCCACGACGGCGATCACGGCAAAAACCAGCGCCACGCTTCTGGCCCGCTTGCGAATGTGTGGACCGGCCTGGGGCGCTGCCAGCGCAAGGACGATCCCGATCACGGCTGCGATCCCTACCGCAACTAAAGGGATACCCAGCGTAGAGAGTTCGAAGCTCAATGAGGAAGCTCCCGCAGGATCGAAGCCGGAGTAACAGGATCTCGAAAAGTAACAGGCCCGCTCCTCGATATGGAAGCGGGCCTGCTCGCTTGGCTCGGGGACAGGGACTCGAACCCCGAATTTCTGATCCAGAGTCAGATGTTTTGCCGATTAAACTATCCCCGAACGGACAGTCGTCATTCTAGCACTCTGAGCCGGAATTCGCAAGTTTTGCCCGGTGCGCCGAGCGAGCGTACCGGGCAGAATCTCAGCTCAGTTCCCCGAACGCTTCGGCCATCCGATCCAGCGCCAGCTCGATGTTGTCCAGCGAGTTGGCGAACACCAGGCGCAGGTATCCCTCACCGTAGCTGCCAAACGACGTGCCGGGGAGCACCGCTACGCCGGCTTGCAGGAGATAATCCGCCAGCCAGTCGGAGCTCTTGCCGAAGCCGGACACATTCGGGAAGACATAAAACGCGCCTTGCGGCTTGCGGCAACGTACGCCCGGGATCGCGTTGAGCCCGGTCACGATCACGTCCCGCCGGCGCTGATACTCGGCCACGACCTCCGCCACACGATCCTGTGGCCCGGTCAACGCCTCGATCCCGGCGACCTGTGTGAACGAAGCGGTGCAGCCGACCGAGTGGGTCAGCAGTAGCTCGACGCGCTCGGCCAGGCTGGGGGGCATGATCCCGTAGCCCAGCCGCCAGCCGGTCATCGCGTAGGTCTTGGAAAAGCCGTCGCAGATGATCGTCCGCTCGGCCATGCCGGGCAGTGCAGCGATCGTGGGCGCCGGGATCCCGTCGAAGACCAGCCGGCTGTAGATCTCATCGGAAAGCACCCAGATGTCCCGGTCGATGGCCGCCTGGGCGATGTGCTCCAACGCCGCACGCGGCATCACGCCGCCGGTGGGGTTGCCCGGCGAATTGAGGATGATCATCCGCGTGCGGGGGCTGAGCGCGGCATCGAACGCGTCCAGGTCGAACGAAAAGTCGGCCTCCTCGCGCAGCGGCACCGGCACGGCCGTCCCGCCGGCCACACCGATCATCGCGGCATAGGTCGGGAAGCCGGGGTCAGGGTAGATGACCTCGTCGCCGGAGCGCACCAGCGCCAGCGTCGGGAAGAAGAGCGCCGGCTTGGCGCCCGGCCCGACGACGACCTGCTCAGGCTTGAATTCGAGAGCGCGCTGAGCACTGGCCTGCTCGGCAATCGCCCGCCGCAACGCAGGTGTCCCGGCCGATGGGGTGTAGCGCGTGTTGCCATTGCGGATCGCCCGAATGCCGGCCTCAGCGATGTGGGTGTAAGTCGGCACGTCCGGCTGGCCGATCTCCAGGTGGACGATGTGCTTTCCGGCTGCTTCGAGCGCCTGGGCGCGAGCGAGCATGAAGTAGGCGCCCTCGGGCGCCAGGTGAGCTACGCGTTCGGCAAAAGGCATGGGTCAGCAGTCCTTTCTGCTTACAAGGATGAGCGTATTATAGCAGCATCTCCCAAGGGTTCCCGAAAACCCTTGAGGGCCCGCATCAGAAATCTTGCGCAGGACTTACGCAGCCGCCCGAGCGAAGGCGCCGCGAAGCGTGAGCGGAGTCCGGCGGGGTAGGCCGGATGCAGTCGAAGCAAGCATAGCCGCACCCTTCGACTACGCCTCGCTACACTACAGCGAGACTCCGCTCAGGGTGCTCGGGAGCGAACTGCGTAAGTCCTATTGCGTCATCGGACGCACAACTCCTGGATAATGTCTCGCGCCATCTTGACCCCCAACAACAGGTTCTCGACGGAAATCCGCTCGTCGATGCCGTGGACGCGACCGATGTCCTCGCGCGTCATGACGACCGGACCGAATCCGTAGGCGGCGTAGCCGCGCCCGCGCCAGTAACGACCGTCGGTGGCGCCGGGCATCAGCAAGGGGAAGGCGCTGGCGCCGGGCACTTCCGCGGCGACCGCGCGCTCGACCGCGCGGTAAAAGGGGTTGTCGAACGGCGCTACACCCGAAGGCGGCGAGCTTTCGCTAACTTCCACCGTAATCAGCTTGTCGGCCAGACGTTCCCTCAGCCAGGCGTGAAACTCCCCGGCGTCGGTATCGGGCAACAGGCGGCAATCGATCTCGGCCTCGGAGCGTTCAGGGATCACGTTGACCTTGTAGCCGGCCCGGAGCACGGTCAGGCTGATGGTGTCGCGCAACATGGCGTTGAGTTGCGGATCGGCCGCCAGCCGACCCGCCGCCAGCCGGAGCGCCAGCGGGTTGCGCAGGTTCGCCAGCAGCAGCGAGGCGGGGAACTTCTGGGTGGCGGCCATGGTGCCAAACATCGCCTCGGTGATTTGATTGACGCGCAGGGGCCGCGGGGTACCCAGGACGCGCTGCAAGGCGTTCAGCAGCGTCACATTGGCGTTGTCGTTGTGGGGCATGGAGGCGTGACCCGGCTTGCCCGTCGCGGTGAGCTTGAGGTGCTGGATCTGCTTTTCGGCCACGGCGACGCCGAACATCACCCGGTCGCCGAACATGCCCTTGAGCCCGCCGCTCCCCTCGTCCCACACCCACTCGGGATCGAGCGCCTGGCCGTGGTGCTCCACAAGCCAACGCATCCCTTGCTCCCCGCCGGTCTCTTCGTCCGGGACGGCCAGGAAGACCAGGGGCCGGCTGAACTGTGTGCCCTCCCGGATCAACGTGTCGAGCGCCAGCAGGAAGACCACGCCCAGGTCCTTGGTGTCCAGGGTACCCCGGCCCCACACGCAACCATCGGCCACCGCGCCGCTGAACGGCGGGTGGGTCCATTGCGCGGGATCGGCGGGGACGACGTCCATGTGATGGGTTACCAGCAATGGTCTCAGCGGCTCACTGCCGGGGATGTGGGCGATTACCAGACCCCGACCGGCTGCCGGCTCGTGGACGGTCACGTCGCGGGTGATGCCTCGGGCCAGGAGTTGATCGCGCAGCCATTCGGCCGCCGGCAGCTCGTTCCCCGGCGGGTTCGTGGTATCGAACTGGACGTAGCGGCTCATAGTCGCCGTGGCGTCGGCCGCGACCGCGGTCCAATCAGGTGTAGATGATGGCATAAGTTCCTCTTTACCGTCAGACGCCAAACCAAGTGTCCTGCTAGCGCGACGCGGTGCGCCCTTCGATGGTGAGCCAAAGCGGACCTCGGGTCACCTGCCAGCCGGTAAGTCGGGACGCTCGGACCAGTTCTGCTGCCTCCTCAGGCGTATAGGCGGCGTTACGGCTGCCGAGCGGCTCTCCCATGTAGCGGAGCGCGCGTGGCACGACATAATGGGTGACCAGCCAGACAAGCAGCCACGGCGCAGGGCCCAGGTCGCGGCGCAGATCAAAGATGAGGAACGCGCCGCCGGGGCGGAGGATGCGGGCAATCTCGTTCAACACGGCCACAGGATCTGCCCAATGGTGCAGCGATAGCGTGCTGACGACCAGGTCGAGAGAGGCATCGGCGAACGGTGTGGCGGCCGCGTCGCCGGTGCGAAAATCGGCCTGGTGAGCCACGCCGGCCAGCGCCGCGTTCTTAATGCCTTGGGCCAACATGGCGTTGGAAAGATCCACGCCGGTGATGTGCAGCCCTGGCGCGGAACGCGCCAGCTCTACGACCAGGTAGCCCGGCCCACAGCCGATGTCGGCTGCTTCTCCGGCCGGCATGAGTCCGGCCGCCCGTCGCGCTTCCAGCTTGCGCAGGAGCGCTATGTGAGGCAGCATCATGATCCGGCCGTAGGCTCTCGCCGCCTCCGGATCTTCGATGCCCTCCAGGCTAGGGATGCGCTCAATGGGGCGTTGGCGATAGAGCCGCCAGCCTTCTGCGGCCGCCGCGCCGATCACGGCGCCGGCGATGAAGCTAAGCCAGGGTCGTTTGCACATGATTGTCACCCTTTACATCTGTTGAACAGGCACTTCCACCTTCATTTGACCGGCCTTCTCGAAAACCAGCGTGATCTCGATCTTCTTCCCGGCTTCCAGCGGCGCGACCAGACCCATCAACATGATATGCTTGCCGCCGGGCTTCAACTCCAGCGTGCCACCGGCCGGGATTTCGAAGCCTTCAGGCCGCGGTTCCATCTTCATCACGCCGTTGTCATTGACCGACTCATGTAACTCGGCCATTTTGGCCGCCGGGCTGCTTACCGAAAGCAGACGGTCCGCCGCTTGACCGCGGTTGACGATGGTCATGTACGCCGCGCCGGTCTCAACGCCGGGCGGCGTGGCACGGGCCATCGGGTTTTGCACCACGATCCCGGCCTCGGCCCCGGCGCAACCGGCGATCAGCAAGGCCATGATGCACATCCAGGCCACTGCGGTGAGGAGACTCATTTGCGGGCGCACGGCTTCCCTCCAGGCTGGCGCTTGCCGGTGCAATAAGCTGCGTTCAGGGTTCGTGCAGAGTATAGCTGATTTGCCGCGAAGCTCAAAACATCGGCTATGTTGGCGGGATAGGTCACTATTAGCGCAAAGTGGGGGCTCATGCGATACTACAGCTTATCGTCTGCGTCAAGGATGAGCATGCAATCACCTTTCTTCGGGCCTCGGTCGTTTTATGGCACGTTGCTGCGGCTGGCGGTGCCTATCGTTTTGCAGCAATTGGTTCTGAACGCGCTCAACGCGGTGGACGTGTTGTTGGTAGGGCAGTTGGGCGACACGTCAGTGGCCGCAGTCGGGCTGGCGAACCAGGTTTTCTTCCTGATGTCGCTGTTCCTCTTCGGTGTAGGCAGCGGATCGGCCATCTTCTCGGCGCAATACTGGGGCCGAGGCGACCTGCGCAACGTCCGGCGGATGCTCGGCCTGGCCTTGCTGCTGGGCATCACCGGCAGCGTGCTGTTCAGCCTGGCCGCGATCCTCGCGCCGGGTCGGGTGCTGTCGCTCTATTCCGGGGACCCGGATGTGGTCTCGTTGGGAAGCCGTTACCTGCGGGTTGCCGGCTTGTGCTATCTGCCGACGGCGATCAGCACGATGTACGGCATGATCCTGCGCAGCACGCGGCAGGTAAAGATCCCGATGGCGATCAGCGTGACCGCGCTGAGCTTGAAGACGGCGCTCGCGTATCTCCTGATCTTTGGCGGGTTCGGCTTGCCGGCTCTGGGAATCATGGGCGCGGCGGTCGCGACGTGCCTGGCGCGTGCTCTGGAATGCGCTGCCATGCTGACATTTACCTACGGGATGAAGCTACCAGCGGCGGCCAGTTTGCGCGAGATGGCTCGGATCGATGGGGCGTTGGTGGGCCGGTTTATACGCATCGCATCGCCGGTCATCCTGGGCGAAGTTCTGTGGTCGTTTGGCGTCACCACCTACAACGCCATCTACGCCCATATCGGTACGGGCGCCATTGCCGCGGTGAGTATCTCCAGCACCATCGAGGGGATCGCTGTGGTGCCGTTCATCGGTATGGGCAATGCCGCCGCCGTTATGCTGGGCAATCACATTGGAGCCGGGGGGGACGACGCCATGGATTACGCCAGGCGTTTCTTGTTCCTGGCAATCGGGGGCGCGGTGATGATGGGCCTTGCGCTTTTCTTCGGCCGCGAGGTGATCCTGGACGCCTACCGCATCTCGCAGGAGGCCCAGATGGATGCGCTCGGCGTGCTGGCCGCGCTGTCGGTTGGGCTTTGGCTGAAGGCAGCGAACATGATGACCATCGTCGGCATCCTGCGCAGCGGCGGTGACACGCGTTTCGCGCTCTTTGCGGACACCGGGTCGATGTGGTTGATCGGCGTGCCGATGGCATTGCTCGGAGGTCTCATCCTGCATCTGCCGATCTATTGGGTAGTTGCGATGGTCCTGGTCGCGGATGAGGGGGTGAAATGCACCATTTCGCTGCGGCGCGTCCGGTCGGGGCGATGGATTCACAATGTGCTGCGGGCGATGTAGGAGGACGATAGACGATGGACGATAGCTGTCGCCCAGCAAAAAATTCTCACGCAAAGCCGCAAAGAGTTTTCTTGGCGTCTTGGCGCCTTTGCGTGAGTCAATTGGCTCCCGCTCGTTCAGGCGAGTCTTTTATCAGCGCGCCGCGGGGCTACTGAATCTTTTGCAGCGCGGCGACCTTCGCGGCCAATCCTGCTTCCAGCCGGTCAAATGCGTCGGCGAAGGCCTTCACGCCCGCGGTCAGGAGATCGGTGACGACGGCATCCATGTCCACTCCGGCGGCCGCCAACGCGGCCAATGCGGCCTGCGCGCCGGCCACGTCCTGGGTCACTGTCTCGGCCAGCTTGCCGTGATCCCGGAAGGCCTCGAGCGTCTGCGGTGGCATGGTGTTGACGGTGTGCGGCCCGATCAACTCATCCACGTAGATGGTGTCAGGATAGCTGGGATCCTTGGTGCTGGTGCTGGCCCATAGCGGCCGCTGCACCCGTGCGCCGCGCCTGGCGAGTGCCCCCCAGCGCGGGCCGGTGAAGATTTGCTGGAAACGGGCGTAGGCCAACCTGGCATTTGCGACGGCCGCCTTGCCCCGCAGCTCGGCCCCGCCAGGTTTGCCCGCGAGCAGCTTGTCCACCGCCGTATCGACCCGGCTGACGAAAAAGCTGGCAACCGAGGCCAGTTGGCTCACATCCTGGCCCTGAGCGGCCCGTTGCTCAAACCCTTCGATGTAGGCCCATGCGGCCGCCTCATAGGCGCCGAGCGCAAAGAGCAGCGTGACGTTCACGTTGATCCCCGAGCTGATCGCTTCCCGGATGGCAGGAACACCTTCGGGCGTGCCCGGGATCTTGATCAACAGGTTGGGCCGTCCTACGGCGGTCCAAAGCCGCCGCGCCTCCGCGATGGTGCCGGCGGTGTCGCGGGCCAGCCGTGGAGAGACCTCCAGGCTGACATAACCGTCGAGGCCGCCGGTCCTGTCATACACCGGGCGCAGCAGATCGGCCGCGGCGCGGATATCAGCCAGCGCCAACGCCTCGTAGATTTCGGGAACGGAACAGCCATCGGCAGCCAGCCGGGCGATCTCCGCATCGTATGCTTTCCCGGTGGCGATGGCTTTCTCGAAGATGGCCGGGTTCGAGGTCAACCCCAGGACACCATCTTTAACCAGGCGAGCCAACTCGCCAGATGCCAACGCATCCCGGCTGATGAAATCAATCCAGACGCTCTGGCCAAAGCGTGTCAATGCGACTAAGCGGTTTTCGGACATTTTCGAACAGACTCCTTGTGCCTTGAGTGGATTCGGTGCGCCGCATGAGCAAGGGCAGATAAACCTTTGCCGGCGTGCGATCGCCGAAGTCGACCGACACGGTTTGCCCTTCTGTATCGACCACAATCGCCACAAGGTTCGGCGTGGTCGATGAGTAACCCGGCAGATCGGCTTCGAACAGCACGTAAGCGCCAACAGGCACCGATTCTATCACATATTCGCCCAAAGCGTCTGTTGTGGTCTGTGCCACGACCACATCGTCCGGCGAGATCACACCATCCCGGCTGCTGTCGGTGATCAACGAAATACGCGCGCCGGCGATCCCCTTCTCGTCAGGGTCAGGATCTCGGTTGCCGTTCACATCCAGCCATACTCGACCGATGATGGTGAACGATGCGACGGTAGCAGTTGGCGTCACCGTCGGTGTCGCGGTTCGCGTCGGGGTTCCCGTTGCCGTCGGGGTGGCGGTCGGTGATGGTGTCGCAGTGGGCGTTGCCGTCCGGGTCGGCGTCGGCGTGAGTGTGGCGGTGTTCATGGGCGTGGGTGAAGCGGTCGCCGTCGGTGTGGCGGTAGACGCCCACGCTGCCGGGAAGTCGAGTTGCACCGTCGTGTTGGCTCGGATCTGCGTGACGATATCCGATAGAACGGGTTGAAATCCCGGCGGCGCAGTCATGCCCACCAGGTAGGTAGCCGGATTTACCTCTTCGAAGCGGTAGGAGCCTTCGTGAGAGGTGTTCTGCTCGCTCACTATCGCGCCCAGGTAGGTTTTCAGCGTCACGACAGCCGCGCTGAGCGGCATATCTCCGGCATCAAAGACACCGTTCGCATCATTATCTAGAAAGACCATCCCCGTCAAGATGCCGGTTGAAGGCGTCGCTGTAGGGGTGTTGGTTGGTGTCGGCGTATTCGTCGGCGTATAGGTGGGCGTGCTGGTCGGTGTGTTGGTTGGTGTGGCTGTCGAAGTGCTGGTTGGTGTGCTGGTGGGCGTACTCGTCGGCGTACTGGTCGGCGTGTTCGTCGATGTAGACGTCGGTGTGGCTGTCGAAGTGCTTGTCGGCGTGCTTGTTGGTGTGTTGGTTGCAGTGCTCGTCGACGTGGGCGTACTCGTCGGCGTGTTGGTTGCGGTGCTTGTCGGCGTGCTTGTTGGTGTACTGGTTGGTGTGTTGGTTGCAGTGCTCGTCGACGTGGGTGTACTCGTCGGCGTGTTGGTCGGTGTGCTTGTTGGTGTATTAGTTGGTGTGTTGGTTGCAGTGCCCGTCGGCGTGTTGGTCGGCGTGCTTGTTGGTGTATTAGTTGGTGTGTTGGTTGCAGTGCCCGTCGGCGTGGGAGTTCTCGTCGGCGTGCCTGTTGGTGTGTCAGTTGGTGTATTGGTTGGCGTGCGCGTGGGTGTTTTTGTCGGCGTGCGGGTAGACGTGCTGGTCGCGGTGCTCGTCGGCATGTTCGTCGGTGTGATGGTTGGCGTGTTAGTTGGTGTGCGTGTGGGCGTACGGGTTGCGGTGCTGGTCGCCGTCCGCGTGGGCGTCGCCGTCGGCGTCCGTGTGCTGGTCGCAGTGGCGGTCGGCGTTTGGGTGACGGTGGCCGTCGGGCTGGGCGTCCAGGTCGCAGTCGCGGTTGGTGTGGCCGATGCCGTGGCGAAGGGGTCCGTGGTCGCGGTGGCGGTCGGCGTAGCCTTGTCACCGATCAGGGTGAGCTGCCCATAGCCCTCCGGCGCACCATAGGTCGTTTGGCCCTCCCAGACCATGAAGTTGTCGCGAAAACCGCCATCGTCATCGTCATCCAGCCCGAAGGTGAGGCCAATGTGCTTGCCCGTGTAAAAAGGCTCGGCTCCCAGGGCAGCGGGCGGCAGTCGTAGCTCGAACTGCCAGTCCTCGGCTGTGAGAGAGATTGCCTGGCTTGCGGCCGGCACCGCGTACATGCCGAAGTCAGTCAGAGTGCCGTCGAAGGCCAGCGTGAATTGATGATCGTCCTCCAGGTAGTTGTAGAGGTGGTCACCTTTGCCGTCGATTCCGAACTCGATCGCGTCGTCCAACCAGATGTTGGTGCCCGAATCCCGTACCAGCTTGTCGTCCCGAACGAGTCCGGCCAGGATCAGATCATCGCCCAGCCACCCGCAGCGGATCACCGCCGAGTTATCTGCCGGCAGGGGGGCGGGATCGGGATAGAAGTATTCGGCGGTCGTGTTGTCCAGTATCGCGGTTGGCGCCTGGCTCCACTCGTCGAGATGGCCGTCCAGCACGAAATCAGCCCCCAACGCAGGACAGTCCAGGGTCTTGGGGGGGATGGGGGTAGGTGTGATGGTCGGCGTAGGTGTTTCAGTCGGTGTCTCGGTGGGCGTCTCCGTCGCCGTCGGCGTCGGTGTCGCCGTTTCGGTGGCCGTGGCCGTGGCGGTCGGGGTCGCGGTGGGAGTGGCACCTGCCACATCGGTAGGCACGGGCGTCGGCGTATTGGCTGCACCGCTGAGCTGGATGAGGCCGAAGTTCTGGGAATTGGAGTTGGTGCTGGATCCTCGCCAGATGATCTGATCGTCGCGGGCGCCACCATTGTCATCGTCGTTCAACCCGATGTTAAACGGAATGATGCGCCCAGGGATGAAATCGCCCGCGTTAAGCACGCTGCCCGGCAGGTTCAGCTCCACGGTCCAACCGCCCGTAGCCGTGCGCGTAATGACCGTGGCTGCCGACACCGGGTACGTGCCGAGGTCACGCAGGGTCCCATCGACGGCGGTGGTGAACTGGTGATCATCCGGGCTGCCCCAGGACCACCCATCGTACAGGCCATCCACTGCCAGCTCCAGGCCGTCGTCGTCCCAGATGTTGGTGCTGTCTCGAAACAGTTGGCTGTCGTAGATGCGCGCCGCAAACACCAAGTCGTTGCCCTGCCAGCCGCAGTACACGTCCGCGGAGAGATCGGCCGGGGTTGGGCATGTTCCACGCGTGTCAGCCGTGCTACATTCCAGATGGACGAACGGTCGCCCGGCCCATTCGGACAGCGTGCCATCCAGCGTCAGGCCATCAGGCACGCGGGGGCAGTCGACCGGGATGGGGGTAGGCGTGGGTGTCAGCGTCGATGTCGGGCTGGGGCTGGGCGTCGGCGTTCGGGTGGGAGGCGGGGTGGGAACCGGCCGGTCGCTGGCGACCACCTGCACGAAGTGGATGACCTCGTCGCCATCCCCGCGGTTCCAGATGCGGAAATCACTGCCCGGATACTTGCCGCCGCCCGGCTGCCGGTTGGCGAACCGGGCGTCGGGCAGACCAAAGGTGACTGTTGTCCACTCGCCCGTGTTCGCTTTCCGAACGATCCCCGCGCTTTTGGTCGTGCTGGCCGTGCTGTCGTACTGAAGTTCCCAGGTGTCGTTCCCCTGGTCAAGATATCTCACGGTAATCGTGACCGGGTTGGTGCCATCGAACAGATAGCCGTCATCGACGTTGAAGTACATGTACGGGTTGCCGCTGGCCGAGTCGGTGCGCCGCGTGTAGCGGCCTTCGGGCGCCGTGCCGAGATGCCATAAAGGCACCGTCTTGCCGCCGGTAACGGCGTCGTTCTGGTAGAGCCAGTAGGAATAATTCCCCCATTGCGGAAACGAAGTAAATTCTGTCTCCCGCATCGCCACCCACACCCCGGGCGTGTCAGTGATAGTGCGGCCAGCGTAGAGGTTGGCGAAATTCAGCACCGGCCACCGGGCGGGATCAGAGATTTGTATGTAGTCCAGGAGCATGTAGTCCACGTGTTTGTCAAGCGCGTTATAAATCCTCCACATCGTGTCGGCCAGCCCGGCGGCGCCCGTCAGCCCGCTGGTGCCTTCAAACACCAGTGGCACCCGGCTGCCCCACTTGATCATGGGATCGTACTGCCCGGCACCGTAGGACGACAGCTTGGGATCATCGATAACCAAGCCGTCGCCGTCAGGCTTCAGCCCACTGTGTTGCAGGCCAACTCCATTCTGAGCCGCGTAGTCGGAGATTTCCCGCCGCTCTGAGACATACAGGAAACGTGGGACATATTCGACCACCAGGGGCGTGTTGGGGAGGGCCTCCCGGTATATGTCGATGGTCCATTTGGCGAAATTTACCCATATCTCACTGGTCAGCCCGGCGTTGACCAGGCACTGATCGTAATCGTCGTAGGCTGGCTGCGTCTCGCCAAACACGCCTACGCCTACTTCCACGAAGGACACGCGTGGATCGCCGTTATACCGTTGGCCGAATGCCTGCACGAAGCGCTGGTATTCTTGCTTGTAGCCCGGATCCCAGTACTTGGGGATCACCTCACCATCAGGACAGGTGATCTTAGCGGACGGGAACTGCCGGAAGACGTAGTCAGGAACGCCTATGCCGCCGCAGCATGAGCCCTCGTAGGTATCCAGGCCCAGACCGACCGGCGCACCGACCGCGGTTTCCGCGTCGATCCAGGTGTCGAGATTGTTCCAGGTGAAGGTGGTCGCATCGGCCTGGAGCGCCTTCCAGAGGGCCACCATATGCCCGCCTGTGACTGGGTAAACCTGCGGGCTCAAGTTGCGCCAGTCGTAGAAGCCATAAACACCGCCGGGGTTGACGATGGGGCGAGTACTCGTGTATGAGGTCGTCGGCGTCGGTAGTGACGATTCCGCTTGCGGGGAAATGAGCAGCATTGCTGATGCAGCCTGCACATTATCGATGGGCGGCATCAGCCAAATGACCGCTAAAATTGCCAACACGGCAAATGCGATGACATAAAGGAGCCCTGGCTTGCGCATATCGTAGTCTCGTTGAAATTGCGTTATGACGCTATGATTTTCCCGCAGGCGCAATTTGTTTCGTCATGCCGACACCAACGATGCACTTTGAGACACTGCTAGACTACACGGTTTGGCCGGACTTGCCAATTCGTACAAGTACTTATCGACATCCTCGCCAGGGCGGGACCGATGTAAGCGGATTCTTTTTGTAGCGCTACTTTAGGAGACGATGGGTCCACCAAAAAGGTGCGGCCTCATGACGATGGTGCGTTTGGAATGTAGCTGCGCTATGATGGATCAATCCGGCAGCAGCTTGAGGAACTTGCGCCGGCCGATCTGCAAGACGTGCTCCCGATCGGGTTCGATTACCGCGTTGAAGTCATCCACTTTGTCGCCATCGAGCTTGACGCCCCCTTGCTGCACCAACCGCCGCACCTCGCTCTTGCTCGGCGCCAGCCCGGTGTTGGTCAGCAGATCCGACAGGCTGATGGGTTGCATCAGCCTGAGCGCCGGCATATCCGGGGGCAGCTCACGCTGTTGGAACACGGTGCGGAAATGCTCTTCGGCGGCTCCGGCCGCCTCGTCGCCGCGGAAGATGCTCACGATTTCGCCGGCCAACTGCATCTTCAGGTCTCTCGGGTGTAGCTCGCCGGCTTCCAGCAAGGCAAACCGGCGTGCGATGTCGTCCGGCGCCCAACGGGTCACCAGGTCAGCGTAGTTGCGCATGGCGCTGTCGGGGATGCTCATGACCTTGCCGAAGATCACCTCGGGCGGCTCGTTGATGCCGATGTGATTGCCGGTCGTCTTGCTCATCCGCAGCACACCGTCGGTGCCGACCAGGATCGGGAAGGTCAGGATCGTCTGCGGACGTAAGCCGAAACTCTCCATCAGCTTGCGTCCGGCGATCAGGTTGAAGAGCTGATCGGTGCCGCCGATCTGGATATCCGTCCGTGTGGCCACGGCATCGTAACCCTGCATCAGCGCGTAGAAGAACTCGTGCAGCCAGATAGGGTCGCCTTTTTCAAAGCGCAGCGCGAAGTTTTCGCGCACCAGGAACTGTTGCACCGTGAAGTTCGAGGCCAGCCCGATCACATCCTTGAAACTGAGCCTGGAAAGCCAGTCGCTATTGTACATCACCAGGGTGCGCTCAGGATCGAGCACCTTCCACGCCTGGTCGGTAAAGGTTTTTGCGTGCTCGCGTACTTCGTCCTCGGTCTGCTGCCGACGGGCGGAGGTTTTATCGCTCGGGTCACCGATCAGCGCGGTGAACGAGCCGATCAGGAAGATCACTTCATGCCCCAGCTCCTGGAACTGGGCGAGCTTGCGCATGGGCACGGTATGCCCCAGGTGCAAATCGCTGGCGGTGGGATCGAAGCCGCAGTATACTCGCAGAGGGCGGTCGGCACGGGCCGATTCAGCCAGCCGCTGGCGCAATTCAGTTTCCATGTTCACACGGGTGGTCTCGTCGCCGAACTCGACCCCGCGCATCAAGATGGCAAGTTGTTCGTCTACCGGGCGAAACGGACACATGGCTTTACTCCAGGTTGTACTTTGTTGTATAATGCAGTATAGATTGCCTGGTCATTTGCAGGAAACAAAAACAGCGTAGCGGAACGCCACGCTGTTTGACGAATCAGTGGACGCGCTGCGCGTACTCAAGATCGGGGGGCGTGTCCGCCCCCCGGATACGAGTAAAGTGCTTGATGAGAAAGGCACACGTGCAGCATGAGGACATCATAGCATAGCGATCAATGCTTGTCAAAAGCTCATCCAACCATAACCCACCCCCCGAAAGGAGGCTCTTGTGCCAATGTCCTGGGTGCACCGGCTCGGTGTAATTGCCGCAATTGCCCTGGTGTTCGCCATCTTGCCGGTGTCCGCAGCATCGGCGGCCCCGAACGCGGACACCTGCCCCCCAGTGATCCATGTCGTTCAACGAGGGGAGACGCTTTACAGGATTGCGACCCACTACAGGGTGACCGTGCAGGCGATCGTGGCTGCTAACGGGATCGTGTACGCCAACGTGATTTACGCGGGCCGGCAATTGGTGATTCCTGGCGCCTACTGCCCGCCCTCCTCGCCGCCGCCATCGGGCTGTTACACCTTCTACACCGTGCGGCCGGGTGATACCCTGACGAGGATCGCTTATCGTTATGGCACGACGGTCAATAATCTGGTGCTCTGCAATGCGATCGCCGATCCGAACCGCATTTACATCGGTCAGACGCTTTGCATTTGCGGCGGAGCCGGATCACTTTACACGCCATAAGGGCCGGCCGGTGTTCTGATTCTGGCCGCGGAGAAACAAAATGGGCGTCTCTGACGTCTTTATTGGTGTATCTACCGGGGTTTGATTTCCGCTTCATCACTCGAAAGGAGCTAGCTGCTTATGGGTACCTCTCTGTGGCGCCGAGCCGGCGCCGTCCTGGCGATCGTCGTTCTTTTGAGCGTGACGCTTGTCCCGGTTGCCTCAGCGAGTGGAGTCGCTGCTCCCTCGGCGGCCGGATGCGTCTATTACACCGTCCGCCGAGGTGATAATCTCACCCGGATCGCTGCGCGCTATGGGACCTCGGTATGGGCGCTACAGCAGCAAAACAGCATCCTGAACCCGAATCGGATCTATATCGGGCAACGCCTGCGCATTTGCCGGTCGGTGCCGTTGCCTAAGCCACCTCCGTCCCCATGCTGTCAACCGTGCGTTGTGGTATGTTGTTGCCAACCCTGTCCTACTGTGCCCGTGCCGCCGCCCGCGGGGCCCTGGACCGCCCAGTACTTCAACAACACCGACCTGTCCGGCTCCCCGGTGCTGACACGCACGGAGGCCAACGTCAATTACAATTGGGGCTATGGCTCGCCCGCACCACAGGTCACCACCACCAATTTCTCGGCCCGGTGGCAGCGGACCTTCAACCTGAGCTCGGGCACGTATCGCGTCACCGTGACATCCGATGATGGGGTGCGCGTGTCCATCGATAACGTCCTCGTGATCAACGCGTGGCTGGTTCAGGCAGCTACGACTTACATCCAGGATGTCATCGTGACCGGCGGGAACCATCTCGTTACCATCGAGTATTTCCAGGCCGCAGGGGTATCGCAGATTCAGTTCTCGCTGACGAAGATCGCGAATTGATCGGTGATAGGTGTTCATTGAGACTGACATGCCAGGCACTTTTCGGAAGTGCCTGGCATGTGATAGCAGTGACCTCTCCCCCATCCCCTCGCCTGCGAGGCGAGGGATGCGGCGGAATACCCCCTTCCTTGGCAGGGAAGGGGGCTGGGGGGTTAGGTCTAAACATACCCCAAGTCCTCGTTTTCTTTGACAAAGGCCCCATCTTGCCGTAAAATGCCCTCGTGACACGCGCTGGGGCTTCCGGCGCGTCGTGACTTAAGATGACGATGGACCATAGACGATGGACCATAGCTGATC
>Ga0172368_10004299_pt1 | contig 16549 bp, 12 predicted proteins | sample Lak11m_FD_114540 | JGI IMG/M metagenome (GOLD analysis project Ga0172368, IMG submission 114540) | Freshwater microbial communities from Kabuno Bay, South-Kivu, Congo - kab_022012_11m | ecosystem: Environmental > Aquatic > Freshwater > Lake | place: Democratic Republic of the Congo: South-Kivu...
CGGCGCGCCGTCGGGGTCCACTCCGAACACGGAACCGACATAGCCGCCCCTGCTCCCTCGCCTTCTGCGCGCTCCGGACAGCACCTCGCCTCGGCTGGCAAGGAGCCCAACGATCTCCTTGCGTCCTCCGTCGCGGCCGCCGAAGTAGCCGCCGTTCACAGCCGCGACAGCACCGGTGGCCGAGCACCATTCGTCCGCCGTCAGCGCGTCGCCGTACCGTGGGCTCTCGTCGCGCTTGAGGCGCCGGCAGGCGACCCCGACCCGTATGCCGGGTTGGGTGAGGTCCACGTCCACCAGCCAGATCGGTGATTCCGGGGTCGCCAGCCGCCGATAATGGACCCCACGCACGATCTCGACGTCGCTGGATGCGGGCTGCCGGCGAGGCTGCGCCGCGCGCCTGGCAGGGCGACCGCAGGCGCCGATCCCCAGCACTGCCGCTGCGGCAAGCAGACACGCCGCCCTGGATGCTGCAGCCTTTATGAGGGCTTCCTGAAGACGCTGACGATGTCCGGCTTGTACTGCGTTTGAAGCTGGCAGAGCGAGATAGCGCCGCCGCCCAGACTGTCCTGCTGCTTCACCATCTCGAGCCCCTGTTCCTCACAGAACTCCGCCATGCGCTCGGCCGTCATGTCGCTTCGCCAACTGCGCCGGTGGCGGCCCGTGCGCGAGTGGTGGATCACTCCGACCGCGCCCGGGGACATGACGCGGGCAAACTCGGCCACGTAGTGGCGCACATCGGCGGGCTCGATGTGGACGAAGGTGTCGAACGACCAGATTGCGTCAATGGCGTTGTCGGCGACGAACGGGAGCGAGCGGCCGTCGTTGACGTGGTAGGCGATGTTCCGTTCCGCGGCGAAGCGTTTGCGGCACATGGCGATGCACGCGGGGGTCAGGTCCACCAATGTGAGATGAGATGCGAGCGGGATAAGGTGCTCGGTCCAGCGGCCGGCGCCGGGGCCGATCTCCAGCACGCGAGCGCCCTTGCGGATGTGGGCTCGCAGGAGTTCGTCGAGCACGGCCTCCTTCCACTCGGGCGATGCCGTCCACTCCTCGCCGCCCTGAGACCAGTCATGCGTTTCCCAGACTTCCAGATTCCCCTCGACGGTGTTGGGCGGTCTGTCGTGGCGGAGCTTGCGCCACAGCTTCCGCATGAGGACCCGGATGGCGCGCATGAACCCCAGGTCCCGCACGGCGGTCCGGCCGACCTCCAGCAGGCCGCGAATGCCTGATGACACGGACACCTCCTCTTCGGATGAACCTGAACCTCCGGCCCGTTGTCCTGGCCGGCGGATCTCCAACGCGCCGATTCTACGCCCAGCGTGCGTCCCGGCGCAAGGCCGCCGATCAACCTGTCAGCGTCTGCGGCGCTCCATGCACGTTACGGCCTGCTCCAGGAGCTCGACTGCCGCCTCCTCTGCTGCGCATGCCTTGCGGATCTCCGCCACGATGGCCCGCCGCTGTGCCGGATCGGCCAGCCCGGCCTGGGCCGTCGGGCCCATCTCGTGGCCCCACGGCCAGACCTGCGCCCCGGCGGCCCGCGTGTAGAGGTCCGCTGCGGCGAGAAGGTCCGCCCTCGCTTCGGGAGCTTCCCCGGCCACCGTGCGAAGGAAACCGGCGGCGCTGCGGCGATCCTCCAGCATGCAGCACTGGTCCCCATGGACCATGAGGCGCGTCGCCATGACTGCCGGATCGTCCTTCGGGTAGTCGGCGTCCACCTCCAGTCCGTCGGCCCATGCAGCGCATGCGGCGAGGCCGCTCGCGTGGTCGGGCCTCTCGGGTCTTGGCGACGTACGGGAGAGGTCCACGGCCCACCGTAGCGTGGCGAGAAGCGTCTCGCGCGGCGATGGTCCCGGCCAGCGCTTTCGGTCGCCGATGATGACGCAGCCCATGCCGCCGGCCCAGTCGGCGCGCGCGTGCCAGTCGGACTGCTGGTAGTAACCGGACCAGGAGGCGTCCTGGAAGTAGCTCCAGCCCATCAGCACGTCGCCGGCGCGGTCGTAGCCGGTCACGAGCCCGGCCTCCGGCGGCCCGATGATGCCGAAGGCGACCACGGGTCTGCCCCTGCCGATGCTCTCCCTTATCGCCCGGAGCATGGCGTCGCGGTCCTTGCCCGGCACGATGGTCACCTCGCGGTTCAGGGCAGTGAACAGCCGCCGAATGGGCTCCTCGCCTAGGTACATCAGGTCCACGTTGCCGCCGTCGTCCTTCTCCCAGAAGCGGCGGAATGCGGCGCCGGATGTCGCCACGATGAAGTCATACTCGGTCTGGTCGCCGATGTACCGCAGCGCCGACTCCACGGAGCCCGGGAAGGGGCACAGGCGCACGCCGTAGCCGACCTTCGGCACGCCGGGCAGCAGCGCCCAGTGGCCGAGGTCGTAGGATCGGGTCGGCGGAGGCGTGGTATCGAGGGCCGACGCTGCCCTCGCGATCTGCCCCATGGCCTCGCCTTCGATCTTCACAGCGGCCAGGAGGATATCGGCCTGCCGGCGTCGCTGGTCGTCGGTCCATTCGGACGCTGCGTCCTGGACGAACGGCGGACCCTCGGCCAGGATCGAAACCTCGCGCTCGTAAGCACCTGCAGCCGCGAGCATCGCGCCCTGCCCGTCGCCCGACAGCAGTCCGGCGTGCTTGCGCAGGAATGCCACCGCAGCTTTACGCGCATCGAGGAGCGACAGGTACACGAACCGGTTCACATCGCGGTACACCTGCCCGTCCTTCTCGTTGACCGACGCCGGGTCGCGCTTCAGCAGGTCGTCGGCCCAGACGCGCAGCGCCTCGTCGCCGTAGAACCACTCGCGGCCGTGCCTGGCGTAGCCCGCCGAGGTCTTGCCGCGCTTCCAGTTGCGCAGCGCCGTCCTGAGCGCGCCCGCCAGTACGCGCCTAGGGTCCGGCGCAGGCTCGATGGCCTCGAGGAGAAGCTGGAAGCCGCCACAGGCTGCTTGCGCTCCCACCTCGCGGGGCTCGGCATCTCCGTAGCGGCGGATGAGCATCCGCCGTCCCTCGTCGGCATACCCGATGATCAGGCCGATGTCGGGGCCGTCCACGGAAGCCATCACTGGCCATCCTGCGTCGATGTTCCCCTTCACCCGAACGACCTGTGGGTCGCTCACGGGGTCCTGGGTCACTCCAGGGAACTCGGCGCACAGCGACCACCCGGTCGCTCTCTGGACATCGTCCCACTCCTCCATGAACTCGCCGCCCGCGCTGCTATGGTCCCAGCCGCCGATCGTGTCGGGATTCGACCACCGCGTCCGGTAGGCGATGCCCGTGGCGCCCATCATGTCCACATAGTCGGCGGGACGCTCGGTCACGGAGGTTGCGGCTTCGAGCGCACCGAGGAACGCGCAGTCTCGGCCGGAGCCCCACATCAGCGCCGGCAAGCCTTCGATGCGCACCGAACCGCCCTCGCGGATGATGGTCGCCTTCGGGTTAGGCGGAACCCCCTCCCCCTTGCCCCCGCCCGCCATGGGCGGGGGTACCGACGCGCGCCGTGTCTCGTCTATCTTCCGGATGGCCCGCTCGATGTGATCCGCGGCCTCCGCGTCACGACGGCGGGCGAGCCGGATGAGCGGCACCAATCGCCCTCGGATATCGGCTCGGGCGAACTTCCGAGCGCGTTCGTCTGAGGTCACCATGCCACCCGTGAACTCCCAGATCGCCCACACGAGATCGTGCTCGTCATTGAAGCACGCGGCGGCGTCTGTCAGCTCCGAAGCTGCTTCCCGATGCGCGTCGGCGGCGAAGGACAAGAAGGCCGAGCAGAAGGCGCGCGCCTCGGCCAGAACCCCTCCTCGCTCGTGGTGGACGAGGAACCGCTCGCCCAGGAGCTTCTGGTTCTTCGGCGGAAAGAGCTTATCGTCGAGTAGCTGCTCGGCCCAGAGGCTGAACGCCGCCTGACCGGTGAGCCGGTCCTTCACCCTCGGCCCGCGCAGGATGCTCAGCCCGTTCACGAGGGCATCTCGGTAGCCGCCGGCCTTCGTCGGCGCATGTGCGCCCGGCGGGCGCTCGCCGACGAAGACAAGCCCCTGCGTGCCCTTGAACCAGTTGCGCTTGCGGAAGTAGCCGCTCTTCTCGAAGGAGACGCCCTGGGCAAACTCCGACATGCCCTGAAAGGCGTTCCCATCCGATCAGCACGGCTCCGCCGTCGTCGTAGCCCGTGATGAGGCACGGTTCGGGCGGGCCGATGACCCCGATGGCGACTACGGGCATGCCTCTGTTACGAATGCTCTCGACGATCCGCTTTCGCCACGCCGCTTCGGTCGCCTTTGTATCTGCGTGGCCACCATGCTCCTTCACAAACGACGCGCGCAGCGATGTCTCGCAGGGGTACCCCGCAACCGCAAGGGCGCGCCGGACAGACTCGGTCGGGTCTTCGTACACCATCCAGGGACTGCCGTCCGCCATGCTCCACTTCGCTGGATGACAGGCGAACCTGAAGCCGCATCCCGACATGCCGAGCAGGTAGCAGTGCAGATCGTGCCAGGGATCCCTGGCGCCGGGCCGCCCCAGAAAGCCCAGGTCCTCACCCCTGAGCTTGAGGATCGCCTTCACGCACGATGGCAGAAGGTCGTCCTCCGGGGCGCCCTTGCCGTCGTAGAATCCGACCCGAGCCACGTCGGCCAGCACGCACCGATCCGACGCGCCCAAGACCACGTCCCGGTCCGCCATCGCCCTTGTCCCCCTGTGGGTCACAGCCGTAGCCCGGCTTCCGACCCTCACGGTCCACCGGACGTGCCAACACACCGTGTCCAGAGTACCACGGATGGACGGGTACCCCGATTCCCCTGGGCCACCCCGCGCGTCGGGCGTTCGGCTGCGCAAATCGCCGTTGACAAGGCACGAAAGTGCTGTTATCATTCAGCAAGTCAGAGATGGCGCAGTGCAGGCGTCGCTCCCCTGCCCCCGAGCTGGGACGGAGCTTGCGTTGCGCCGACTATGCCATGCGCACCAAAGGAGATGCACGCCATGCGGCGCAAGGGTGTACCCGGCTTTACCCTCATTGAGTTGCTCGTCGTGATCGCCATCATCGCGATCCTGGCGGCGATCCTGTTCCCGGTCTTCGCGCGCGCGAGGGAGCAGGCCAGGAAGACGACCTGTCTCTCGAACCTGAAGCAGATCGGCCTCGCCGCCCTCATGTATGTCCAGGACTACGACGAGCAGTTCCCCTGGCTGATGCAGGATGACCGGACCAACAACAACAGCACCGGGTACAGCGTGGGCCTTCCCACCGGGCCGCCCATCTGGCCCGTCAACCTGAACAACCAGCGCGGCCTGTTCATGGAGGCGAAGTTCCAGCCCTATCTGAAGAACTACGGCATATTCGGGTGCCCGACGCTGCGCCCCGACACCATGGTGATGGGCGCCGACGGCCTTCCGCTCAACGGCTTCGGCTCCTACGGCTACGCGTTTGGCGGCATCGGCCTGATGACGCCGTCGCCCTACGCAACCCGGATTCCGCTGGAGCTCTTCGTCCGGTGCGCAGGCCCGCTCGGAGGGGCGCTCGGATGCGCCTTCCCGCTGGGGCCGCCATGGAACACCGGCAACCCGCAGGACTACTACATCGCGGGGCAGGCCCTGGCAATCGTCGCAAGGCCAACGACCTCCGTCATCGCGTTCTGCAACTCGTATGGCGCGCATCAGGGCTTCACTGACGACGCGGTCGTACCGGCCGCCTATGGCGGCACCGGCGCCGAGCAGACCGGCGCGACGCTGGCGGTCATGGTGGATGGCCACGCCAAGTTCCAGACCGGCAAGTTCGTGGATCTCGTCAAGCTCGTCCTGTCGCCGCTGCACGACTAACGCAGGCGCGCAATGAACAGAGAACTCAATCCCGTCGTCGTGATTGTGGTCATCGTCATCGTCCTGATCGGCGCCGGCGCATGGATCTGGAGCCGGACCCAGGGCACCACGTTCACGAAGTCCAGCGTGCGAGGGATTCAGTTCAACCCGATCCAGGGGAAGGGCAAATAGCCCCCACCGTCGGTCGTCATCCCCGCATGCCGTTGGCGGGGAGCCAAACACAACACTAAGGAGATGGTTTGGGAATGCAACGCAACACTCGCGGTTTCACGCTGATCGAGCTCTTGGTGGTGATCGCCATCATCGCCATCCTCGCGGCGATCCTGTTCCCGGTCTTCGCGCAGGCACGCGAGAAGGCGCGCGGGATCTCCTGCTTGAGCAACCTCAAGCAGGCCGGGCTCGCCACTCTCATGTATGTGCAGGACTACGACGAGACCTTCCCGATGAGCCTGGCCCCATTCCCGGGCGCCACGCCCGACTATGCCGCGGCAGCGTGCATCACCACGTTCTATGACAGGGTGAGCCCCTACCAGAAGAACGCCGACATCATGCGGTGCCCTTCTAAGCCGACTGCGTGCGACTTCATCGCGGGTGTCGCCAGCCTGGCGGGCCTCGGCATCAAGCCGCTCTGTCCATCCACGCCGCCGCTACGCTACATCTCGTACAACTTCAACTACGCGGTCATTGACGACGGAACGACGGGCAGGCCGGTGAAGAGCCTGGCTGCGATCCCGTTCCCGGTGATGAACTCCCTGATCTCCGACGGTGTGCCCACGAAGCCCGCCGCCGGAACGCTGTGCGGCCTCTTCAACTCGCCGGTGGACGCTCGGCACACTCTGACCGTCAACTGCGCATTCGTGGACGGCCACTCCAAGCCGGTGCACACCAAGCTGGCCACTGACGCCGGCGGCGTGCCGTATACCTGCTCCGGCCTCGACGGCCAGACCCTCCAGCTCTACGTCGTCACGGACGGTGGCCCGTATGAGAATCGGCTCGAGCTGTGGGGCATCGCCCATCAGCGCGATGACGGCACCTGGTATCGAAGCAACCCGTGACGGCTAGGCCGGCTCGAAAGGCAGGTTGAGAGATGGCGGCGGAAGGGTTCCGAAGGTCGCCCTTCGCTTTGGTGGGGCTCATCGTCGTGATCGTGGCCGCCCTCGCGTTTGCGTGGGTGCGATATAAGGCAGCGACGACCCCGAAGAAGAGCGACACCATCCAGCTAAACGCCGACCAGCTCAGGGAGGCAATGAAGCGCAACTAGGCTCCGCGTGCATGGGAGTCTGGGAGGGCTTTGGACAACAAGTGCAGGCTCCGTCGGCTGGGTGCGGCGGAGCCTGCCGGGTCTATGAGATGCGGACATCGGCGCCGCGAGGAGACCGATTGGCCCGCAGGAAGCGCCCAGGCCGAAAGGAGACTCGCTATGCAAAGCAAGACCCGCGGCTTCACCCTTATCGAACTGCTCGTCGTGATCGCGATCATCGCCATCCTGGCCGCGATCCTCTTCCCCGTCTTCGCGCAGGCACGTGAGAAGGCCCGCGCGATTTCATGCCTGAGCAACCTGCGGCAATCGTCCACAGCCACGCTCATGTACACGCAGGACTACGACGAGACCTTCCCCATGAGTCTCTTCATGGCCATGAGCCCCGCGCCCTGCGTCGTGACCTTCTACCACGCGATCAGCCCGTACCAGAAGAACGCCAACATCATGCAGTGCCCGTCCAGGCCGCGCGCGGTTGACTTCGTCGTCGGTTGGGCGAACGTGTCGGCGGCCAGCGGGCTTCCGGCGCTCTGCGCCAGCAGCCCGCCGATCCAGTTCCTTTCCTACAACTTCAACTACGCGATCATCGAGAACGGCTCGCCGAGCAACATCTTCGGCGTGGACCCGGATCGGGCGGTGAAGAACCTGGCTGCCATCCCGTTCCCGGTGGAGACGCCGCTCATCTCCGATGGCGTGCCGACCATCATGCCGATCAACCGTCCGCCGGACTACTCGTGCGGCCTCTTCTACTCGCCGATAGACGCTCGCCACACAAGCGTCGTGAACGCCAACTACGTTGACGGTCACGCGAAGCCGGTGCACGCCAAGCTTGTGGTGGATGGTGCGGGGGTCCCGTACACCTGCGCCGGCCTCGACGGCCAGGTGCTGCAGCTCTTCAAGGTGACCGACGCCGGGCCCTACCTGAACGAATACGAGCTCTGGGGCATTGCTCACCAGCGTGCTGACGGCACATGGTACAACAGCAACCCGTAGCCGGTTGCCGCAGTATAGCACCCGGACGCCGCACTGAGCGTGGGGCGCTGTCCTTGCGCTCACCGGCGGTACTGGTGGTGGTCCTGCTGCTCCTCGTGGTGGTCGGAGTGCTGTCCTACGTCCGGACCAGGTCCACCGCCGGGCCTTCCGAGGGCCAGAAGGTCAAGGTTGACATCAGCAAGGTGCGGGAGCAGCTTCGGACCGAAGGCTTCGGCCGGAGGCGCTGAGGCGCCGCTTCCCACCGTCGTGACGCACAAGCAGCGAGGCGCGGCCACGGCCGCGCCTCGCCGCTTGTGTCCTGAGCGCGCGCGCCCGGCGGTCGAGTAGGCGAGCGCGCCGATCGGCCATGCGTCGAGGTGCGGACGCTTGTCGCGCTCGCCGGATCGAGACCCCGGGTGCGGCAACGCGCACCTGCTCGGCCTGGGTCTCGATACGGTCGGCGTGCGGGGATGACGGAATGTGCGACGTGCGGCGATGACGATGTAGCCCAGGCGTCGCATCCAGTAGCATAGGCTTCCAGCCTGTGCACCCCCCACCGACGTGCGGGGATGACGGGGCAGTCCGGGCCTCCCATCCAGTAGCATAGGCTTCCAGCCTGTGCAGCCGCCAACGAGACGCGGGGATGACGGGAATGGCGGCGTGGCAGATCCGCAACACGGACAAGGGGCTCAGTTTCGCCGAGAAGACCGGCTCACATCTCGTTTGGAATCCTCAACGAGGGTTGGGGACGTGATGGGACGGGGCGCCGTGAACCCGACGCTCGCCGATCCGTCTATAGCTGATGGCGCCGTCCTGCCGAGGGCGACGGCGCATGGAGAGCATTGTGGCGCAGACACCGTCATCACAATCCACGGAGGGGGCGCTTGCGAGCGCCGCGGGACCGTTTGAGCTGCCGGGAGAGCCGAAGCCGGCTGGACGCCTCGATGAGCTCGTCTTCGCCCACTGGGCCAGGCTTGGCGTCACTCCCGCGCGCCCGTGCACGGACGGCGTCTTCGTACGGCGTGCCTATCTCGACCTGATCGGCGCCATACCGACAGCCAAGGAGGCCCGCGACTTCATCCTCGACCGCGACCCCGCCAAGCGCGCCGCGCTGGTGGATCGCCTCCTGGCGCGCGACGACTTTGCCACCTACTGGTCGCTGCGCTGGGGTGACGCCCTCCGCATCAAGTCGGAGTTTCCCATCAACCTCTGGCCGAACGCCGTGCAGGCATACCATCGCTGGGTGTACGCCGCTCTGCGGTCCAACATGCCCTATGACCGCTTCGCACGCGAGCTCCTGACCGCGAGCGGCAGCAACTTCCGCGTTCCGCAGGTGAACTTCTGGCGCGCCGTGCAGGGACGCGACCCGGAGGCTCTGGCTCGAGCGGTCGCGATCACGCTTATGGGCGCGCGCGCCGATCGCTGGCCGAAGGCCCGCCTTGCCGGCATGGCAGCCTTCTTCGGGAACATCGCCTACAAGGCCACCAACGAGTGGAAGGAAGAGATCGTCTTCTTCGATCCGAGGCTCAAGCCCGCCAGTCTGAAGGGCGTAGTGCCCCGGTTCCCCGACGGTAAGGCCGCCAGGCTCCAACCAGGCCTCGACCCGAGGAGGGTCTTCGCCGACTGGCTGCTGGCGCCGGGCAACGCCTGGTTCGCTCCCGCGGCTGCGAACAGGATATGGTGCTGGGTCTTCGGGCGGGGAATCGTCCACGAGGCCGACGACATCCGGCCCGACAACCCGCCGTCGAACCCCGCGCTGCTCGCGTGGCTGGCCGCGGAGCTTGCCGCGAGGAAGTACGACGTCAAGCAGCTTCTCCGGCTGATCCTCACGTCGGCGACCTACCAGTTGTCGGCCATACCGAGGAGCAAGAGCGCCAGGATCGCATCGTGCTTCGCCGCCTATCCTGCACGCCGCGTCGAGGCTGAGGTGCTGATAGACGCTGTCAACAAGGTCACCGGCTCGTCGGAATCCTACTCCAGCCCGATCCCGGAGCCCTTCACATTCGTGCCGGAAAGCGAGCAGACCGTGGCGCTGGCCGACGGTAGCATTACCAGCTCGTTCCTGGAGCTATTTGGGCGGCCCGCCCGCGACACTGGCGCCATGTCGGAGCGCAACAACCGCCCCAGCGCCGCGCAGCGACTGCACATGATCAACTCGAGCCACATCCAGCAGAAGCTCCAGCGGAGCACCGAGCTGCGGTCCCTGATCCGTTGGTCGCGGCAGCCGCGCCAGACCGTCACGGAGCTCTACCTGACCATCCTGTCCCGGTTCCCCACGAACCAGGAGATGTCCGCGGCCCTGTCCTATATGAACCGGGGAGGCATCGGGCGCGATCCGGGCCTCGACCTGGCCTGGGCGCTCATGAACTCCGCCGAGTTCCAGTACCGACACTGAGCCGGGACAGGGCCATGGAGGACCCTTCGCGATGAGCAACGATACGCGAATCACGCGCCGCGAGGCGCTCAGGGCAGGGCTCGCGGCCGGGGCCGGGGCCGTGGCCGCCGCGTCGGAGCTTCCGGCGATCGCACGGGCGGTGCCACCGCGTCCGCAAGCTGCGCCCAAGGCCAGGGCGGTCATACAGGTGTGGCTGTGGGGCGGGCCCGCCCACATGGACACGCTCGATCCCAAGCCGGGATCCGGATCCGACTACACAGGTCCGCTCGCAAGCCCGATCGCCACCAACGTGGCGGGCATTCAGATCGGCGAGCTGCTGCCCGAGCTGGCCAAGATCGCCGACAAGTACTCCATCATTCGGAGCATGACGCACGGCAACAACGCCCACGAGACCGCGGCGTACATCACCCAGACTGGCCGCATGCCCGGAGGCAGGATCGTCTATCCGGGAGTCGGTGCGGTCGTGTCCCTTTTCAAGGGCTACGACGCGGGCTACAAGGGGCTGATCCCGCCTTACATTGTCCTGACGCAGCTTCAGGGACGCTTCTCGGAGGCCGGGTTCCTCGGGCAGAAGGCAAAGCCCTTCGCCACCGGGGGCGATCCCAACCAGCAGAGGTTCGTTGTCGAAGGAGTGGTCGCCCAGGGGATCACCGACGCGCGCCAGAAGGAGCGCCGTGAGCTGCTGCACAGCCTCGACACCCTTGCCATCGCGCTCAAGGAGGACCCGGGAATCGCGGCGTTCGGCCAGTGCGAGACGCAGGCCTATGACCTGATCCTGGGCGAGGGACGGAAGATGTTCGACCTTTCCCAGGAGAAGGACGACCTGCGCGCCCGTTACGGCAGGTCTACGTTCGGCCAGTCGTGCCTGATGGCGCGCCGGCTCGTCGAACAGGGCGTCCCGTTCGTGACGATCAACTACCAGGGGTGGGATACCCACAAGGACCATTTCCCAACCATGCGGCGCAAGCTGCCCGAGATGGACAGGGGGGTGGCGACCCTGATCCAGGACCTGTCGGATCGTGGGCTCCTCGACAGCACGATCGTATGGTGGAGCGGCGAGTTCGGCCGTACCCCCAGGGTCCAGTGGGAGGCGCCCTGGAACGGGGGCCGCGGCCACTGGGGCCCGGTCTTCTCGGCATTGGTGGCGGGCGGAGGCTTCAAGGGAGGCCACGTGGTCGGTGCGTCCGACGACAAAGCGGCGGAAGTCAAGGACCGACCCGTCTATCCGAGCGACCTGATCCGGAGTATGTACACGCTGCTGGGAATAGACCCCGAGGCCACTCTGCCCCATCCGCAGGGCCTCGACGTGCGGGTATCGCCGACCGCGAGCGAGGCCGTACCGTCCGGCGGGATCCTCAAGGAGATCATGTGATGTGCTCGCTGAGAGCCGATGGCATTCCGCTTGACCAGGTTCGCGCCCGCCGTCACGTCATCCCCGCATGCCGTTGGCGGCTGCACAGGCTGGAAGCCTATGCTACTGGACGCGATGCCCGCACTGCCCGGTCATCCCCGCGTGCCGCCCATTCCGTCATCCCCGCATGCCGTTGGCGGCTGCACAGGCTGGAAGCCTATGCTACTGGACGCGATGCCCGCACTGCCCGGTCATCCCCGCATGCCGCCAGTCCCGTCATCCCCGCATGCCGTTGGCGGGGACCCATGGCTTCCCGCCTGCGCGGGAATGACGTCTTGCGGCGAGCGATGGACTGGAGCGGACTGCACAGACCGCGCGCTCGTGCTCGGCGCTCCGTCTCGGCTCTCGGCTCTCAGCTCTTCGCTGCAGCCCTGGCGTGCGCCGCACTGATGCTGGCCGCCGCCGGCCACTGCCAGCAAGCGCAACGTAGCCCCCAGATCGGCTACGTGTATCCCGCCGGCGCATCCCGAGGCTCGACGACCGAGGTGGTGGTCGGCGGCCAGGTGCTCATGGGGGTCAACGCCGTCTACGTGTCGGGCGAGGGCATCCGAGCGGAAGTCGTCGGGCACAAGCGCCCCCTGAACGTCGGCGAGGTGAACCGCATCCGCCAGAGGCTGGAGGACGCGCGGAAGAAGCTCGATCCCGCGGCCGGCGACGCTCCGCTCCGTCCAAGAGACATCCTCAACCTCCGCGCGCTGGCGAAGGAGGCCGGTATCACCGACGAGCAGCTTCGAGCCCTCGACGAGTTCCGCCGCATGCGCAGCGACCCCAAGCGACAGCCGAATCCGCAGATTGAGGAGCAGGTCACGCTCAAGGTCGTTGTGGATGCCGGCGCTCAGCCGGGCATGCGCGAGATCAGGCTTGGCGCGCCGATCGGTCTGACCAATCCGCTCCGGTTCTTCGTTGGCGAGCTGCCCGAGATCGTGGAGGTCGAGCCCAACGAGACTCTGCCCGACACCGCCATCGGCGAGAAGCTCCCCGTGGTGATCAACGGGCAGATCACTCCCGGCGACGTAGACCGCTTCACGTTCAGGGCGCGCAAGGGTACGAATCTGGTTGCGTCGGTGATGGCTCGGCAGATCATGCCCTACCTTGCCGACGCGGTGCCAGGCTGGTTCCAGGCGGTTGTCTCTCTGCGGGACAAGGACGGCCGCGAGATCGCCTACGACGACGACTTCCAGTTCCGGCCTGACCCGGTGCTCACGGCCCGCATACCGGCCGATGGCGAATACACGCTCGAGGTGCGCGACTCGATCTACCGTGGCCGCGAGGACTTCGTCTACCGCGTCACGCTCGGCGAAGTGCCGTTCGTCACCGGCGTCTTCCCTCTCGGCGTTCGGCGTGGGACCCGTGTCTCCGGGGAAGTCCGGGGCTGGAACCTGCCCGCGAAGGACGTTACGCTGGACGGCCGACAGGCCGCGCCCCTCTCGTCTCTCGACGCTCGGTTCCCGACTCCGCCTCCCGAGTTCGCCGTGGACGACCTGCCCGAAGCTGCCGAGCGCGAGCCGAACGACGGCGCCGCGCAGGCCCAGCCGATCCGTGCTCCCGTCATCGTTAACGGGAGAATAGGACGTCCCGGCGATGCCGATGTGGTCAGACTTTACGGGCGCAAGGGCGCGAAGATCGTCGCAGAAGTTGTTGCGCGACGCCTCGGGTCGCCGCTCGACTCGGTCCTGGCGCTGGCTGACGCGAAGGGCAAGCAGCTTGCCTTCAGCGACGACTGCCCGGACAGGGCCGCGGGGCTGATCACCCACCAGGCCGACTCGTGCCTGACCGCCAGGCTCCCTGCCGACGGCACGTACTACCTGCGCGTCAGCGACGCCCAGGCTCGTGGCGGGGCGGACTTCGGCTATCGTCTGCGGATCAGCGCGCCGATGCCGGACTTCGAGCTTCGGGTGACCCCCTCGAGCATCGGCGTACGGGCCGGTGTCAGTGTTCCCCTGACGGTCCATGCCATCCGCAGGGACGGCTTCGACGGGCCCATTGACCTCGGGCTGATCGGCGCGCCCTCAGGCTTCGCGCTCAGCGGCGCCCGCATACCGGCCGGAGCCGACCGGGTCCGCGTGACGCTCGCCGTCGCCCCGACGCGTCAGCTTGCGCCGTTCCCCCTTCGCATCGAGGGTATCGCTCGCATCGGCGGCGCGGAAGTGCGCAGGATGGCCCAGCCCGCCGAGGACATGATGCAGGCGTTCGCGTACCGTCACCTCGTGCCTTGCCGGGAGCTTCTCGTCGTGGTGCAGGGCCGTGCGTGGGTGCCCCCGCCCATGCCGAACAGCCCGGACCGGCCCATCCGCATACCGCTTGGCGGAACGACGCGGGTGCAGGTGAACCGCGCGGCGGGGCCCATGGCGGCCCAGATCGCCATGAGCCTCGACGATCCGCCTGCAGGGGTCTCCCTGGTGAGCTCCGATGTGCAGGCGGACAGCGCCGCGCTCGTCTTGAGCGCCGAGGTCGGCAAGGCGAAGGTGGGCGACAAGGGGAACCTCATCGTCAGCGTCTTCGTGCGGCGTCAAGCCCCCGTGGCCAACGTCCGCCGCCAGGCGCAGCCGCTGTTCCCGCTCGGTTGCCTCCCGGCGATCCCCTACGAGGTGGTCGCAGGGAAGTAGGCGTGCGCCTCGCCCTGACGCTGCCGGACTGAGGTCGCCTGAGCGGGGAAGCTGCGGCGCTCCCTCGCGCTCACTGCGAGCCGGACGTCTCCTCGCGCGCCGGCGTCAGTCGAGGACGAAGTCTATGTAGCCCCGCAGGACGTCGGCCTCCACGAGCTTGACCCGGACCCGGTCGCCGACTTCGAGCTTGCTGCCCCCGGCCACCACGCGGCCCTCCACAGGCGGCTGGAAGATGCGCACCCACACGCCCTTCTGCTTGGCGCCGGTGATGATCCCCTCGAAGGTGCGGCCAATCATGCGAACGAGGAGCATGGCCGCGGCCGACTTCGCGATCTGCCGCTCGACCTTCTTGGCCGCATCCTCTTGCTCAGTGCAGTGCTGGGCGAGCTCGTCCAGCTCCGCTGGGCCATAGGCGACCGGACTGCCGCGCAGAGCCGACTTCACGATCCGCTGGGTGATGACGTCGGGGTAGCGCCGGTTGGGTGCGGTCGAGTGCGAGTAGTCCCTGACCGCGAGACCGAAATGCCCGTCCGGGGTCTCGCCGGGCTGATGCACCGCGTATTCGCCCCTTCCCAGCAGCTTGATGACCGTAAGCGACAGGTCCGGGAAACTCACCGGGTCTGCCCTGCGCCGCCGAAGCAGGAACCGCTGGAGCGCAACAGGGTCGGGATCCGGAGGGAGAGCCTCGCCGAAGTCGGCCGCAAGCGCTTCGATCCGGTCCCACCGCTCTGGCGAGCGTACCACGCGGCGGAAGCTCGGGAGGCCGCGCTCCTCGAGGAAGCGTGCGACTACACCGTTGGCGGCGATCATGAAGTCCTCGATGATCTCGTGCGCCCGGTTCTTCTCCTCATGGACGATGTCCACGACAACGCCCTCTTCCATGATCGCGCGGGTTTCGAGGGAACTGAGGACCAATGCGCCGTGCTCGTGCCGCCTCTCGCAGAGGGTCTGCGCCACGCGGTCCTGCAGTGTGATCCGATCGGCGACCCCCTCCGCGGCCGCCATGACGGGCGGCATCGGCCCGCCGCCGTCGAGCCACGCCGCCACCGCGTTGTAGGCGAGCTTGGCCTTGTTGTGGACGAGAGCCCGGCACAGCTCGGGATCGTGCACCGATCCCTCGGAATCCACCGTGTAGGACACGACCACCGCGATGCGCTCCTCCGACTGGTTCAGCGAGGTAAGGTCGGTAGAGAGCCTCTCCGGTAGCATGGGGAAGATCCGCGCCGCCGTGTATACGGAAGTCGTGTTGCGGCGCGCATGCACGTCAACGGGGCTATTCTTGCGCACAAGGGCGTCCACGTCGGCGATGGCAACCATCACTCGGACGCTACCGTCCCCAAGTTCGTCGGCTACCGTTAGCTGGTCCAGATCGCGGGAGTCGTCGTTGTCAATGGAAGCCCACGGCAGGGCCCGCAGATCGCGGACCTTCTCCTCATCGGCGGCGCGCGCCGGCCCATGCAACTTGCCGGCCTGGCGGATCGCTTCGTCGGGGAACTCCGGCTCAAGCCCGCGGTCAAGCATCACCTGAGCTGCGAGCGCGGCAAGATCAACTTGCTGTGCGGACGATCGGGACACGGGCGGATACCCCCTCGGGACAGGTGGAGTGGCCGATTATCCCACGGCGCCGAGCCCACGGTCAAGCCGGGCGCCGGCGATGCATGCGGCAAGCGACTGCAGGATCGGGTATGGTCAGGCTGGCATCGTGGACGTTTCACAGGACGGAGTGTTTGGTTCTCAGGATAGACGGGGACAGTCAGCTTTCCCGACCAGGCCGTCGAAGCGCATCAACGCGTGTATGGCTGCGGGAAAGCAGACAGTCCCCTCTGCGTGCGGCAATGGACGGGGACAGTCAGCTTTCCCGCGCAGGCCGTCGAGGAGCATCATCGCGTGTATGGTTGCGGGAAAGCGGACAGTCCCCTCTGCGTGCGACGTTGGAACCAGAGGGGGACAGTCAGCTTTCCCGCCCAAGCCGTCGAAGCGCATCAACGCGTGTATGGCTGCGGGAAAGCGGACAGTCCCCTCTGCGTGCGACGATGGAACCAGACGGGGACAGTCAGCTTTCCCGCCCGGGCCGTTGAGGGGCATCGCCGGGTGTGCGGTTGCGGGAA
>Ga0172368_10004300_pt1 | contig 16544 bp, 18 predicted proteins | sample Lak11m_FD_114540 | JGI IMG/M metagenome (GOLD analysis project Ga0172368, IMG submission 114540) | Freshwater microbial communities from Kabuno Bay, South-Kivu, Congo - kab_022012_11m | ecosystem: Environmental > Aquatic > Freshwater > Lake | place: Democratic Republic of the Congo: South-Kivu...
ATATTTTATTGAAAAAAATTAAAAGCCCAATAATAACAAAAGCAGTGACGGAAATTTTTTCAATAATCTTAATAGGAATAAATTTTTCTCCCAATATACCAAAAACAATAGCAATTAATGTAGCTAAACCAAAACCAAGAATGGCTGACACAAAAATAGTTATGTAAGATTTTTCTTTGGCGCTTAAAGCTAAAACCGCGAGCTGTGTTTTGTCACCTAGCTCCGCTAAAAAAATTAATAAAAAGGTGGAAAAAAATAATTTTAAATCCATATATCTTACAAATATTTATTAAACCACTCCAATGTTTCCTTAATCATTTCTTGACGCTCAACCGGTTGTTCAAAATCGTGGTCTGAATTTTTTACAACTACAAGCTTTTTAGGCTCGTTGGCTTTGTAAAACAATTCCTCGGTTTCAGTAATACTTGTCTTAGAATCTAGCTCCCCATGAATAAAACAAATTGGTTTTTCAACATTTACAATGGTTTTAACTAAATCATATTTATCAAAGTCTGTCCAAAACTGTGGGCCCATTTCAATTCGTTTTCCTCGTGATGTTATCCTAATACTTATACCATTAGGATTAAAAGTATGTTTTTCAAAAAGTTTCCTTAAGCTTTCATATGGTTTAGCAACCGTACCTAACAATACATAAGTGGCAATTTCTGAAGCATTTAAACCAATGGCCACCGATGTACCCAAAGACATACCAACCAAACCGATCCTATTAGCATCTACGTTTGGTTGAATTTTTACAAAATCTATAATTGAACGCAAGTCTTCTACTAGTTTACTCAAACTGGTTTTTGAATAATTACCCTCACTCTCACCACGACCAGAAAAATCAAAACGATAGACAGTAAAACCTTCTTTTGTTAAGGCTGGGGCTATTTCATCAAACATACCGCAATCTGTTTTGTCGACACCAAAACCGTGAACTAAAATAATTGTTCCTTGTTTTTCTTGTTTAATGTTCGAAAAATCAATAAGCCCGACTAATTTTTCACCATATTTATTAGTTGTAAATACTTTATTTTGTCCCATATATAACCAAAGTAAAACCTTAATCAGCTACTCTAGGCTTTTTCTTCTTTAAGCAACCAGAGGCCAATATACGACAACGGAGTATAGAGCGCGCCCATAATTACTTTGTAAAGCCACCAAGAAATCATAATACTAACTAAAACCTTGGTCGGATAAACTCCGGCAAAAGCAATAATCATAAAAATTGCGGAATCAAAAAATTGCGACCAAAGATTTGACAAAAACGATCGCAACCAAAAATATTTAATACCCATTCTTTCCCGAAAAAAGAAAAATGATAAAACATCCTGATATTCAGCAATCAAAAAGGCGGTAAGCGAAGCAATGGCGATACGAACAGAAACTCCAAAAATTAAATTATAACCATCACGCGCCCATAACCCGCTCGTCGACCATGGCATCCACAAAGAAATTAAGGAATAAAAAATGAATAGCGCCGTACTTATAAACCCCGCCAAAACAAAAAACTTGGCAATTTTTTTACCATAAATTTCTCCAATAACGTCCGTCGTTAAAAAAATTATTGGAAATGAAAATACCGCAACTGATAAATGTGTATTCAAAATAAAAGGCATTATTTTAAGACCAAGGGTATTAGCCGCAAAAAGCGAGGTTAAATAAACGGCTAAAGCAATAACTATTTTTTTAAACGATTTATTTGTTGACTCAATCATATTAATTTTTAAGATTTAAATGTGTTGGATCATCTTGATGCCAATTATCTATACCTAAAACATAAGAGGTAAAAACCATAAGAATAATGGTTTCAAAAATAAACAATCCTATATTTTTTAACCACCATATTATTAAATCATTATTACCAGAAAAAATTTGTCCCAACAAAATTATAAAAAAAGAAAAAATAACTCCATAGTAATAGTCTCTTGGCGCTCGCCAAACCCAATGTTTATGCCATAAGATATGTCCTTTATCAAAATTTTTCATGGCAAAATATGGATTCATTACAAACCATAAAAAATCCCACAATACAATAAACAACAAAAATAAAGCTGTCATTTTTGATAACTCCGCAATAGTTAAAGGAAGGCCAAAAGCGTAAGGCATACCAAAAACTAAAATCAAAAAAGAAAAAAGGCTGGCATGATAACCGGTTAGTTCTTTGCCGCTCATAAATTTGGCGGAATACTTCCCTAGTCGAGAATCCTTACGAGCGCGCCAAGTTGGCAAAGCGGCCGCCCAACCATCTTTACCTTCGGTTTGTATTTCTAAAATAGCCAAAAATATAGCCAAAATAAAAATATATAAATTTATTAAAACCATATAACTTTAACGAGGCAAACTAAGAAGAACAGCACCGCCGGTAACCAATAATGCCCCGACCCCCGATTTCCAAGTTAATCCTTCGCTCAAAAAAAGTGCGGCTAAAATAACAGCAAAAACAACACTTAATCTATCAATGGCGACAACACCACTAACTGGCCCGTTTTTTATGGCAAAAAAATAAAATAACCAAGACATTGCCCCGGCAATACCCGACAAAACAATAAATACAAATGGACGAGCAGAAATAGTATTTAAGAGTCTAGCCTTATCGAGCGTCAACGATACTATTATAAGAAAAGAAGACATAATAACCGCCCTAACCGTGGTGGCTAAGGTTGAATCAATATCTTTTATTCCAATTTTGCCAAATATAGCCACGAGCGAGGCAAAAATGGCAGACAAAATAGCATAAATAATCCAAGAAGACATATAAACAGATTATAGCTTAAAACACAGAAAACAAAACTCCTAGCAGTAACCCCATCCGCCTAGGCGGATGGGGTTACTGCTTAAAAATTTATTCAATCGTTCAAATTCTATTTATCCAACATTTTACTAAAATCTTTTTTTGCGCGTTTTTTCCAATGTCCGGTTTTATACGCGTGGGCAACAAGAATTGGCAACGCCATTGTTGCTTCAGCGTAAACCATCTGTTCATAAACAGTGCTTACCTTACCCCACGAAGACGCCTCTTTAAGTGTTGAAGAAGAACACGCTCCGTCACGTACATCGGCCACTGTAATTTGTACGGCATATTTATGTACTGGGGCTTCAAATCCTAAAACCTCAGCGGCGACAACTGTATCTTGGGCAAAATTCTTTGGCACCCCGCCCCCAACCATCAAAAGTCCGGAATCCTTACTGTTAATTTTTACTTTTGTTAACTCCAAAAAATCTTTAACCGAGTCAATACTGACGTGACTCTTTGGATTTTTCCATTGATGAAGAACTAAACCAAAACCAGCTGAAGAATCCGAAAAGGCCGGACAAAAAATTGGCACGTTATTCTCGAACGCAACCTGAACCAAAGAGTCCTTCTTTTTAGAATGTTTAGTTAAATATCGCCCCATCTCTCGAATAAACTCCCGCGAAGAATATGGACGCGGTTCCAAAGAATCGGCAATTGTTTTAATGGTCTTGTCGCACGCTTGAAGATCTTCTTCGTCAATAAATGTGTCGTAGATGCGATCAATATATAAACTGCGCAAAAGCCCATCGTCGATAAATGGTGTGCCTTTGTAGTGTTTAAATCCAAGGGCTTCAAAAAAATCCATATCAACTATAGAGGCACCGGTCGCAACTATTACGTCGACCATTTTATTCTTCACCATATCAACATAAACCTGCATACAACCGGCGGCACTCGTGGAACCAGCGAGCGTTAACCAAACTGAAGCTTTTTTATCAGCTAGCATTTTATTATAAATTTCCGTCGCACGCGCAAGATCGCGAGACGAAAACGACATTTTACCATACGCCTCAACTAAACCAGTGACATCAAGTTTTTTGATATCAATATGCTCAATCTTATCTTTGAGCAACTGTTTTTTTGTAATTTTACCCATAAAATTATTTATAAATACTAATTAGTTTTTTTAACTTTAGAACTTAATAACTCATAAATAAGTTTAGCCACCAAAAAGTCATAAGCAGGGAAATTTTTAATAGGCGCAAGCTCCATAAAATCGGCCGCTACAATATTTTTTTCTTTAGCTACGGTTTTAATGATCTCAATCGCTTGATCGTAAGACAACCCGCCTGGTTCTGGTGTACCAGTTGCCGGCATAACAGCCGCATCTAAACCGTCAACGTCAAACGACAAGTAAACATTATGGCTAAGTTTTGACAATATTTTATCTAAATCGAATTTACTACCCCAAAAAATATTGTCTTTGTTTAAATACTGTTGTTCTTCTTTGGCAGTATTCCTGATACCCACTTGAACAATACTTGTTACCCCTTGGTCTTGGACGCGACGCATGGCGCAAGCATGAGAATTTTTAGATCCTTCCCACTCTTCACGCATATCGGTATGGGCATCAATATGTAACACCGACAAGTCAGAATACTTTTTGATAAATGGTTTGATAACTTCTGGGGTAATTGAGTGCTCGCCACCAAGAGTAACTAAAAATTTATCAACATACTTTGCTGCCGCCTCGATCATAGCGCTACGGTCGCCCGTTACTGGCGCCACGGTTGTAATTTTAATTAATTCCTGCAATTCATTCCCAAGATCAACGTTATAAAGTTCCACCTGTTGAGAGGCCTCAATAATAGCGTTGGGTCCGGCTGATGTACCATGACCGTAAGAAACTGTTTCTTCAAACGGCACGGGTAAAATAACCGCCTCAGCGTCGGTTAAATCAACTTCAGGAATGCCCAAAAAATTAAACAGCGTATCTGACATGGAGGTAATAATACCAATAAAATAATTGAAGTCAAACTTTTAACTAAACGATACTAAAGAAAATGGCTATGGAAATTATTAACAAAGATGCTAGACCAACAACAAAAACATAATCTGCATATTTTTCATATTCATCACTTCTCTTGTCAGTACTTCGTATCGATAAAAATGACAAAAAACAACTAAAAACAAACAACAAAATACTTAACGACACTATTTCATCCAGAACGGTGACATTGGCAAAACCAAAAGATTTAATAGAGACCAGAACAAAAAAACAAAAACCTAAAAGATTAGACGAAGCATTTAATATATGAGTTGTTTTTTCTTTCATAAATATAATATCTAAAAATTTTATAAATTAAGCTAAATACTAGTGTCTCAAATGGGTGATGATATTATTTAAGTCAGTTGAAAGCAAGTTATTGGGATTTTACACATTCGGCAAACATCAACAATGCCATTATAAAATAATCTTTTAATTAATTTTATCCACGGCATTCTGTAAAATCCTCTCAAACAACGCCATCACGGTGGCCACCACGATTGAACCGAAGATGATTAGAATGCCCATAAAAACTCCGCCGGCGAGATCATCATTACCATGATTAAATATAATAAAAATTTCTTCTACAAGAACAAAGCCGATGATGATTATGGCACAGTACTTTATAGTACACAAAGATTTTATGACCGCTAACGAGAATACCTTATTTTGTCCTGCATACCCCAGCACCTTGAACGCTTGATGCAGTGCAATAAAGAACGGGATGGCCCCTACATACACAAGCACCAGAAATGGATCTTTGAAGTATATTTCAAAGTTTGTAGCGTGAACATTCCTGCCCTCAATCTGCGGTTCCCAAAGCAAAAGAAAAAGTGTACCAAGACCAATAAGTATAACTACTGTCTGGAGAAAAACTATTGAACCTCGTTTCATAAATTGCCGTTTAATACAAAACGGATCGGTTGGTGATGTTTGTTTAAAAAAGTCAGAACCGAAATTCTGAACTTTGACAATTTCAAGTTTTTTTTGGTGGCAAATTCTTTCACTGTTATTTTTTCTTCTGAGTCTGTATTAGAGAGGTTGTTCCTTTATTTATGTCTATGGAATAGGTTCTGATCTCGCCTTGATATTCACACTCTTCGCATTCCCCACCAATAGTTACAATACTATAAGCCACATGGCTGGAATCCAACCATCGAAGACTTTCATCAATAATTTGCCCCGAACCTTCAGGCCATGTTTGAGTGCCAATCCTTCTGACATTTTGTCCGTCAACCCCAGCCACATAAAAACTCATCAAAAAGGGATTGTTGGAATCGGGGGTATATGTGTTGTATGTTACCAGACTGCGGTCGGGAGATACCACAATGTTTATTATAATGCCCCAGACCTTAGTATCCCAAGTATACGGAACCTTGAGGCCCGTCTGTGTTTCTTTACCATCCGAAGTAACACTATACAAAATAGCAGAATCGCCAACACGTTTTGTTTTAAAAGAGGTTATGGTTGGAGATTTAATGGCTTGTGTCTGAGTGGGAGATGATGGGTTCGTTTGCTGAACAACTTCTGGTGATTTTTTCACTAAAGCAAAATAACCGGCTACACCAGCAAGTATTACGACCAAAACGATAAGAATAATATTTGCAAATCCTTTATTGTTCATATGCTTTTGAAATTAAGATTATTAAATATTTTTCTTCGACTAAAAAGTATGATTAAAAATTTTCTTTTCCCAAAAATAAATGCAGTTCAAGCCGATGTTTTTCTCCGGATTCTTTTGCGGTTTTTAAATTCAGAATTTCGGTTCGGAATTTTTGGCCAAACTCACGCCACCGTAACCCGCCCGTACCCCAGCCAACAAATGTCCTTCTGGTGGGGAACCGGTACGTTCGGGCAGGTGCGATGCTAAACAAGTATTTCTTTTCACAACTGACTGGACCCACCGGGAATCGAACCCGGGCCTCGGCAATGCGAATGCCGCATAATACCACTTTACTATGGGCCCAGTCAGTTGTGAAATTATTTAATGTACAATTTTTATGGCGTAATACCACTTTACTACAGGCCCATATTTATACCGTATCTCGAAAAGAATACTCTAAAAATTATGTTTTTGGCAAGAATACCAATACTACCCTATAAAAAATTTAACCAACTCAAATACTATTGACAAATACCCCTAGGGGGTATATACTTTATTCATTATGAAAACAGGCTCAAAACAACGGTTACTTTGTCGTCTCAAAATTATTGAAGGCCAAATAAGAGGCCTTCAAGAAATGGTGGAAAAAGATACCTATTGCATAGATGTTATTACCCAAACCTCGGCTATCAAACAAGCTCTTTCTGGAATTGAAGACTTGCTAATGGAAAACCACTTAAGCACTTGCGCCATTGAACAAATTAGAAAAGGTAAAGAGAGTAAAGCTAAAGAAGAAATATTAAAGGTTTATCGACTTAAACGTAAATAAAATTTATGAATAAACCACAAACTTACAAAATAAAAGGTATGCATTGCGCTTCGTGCGCCGGCATCATAGAAAAAACGTTTAAAAAAACGGAAGGGGTTGAATCCGCTGAAGTAAATTATGGAACCGAAACCGCTAAAATTACTTTTGACGAAACCAAAACAACCGCTCATCACCTTTCCAAAAAAGTGGAACCTTTGGGTTATTCCTTAATTATACCAACAGCCGAATCAATGAATATGTCTCCGGACGAACACGCGGCTCATCTTGGATTAAATCAATCAAAAAACGAAAAACTGGCCGAGCTCAAAGAAATGAAAAATAAAATTATCTCTGTTGTCCCTCTGACTATTCTAAGTGTTTTCATAATGGGTTGGGATATTTTTTCCGAATTCAGTATCGTTCCTGCCATGCCTTTTCTGTGGGAAGAGTTTTTTCATCACTTGTTGCCAATAATGGCCACCTATACTTTATTTGTAGTAGGTCAACCCTACCTCAAGGGCGTTTATCGTTTTTTACGTTACGGCAAAGCCAATATGGACACACTAATTGGTATAGGAACAATGGTCGCATTTCTTTACAGTTTTATTGTTACGGCTTTTGAAGAAACTCTTCAACCATATATAAACGTGGAACAAACCTATTATGACGTTACTATTGTGGTTATCGCTTTTATTGCTCTTGGAAAGTATCTTGAAGCCCGCTCAAAACTTAAAACCGGTGACGCCATAGAAAAACTTCTTAACCTTCAGGCAAAAACCGCGTTGGTTATTCGAAATGGAAAAGAAATTGAAATCCCTTCGGATCAAGTAGTTCTTGGTGATTTAATTATTGTTAAACCGGCAGGCAAAATTCCAGTTGACGGTATTATTACTGATGGCTCGTCTTATATAGACGAATCGATGGTAACTGGTGAACCAATGCCGGCGCAAAAAAATATTGGCGACGAAGTTGTTGCCGGAACTATTAACACCAACGGATCGTTTACTTTTAAAGCAACAAAAATTGGAGCCGACACACTTCTCGCGCACATCATTAAAATGGTTGAAGAGGCGCAAGGAAGTAAGGCCCCAATACAGGCATTGGCCGATAAAATCTCCAGTGTTTTTGTGCCAATTGTTTTAGTCTTTTCTTTTGTAACTCTCGGTGCTTGGTTATTTATTGGTAGCCAATACCTAGGATTTTCTCAATCCCTTTCTTATGGTTTGGTTTCCTTTGTTGGAATTTTAGTTATTGCTTGCCCTTGCGCTCTCGGTTTAGCGACACCAACGGCTATTATTGTCGGCGTTGGCAAGGGCGCCAAAGAGGGCATACTAATAAAAGATGCCGGCTCGTTAGAAAAACTTCATCATGTTAGGGTTGTTGTCGTCGACAAAACTGGCACTATCACCAAAGGAAAACCGGAACTGGTCTCAATTAATAACTTCTCCGAAAAAACAAACGACGAACTTGTTTCTTTATTGGCATCTTTAGAAAAAAAGTCAGAACACCCCATTGCCGACGCTATTATTTCGTACGCAAACGAGCGCCATATTACCCTTGCTCCGATAAATAATTTTGAGGCTATTAAAGGACAAGGGCTTAAAGGGAAGGTTGATGATATTGAGTACTTCGCCGGTAATCTAAAACTGATACAAAATCTTAATCTTGCTTTTGATACTGATTCATTAGAAAAAGAAACCGTAGAAGGCAAAACTCCGGTTGTTCTTGCGACCAAAGATAAAGTGTTGGGCGTGATGATGGTGGCCGATGCCATAAAACCAGAAGCCAAAGAAGCAATAGTTCGTTTACATAAACTTGATATTAAATTAGTAATGCTAACGGGCGATCATAAAAACACCGCTCACTATATTGCCGAACAGGTTGGTATTGACGAGGTGGTAGCCGAAGTAATGCCCGAAGATAAATTAAACGTAATAAAAAAACTACAAGCGCAGGGTAAGGTTGTGGCGATGGCTGGAGACGGAGTTAATGATGCCCCGGCGTTAGCCCAAGCGGATATTGGAATTGCTATGGCCACCGGAACCGACGTGGCTATTGAAAGCGCCAGTATTACTCTTCTCTATGGAGATATTTCCAAACTGGTTAAGGCCATACATCTTTCCAAGATGACAATGCGCGGTATTAAACAAAATCTTTTTTGGGCGTTTGCTTACAATATTGTCGGCATACCACTGGCTAGTGGAATCTTTTACCCTTTCTTCGGCTGGCTATTAAGTCCAGTCTTCGCCGGACTGGCTATGGCTTTTTCTAGTGTGTCAGTGGTTGGAAATTCTTTACGCCTTAAAGCAAAAAAACTGTAAATAATATGGTTACTTCTACGCAAAAAACATATACCTTCCACGTTAAAGGAATGCACTGCAACGCCTGTATAGTTTTAACGGAAAGCGAGCTCCAAGATCATCCTTTGGTAATTTCCGCTAAGTCTAGTCTATCAACCAACTCGGTAGAAATTTCGGGAGATTTCCAAGATATGGTACCGGAAGATATTGCCAAAGAACTAACAACCGTTCTTACAAAACATGGTTATAGTTTGTCTACGGAAAAACAAATAACAAAAACAAACTGGTCTGATTTTAAAATAGCCATACCAATAGCTTTTGCTTTTGGTTTTTCGTTTATCGTTCTACAAAAAATTGGATTAGTAAATCTTATAAATACAAGTTCTGTTTCTTATGGAACAGCGGTGGCTATTGGGGTTATTGCTTCTCTGTCAACTTGTATGGCGGTTGTTGGTGGTTTGGTTCTTTCTATGTCATCTACTTTTGCCAAAGAGGGCGATAAAATAAAACCACAACTTTTGTTTCATGCGGGTAGAATTATTTCTTTCTTTTTACTCGGCGGGGTCATTGGAGCAATTGGTTCTGCTTTTGCCCTAAATACTTTAATGACTTTTATCTTAGGCTTAACCATTGGTGTGGTTATGCTGATTCTTGGAGTTAATCTTTTGGATATTTTTAACTGGACGAAAAAGCTTCAACCTTCAATGCCAAAGTTTTTATCTCGCCACGCCTTAGGTATATCAAAATTCAATCATACCCTCACACCTTTTCTCGTCGGTGTCGCCACTTTTTTCTTACCGTGCGGGTTTACACAATCTATGCAAATTTACACCCTATCAACGGGTAGCTTCCTTAAGGGCGGACTCACAATGTTAGCTTTTGCTTTAGGAACTTTGCCAGTTCTCGTTTTAATTAGTTTCAGCTCTTTTAGTATACAAAACAGCGCCAAAGCCGGAGTCTTCTTCAAAACTGCCGGACTAATTGTTATTATGTTTGCGCTACTTAATCTTATAAACAGTTTTGTTGTTATTGGAGCGATCGCGCCAATCTTTAACTTTTAAAACTATGAAATCAACCACTATAGTAATCATCGTCGTTGGTATTCTGGTTGGGGGTATTTTTATACTTTCAAAAGGAAGCCCTAATACCAACAACAATGCCTCTTCAATAGGTAATGTTAGCGTAATTAATGGAAAACAATTGGTGCAATTAAACGCCAAGGGTGGCTATCAACCGAGAGTAAGCACGGCCACCGCTGGCTTACCAACTGTTTTAAGGTTTAACACAAACGGAACCTTTGATTGTTCTTCGTCAATTCGTATTCCAAGTATGGGCGTTAGTAAAATACTTCCCGCATCTGGTGTAACCGATATTGACTTAGGCGTTCCCAAAGAAGGCACCTTGCAAGGATCGTGTGGAATGGGAATGTACCCTTTTGAAATTAACTTCCAGAACTAGTAAAAAATACTTCTTTAAAATTATTTAGCCTAGTTCTTTCACTTCTTTAAGAAAAATTCTTTTTTTGAACCCGACCCGTTCTTTATTCTTGGCCCTTCGGTTCTTTTCAATTTCGTTCCACTTAATTTTTTGAACACGAACGATTGTTTGTAAAACTTCTAGTACGTCCGACAGCTCGTTGAGAGCTTCTTTCTTGCCTCGAGTTTTCTGAAACTCGACAGACTCTTCGACCAGTTTTTTCTTTAACTCTTCCACAAAACGTTTATGGTTAAGAATAACCAACCTAGGAACTCTTTTATCCGCTTTAATAATTTGCGGAATTTTGTCTCGCACTAGTTTATTATACTTCGTTACTTTCATAGATTAAGTAGTCACAGACCATAAACGAGCGAAACGAGTCGAATGGTGCCCTTGGAGGGAATTCTCCGCCTGTGGCGGATAGAACCCTCGTCGTCCGCTGACGCGGACTCCTCTTTCAAACCCCTCGGTTTGAATGATTCCGCCATGGGAAAACTAGAATTTTCCCAGCGCCCTTTCCTGGGTTCAATTCCACCTATAGAATATCAAAAAACAAAAAGTCCGGCTACGAAAAACCGCTAAGTTCTATTCTAGTGTGTCTTTACAGTTTGGCTCGAACTCATTTTATCCGAAACTCCTGAACGAAACCAGAACAAGGAAGCCGCCCCGCCGCCGCTCGCTAACGCTCGCCAGCCAGCAAAAAAGTTTTCTCTGCTTTTCTGATTTTGCGCGCGACCGATTTTTTCTTCTAAAAGGAACAGAAAACTTTTTTGCTGGCTTCTGCCTCTAACGATGCAGGCGGCGGGGCTGGCCTCTATTTTTTGCAAGAACACGGCGGAATTCCCCCCCACACCCCCCTTCCGCCGTGTTCTTGCGGGGACGGACGGAAATTTTGGCGGCGGCTACATACTTTTCCTTGCCCCTCCCTCCCTGCGCGGAAAAGGTTAAGGTACTCCCTTTCATATTTACGAAACCAAAATATTTTGGTAATATTATATTGTAGCTACAGAGCTTTTGCATATAACTATAATACCACAATTTAATATTACTATTCAAATATGGTAGAGTCAAATAAAATTAAGCGGCTTAGGGAGAAGCTGGGATTATCTCAAGAAAAACTAGCTCGGCTTGCTGATGTCTCAAACAACACGATTATCAATATTGAAGCTGGCAAACAGCAAAACCCAACAGTCGAAACATTAAAAAAGATCGCGAAAGCGTTGGATGTTCCGATTGAGGAGTTAATCAAATAATATGAATTTAATTGATTTAAGAAAAATAAGCCCTCTGATTTTCAATGCTAACGAGCTTGGAGCTGGTTTTATCGACAAAGTAATAAATGGAGAGGACGGGACAGTTTACAGAAAATATAAGGAATATGGAGATAAGTTTTTGCAAAAAATCAACGGCGAATTTGCCTATGTTTTTTATGACAAAAAAACCGATACTATTTTTGCCACAAGAGATTGGATAGGTGAAGTCCCTCTCCACTATGTGATAAGTGGTGAAAATATTTATTTCGCAAATTTTGTTCATGATTTATTAGAGAAATTATCCGATGTAAAGTATGACGATATTGTTGCGGTCAATCGTTCGGAAGTCGTCGAGATAAATGCAGGAGGAGTGCAGAAACACCTTTACTACAATTTTAATCAAGAAAACCAAGCTGTTGATTATCATGATTTAAAAGATGTCGCGAAAAAAGTCCACGATCTTCTTTTTGAGGCCGTAAAAATACGACTCCAAAAAAATTCCAGAAAATCTGCGTTACTATTATCTGGAGGAATAGACAGCATGTCTATTGCATACATAGTTAGTGTACTCAATCCCAAAATACCGGCCTATACGATTGAGGTTGCTTCGCAACAGTCTACCGACTTAGTTAGAGCGTATGAAATAACAAAAACTTTTGGGCTAGACCATAAAATAATAAATGTTTCTGAAAAAGAAATTACCGATTGCATAAAAGAAGCAATAACAGACAGCGAGATTTACCACATGTACAATGTTTTTTGCGCGGTTGGTATGCACAAATTAGCGAATGTCTTAAAAAACGATGGGGTAAAATATGTTTTCACTGGTGAGGGTGGCAATGAAGCGTTTGGTGATTACCACGACTGGATAGTGATTGATCCCAAAACAAAGAAAGAATTAATTTTGCAGAAAACCTCAAAAGATTTTAATGAACCAGAGGGACGGGAGGCATATATTTGGGGTAATTTGGCCGCAGAAGCAAAAGGTAGATATAATGTTCAGCTCGGTAGCGGCCTAGGAAAACACGGCGGAAGTAGAATGTATAAACCAATGTTCAAGCACGGGATTTACTTGCTTAGCCCCTATCTTGAAAAGACGATAATGAAGGTTATCGCCAATATTCCGTCAAAATTACTTGGGGATATCGGCGGGAAAGCCGGATTCATGAGAATGGTGTTTGCTGAGGAGGTAGAGACTGGCAAGATACCAGAAAACTTTTTCGCTGTTAATAAAATCCGTTTTCAAGATGCTTCGGAAGGTGGGCAGGGCGGGATTACGGGTACTCTACTTAGCAACGGATATGATCAAGCAAAACTGATTGAAATGTTTAATAAAATATTCCGTGCGCATATCGAACCCCGCCCTCATTTAAAAGAAACTATATTGGTAAAATAATTATGATTATTGCAACAGGCGTTAGAGCTTCCGAGCCACAATTCTTAATGAAAGAAATAAACGCGTTAAACAAAAAGGCGATTCTTTTGCATTCGCGCACACTCTACAAAAATGAATACAACACCAAGCACTCAATAGTATCTACTTTTTTAGACAAACATGTACTTGGTAAAGCGGAATATATCCCAATGCATTTTAGTCGAATTCCTCAGTATTTCAAAAAAATAAAAATAGACCTTGCAGTTATGCAAGTCGCTTACGATGAAAAATTGGGATATTCATTTGGAACTAACCCTGACTATAATTTTTATTTTTCGAACGCAAAGGAAATTTGGGTTGAAGTAAATAAACAAATGCCTTGGACATATGGTCCCAAATTTCCTGAAGAAAAAATCACGAAACGAATTGATGTAGATTATCCATTGGCTGAATATGTTCACGAAATCTCCAAAAATGAGAAAGAAACCCTTCTCAAAATCGGTTCCTACATCAACCAATTTATTTCACAAGACTGCACTATACAACTCGGTATAAGCAAACTACAAAGTACCCTGAAAATTAAACCGAAAGTTTCGGTTTACTCCGAAATGATTGGTGATTGGGCGATGAATCTCAATGCGGATAAAATTATTAGCGGGTTTGGTATGGGTTCAAAAAAGTTTTATTCTTGGCTAGATCATAATTCTAAAGTAGAACTCCGACCAATCGGTGATATTGCCAATCCTCTCGCCTTTGCGAATATACCAAACCTAGTAAGTATTAACTCTGCCCTAGAAATAGATCTGTTTGGTCAGGTAGCTAGTGAAAGTTTGGATTATAAGCAGATTTCCGGCACCGGTGGCAGTAACGATTTTACAACCGGAGCCTCCATTTCTGCCAATGGAATTTCAATAATTGCTATGCCTTCTATTACATCCGAAGGTAAATCAAAAATTGTTCCGAAACTGCAAAATATCATAACAATTCCGAGGGCTGATGTGGATTACTTTATTACAGAATTTGGTGTTGCGGAAATGCGTTTTAAGACAATCAAGGAAAGACAACTGGAACTGATAAAAATTGCCCATCCGAAACATCGAGAATGGCTTAAAAAGAATTGTCTATGAAAACAAAAAGGTCAAAAGCTATGTGTGGAATTTTTGGCGGGACATTGAGCGCAAACGACACGCGAAAGGGCTTGAATCGGCTTCATCGTGGCAACGACGGCACAAATGTAATTGAGTGGAAAGAATACGGGGTTTCGTTAGGGTTTATGCGCCATTCGATAATCGCTCCCGATGACAAAAATTCTATGCAGCCGATCGTGAGCGAGAACGAAAAAACTGCTCTCGTGATGAACGGCGAAATTTTTGACTATCAAAACATCAAAAAAGATTTGTTGGAAAAAGGATTTGTTTTTCAATCTAGAGGCGACGCAGAAGTGTTACTGAATTTATACAGGAATAAGGGTGATGACTTCTGTGACGATTTAGATTCAATGTTTGCGGCAGCTATTTTTGATTATGAAAAAGGTTCTCCCAGAATACTTATTTTCCGCGATTGGATTGGCGAAGAACCACTCCATTTTATTTACAATAAAGACAAAAGGCAGTTTGTTTTTTCAAGCGAGATCAAGGGATTTTTAGGACTGGATGATTACAATTTTGACGATATACAGGAATTGGAACCAGGAACAATTTTTGAAGTTAATTTGTCAGATTTTTCTTCTCGTCAATGGAAATATTATGAGTTGCCCGTCTCGTCAAAATTTTTTTACGATAAGTCAGAAGCAATTGGCGACGAATTAAGAAAACGTTTAGAAAAATCTGCGGAGGAAAGAATAATTTCCGATGTACCAGTTTGTTGCCTTTTGTCTGGCGGAATTGATTCCACGATTACGACATATTTGGTGGATAAGCAATTGAAACAAAGGGGCAAGGATTTAACCTTATATACTTTTCACATCGCAGAAGAACCAATTACCGAAGGAACTGATTTATACCACGCACGAATTGCCGCAAAAGCTTTGGGATTGGAAAAAAATTTAATCGAAGTCCATATACCAAGAAAAGAAGCGATAGAAGCACTACCGGGAGTTATTTATTCTCTTGAAGACAAACGATTGAAAGATTTCAATGTATATCCGGCAATCTATAATCATTTTTTAGCCAAGCGAATAGCAAAAGACGGGTTCAAGGTGGTATTTAACGGCGAGGGTTCGGACGAATTGCATGGAAGTTATGGCAGTTGGGGTAGTTTTAAAATTGAGCCAGAAGAAATAACCAAGCCGGAATTTCGTCTTAAAATGACCTACAATCTCCACAAAGGCGTACTCATGAGAACATCCAAGGTAATGATGTATTCGGGACCACTTGAGGTAAGAACATTCTTTTTGTCTCGCAATGTCGCTGAATATATTCTCAACATACCTGCAACTTATTTGCGCGACGGTGATATATGGAAAATGCCACTCGTCAATGCTTTTAAAAACGTAATTCCTGAAAATATTCTCCGTCGCCCCAAGGCGAGACCTCAAGATTCAACCGGAATAATGGCATTAAAACCTTTGATTGTGGAAAGATTTAAAGAATACGGAAATAATGACCAAGAAATATTTGAGAATATTTTCAGGAAATTATATATTACGAGAGAGATAGATTTTTAATGCCGCCGCCAAAAATTCCGTCCGTCCCCGCAAGAACACGGCGGAAGGGGGGTGTGGGGGGAATTCCGCCGTGTTCTTGCAAAAAATAGAGGCCAGCCCCACCGCCCTGCTCGTTGAGAGCAGAACCCAGCAAAAAAGTTTTCTTTTCCTTTTACCTGCCCGCCGAAGCCTCGGCGCAGGCGGGGGAGAAAAAATCCGGTGCGCGCAAAATCAGAAAAGCAGAGAAAACTTTTTTGCTGGCTGGCGAGCGTTAGCGAGCGGCGGCGGGGCGGCTTCCTTG
>Ga0172368_10004301_pt1 | contig 16542 bp, 18 predicted proteins | sample Lak11m_FD_114540 | JGI IMG/M metagenome (GOLD analysis project Ga0172368, IMG submission 114540) | Freshwater microbial communities from Kabuno Bay, South-Kivu, Congo - kab_022012_11m | ecosystem: Environmental > Aquatic > Freshwater > Lake | place: Democratic Republic of the Congo: South-Kivu...
GTGAACACACCACGCGCTGGGTGGCCGGAATTCGTTTGGTCGCGGTTTCGGCGCCCGGCGTGCCGGCCGGGGGGCCGGCCGCGGACGAGGGCGTCCGCCCGACGGGCGTCACGAGTTTCGACGCGACGCCCGGTATGCCGGCCGGGGGGCCGGCCGCGGACGAGGGCGTCCGCCCTACGGGCGTCACGAGTTTCGACGCGCGGTATGCCGGCCGGGGGGCCGGCCGCGGACGAGGGCGTCCGCCCTACGGGGCGTCACGAGTTTCGACGCGCGGTATGCCGGCCGGGGGGCCGGCCGCGGACCAGGGGGTCCGCCTTCCGGGCGCCGAGAGGGGTCTCAACGCGGCGGGCAGGAGCGCCGTCACGTTGCATGGACAGCTTGGCGCCCCGCGCCGCCTGCCGACTCCGAGGAGGCTTCCAATGAACGCGCATCGTGCTGTGGCTGCCGGGAAACAGGAATATCACTAACCCGGCCCGGCAGATCCGGCGCGCGTTCGAGCGCTTCGGCGCGGATGCGGTTTCAGCGACGAGTCTCTGTCGCGCCGCCGCCGGTTCTCGCCAACAGCACTCTGCGGCGCGGGAGGAGATCCCAATGGCCCATTGTCGCTTTCCTAATGCCGGCACTATAGTGGAAATGCTATATGCCAAGAACAACCGGTCTGCTCACTCTGCTGCCGCTGATGGCGGCGGCTGCATCTGCGCAAGGTATCCAAGTCACCGCCGGCGCCTCACCCTATCAGGTCTTTCAGCGCGATGCCTCCAACCGTGCGGTGCTTCGCGTGGAGGGGACCGCGGACGGGCGTGTTGTTGAGGCGCGGCTGATCGCCAAGGGGCTCGTCATCCCCGGCTTCGACTGGAAACAGGCCGGAACGATTCAGAACAGGCGGTTCAAGGCGGAGATCGCTTCGGTGCCAACAGGCGGACCCTACAGGCTGGAACTGCGCGTGGCGGGCTCTCCAGCGGTGGCGGCGGTGGTGGACAACCTGCTGGTGGGCGACCTGTGGGTCATGGCCGGGCAGTCGAATATGGAAGGCGTCGGCAACCTGGTGGACACACCGCTGCCGTCGGCACTGGTGAATTCCTTCGATATGACCGATGTCTGGGTCGCGGCTGAAGATCCGCTGCATCGCCTGGTGGACGCAATCGACTCTTTCCATTGGCGGCGGCACCCCGAGAAAAAAAACGAACGGCTGACCGGAGAGGCGCTTGAGAAATGGATCGCCAATCGGAAAAAAGGCGCCGGGCTGGGCCTGCCCTTCGCGCTGGAGATGGTGCGGAGGACAGGCGTTCCGATTGGACTGGTGCCATGCGCGCATGGTGGGACGTCGATGGATCAATGGTCTCCGGCGTTGAAGGACCAGGGCGGTGCGTCGCTCTATGGAGGGATGATCCGCCGGGTGAAGGCGGTGGGCGGACGGGTGGCGGGCGTCCTGTGGTATCAGGGTGAATCGGACGCCAGCGTAAAGGCACAGCCGATGTTCAAGCAGAAGTTCGTGGATTTTATCAATGCCACGAGGGCGGATACGGGTCTGGCGAATCTGCCGTTCTACTACATCCAGATTGGCCGCTATATCAACCTCAGCAACCCCGAGCCGTGGAACGCCGTGCAACAGGCGCAGTTGGAAGTGGAGACCATGCTGCCCAATTTGGGTATGACCACGTGCCTCGATTGCGATCTCGATGACGGGATTCACGTTGGCACGGATTCTTTCCGTCTGCTCGCGGCGCGGGTGGCCAATCTTGCGGAAGGAAAAGTGAAGCGCGGGCCGAGGCCGGTTTCGGCCACAGTGGAAGGTAACTCCGTCCTGGTTAAGTTCAACGAGATCAACGGCCATCTGGCGCACAAGGGGCGCTTGAATGGATTCACAATCCATGATGCGGAAGGCAAGATGCTGGAGGTGGTCTACCGCCAGCGGGTTTCGCCAAAGTCGACCGATACCGTAGAGTTGCTGTTCGGCGGGAAACTGCCCGAGGGCGCCAGGGTCTTCTATGGCTATGGCAAGGCCCCTTACGTGAACCTCGAGGATACGCTGCGGATGAGTTGCCCGGCGTTCAACATGGCGATTCGTTAGGCACGGCAGTTGCCGGACCGGTTTTGACGCGGCGGGCTGGGGTGCGTTAATCTAACAAGTGGATATTTCTGCGCAAAGAGTACAAGACAACTAGACTATGGCCAATCATGTTTCATCATTGAAGCGTGTGCGCATCACTGATCGCCGCACCGCTGTGAACCGGCAGAGGAAGTCCCGGATGCGGAATGCGTTGCGCCTGCTGCGCCGGGCTATTGAGGCAAAGAATGCGGACGAAGCCCAGAAGCTGATGCCGTCGACGTTCTCCGTGGTGGACCGCGCCGTGAAGTGGGGCATTATCAAAGACAACACCGCCTCACGCTATAAGAGCCGCCTCCACAACCACATCAAGGCCCTCCAGGCCGCCTGATTCGCTGGCTCCCGCCGTCTTCCGGCTAATCGCGAATCAAGCGGTTAGCCGGAAGACGAAGTTTTCCATTATGATCCTGTCGTCCGGCCGGGCTCCTTTCATATCCCGGTCCGCCTCGAAGACCAGCCCGATCCCCTCTTCCAGTTTCTCCTGCGAAAACCTCTGTGCCGCCGCGTGAATCTGCTCGGCTCGTGACCGCCACATCGCCAGCCCCAGGCGCTGGAAATAGCTTTGCACGTCCATCGCCCCACGCAGTTTCTGTTCGCGAGCGGCAAGGGCCATGCGGAATACGCCCCCGAGGAACGTGAGCGCCAGTGGAAGGTATTCTCCGTCGCGGACCAGGCGGTCGAGCAGTTCCATCGACTGGGCGCGGTTACGGCGGGCCAAAGCATCGACGAGGGCGAAGATCGTGGTTTCGGACGAGTTGGGCACCAGCGCAAAAATGTCGTCGCGGGTGATCTTGCCACCGCGGCCCTGAGCGTACAGGGAAAGCTTCTGGATCTCGTTGTGGAGGCGCGACGGGTCGCCGGCAGTTGCGTCGAGCAGGAGATCGAATACCGCTTTGTCCAAATCGACTGAGAACTGGGCGCAGAACTGTTTGGCGAGAGAGGCGGATTCCTCTGTCGAGGGATGAGGGAATTCAACCACCGATTGGACGCCCGAATAGAACTTACGAAGACGTTCCGTCTTTGCCTTGTCTTCCCCTTCGAACTCGTAGCGGCGGGCATCGAAAACCAGTACAGTGCCCGGTGTCGGATCCGAGCAGTAGGCGGACAGCAGCGCGGCGCCGGCGTTTTCGGAATCCTCGGCGGCCCGCCCGCGCGGCAATGCGGATTCGGCGTTGGAAACCCAGATGACCCGAACCGGCGCGAAGAGAGACATCGCTCGAGCGTCGTCGATGATTTCGGCAAGCGTATGCGAATCCAGATCCAGGGCGGTCACTCCCTCGTCCATCGAATCGGGACCGAGCGCCCTGGCGATGAGGGCATCGCGGCAGGCTTTGCGATACCAGCCTTCTGGGCCAAGAAACAGGTACACCGGGGCCGGGGGCTGCCGTTCGAGTGAACGGATGAGTTGCTGCGGCGAGACGGCCATTAGAACGCTTCCAGAATTGTGCTGACCACCTGGCGCGCGACCTCGCGGCTCAGGCGCTCCAGCGCGGCCTCGCTCTCGTCAAAATAGGCCTGCTGTTCGATGGACACCTCATAGCGCTGGCGGACTTCGAGGTTATCGCGCTGATACAGCACATCGCCGTTGCCCCGGTTGGTCAGTTTGATGTTGAGAAAGACGCTGACCTGAATGCCGGCGGCGCGGCCGCTGGCCTGATCGAAAATCGTGGTCGCGGACAGGTAATTGTTGACCGATCCGGTGAGGATGGCGTCGGCCTCATTGGGATCATAGACGACGCGGTAGCGCGTGCGGGTCAGGAATTCGCGCCCGATGGCGGCGGGCAGGCGTTCGGAAAGTTTGTAGCGGGTGGTTATGTTGCTGAACGCGGGAATAGCGATGACGTGAATCGTCTTCGGCAGCAGGTCGGCTTTCCCTCCGACCCGGTAGCCACAGGCGCCTGCAAATGGGGCGGCCAGGGCGAGGATGGCGTGGCGGCGGCGCATGTGAACGGTCTAGGCCCCTATCGTGGAAAGTCCGGCGAGCGCCACGGCGTTCAGGGCACTCTCACGAATGTTGTCGCACGCAACCCACAGCCAGGCGCCGCGGGGATCTCCAGGATCATCCCTGATGGAGGAGACGAGAGTCCCCGACTGGCCGGCAAGCGAACTGTTGGTCAGCGGACCATCATCGTCGCTCCAGAACTCGACGCCGGCGGAGACGAGACAGTTTCGGAGATCCTCGACTGGCGGCCGGCGTTCAAACTCGATCCAAACCGAGGCGCAATATCCGCTGAAAACGGGAGCGTGGACGAGCCGAAGCGATGGGACGGGCACGCCCCGCGGGTTCAGCAGAGAGGCGGGATGGCGCAGGATGCGGTCCTCGCAAACGGCCAGCGGCCGGGGCGCTGCGTTGCCAAGCCTGGGAAGCATGTTGAAACTGACCTGGACGTCATAGACCTTTTTAGGAAGCGCTTGAAAACTGAAGATCTGGCTGGTTTGCTGGTGCAGTTCGTCGATGCCCGCCTTGTCGCGCGCGCTGGCCGGTTCGAAAACGGTGGCCACGGACCTCAAAACGGGCGCGGCGCGATGGACCGCGTCAAAAACCGTCGCCAGCGCGATGGCGGCCGGGTGGGCGACGATCTGGCGGCGAGTGTGGCCGGCGCTGGCATCAGCCCTGTCGAACGCCGGCGCCCGCACTGGCACGCCCGCTTCGTTGTCGAAGCTTCCTGTCAGGTCAATGAGTGTGGGCTGCGGGTCGGCGCTGCGCGTTAGGTCGAGAGCCTTTTGGGCCTGTTCGGCGCTTCCGGCAAGAAGAATTGCAGCCGCATCGGCGAGCGTCGGGGCGGAGAGTTCCTCGAATACATCAAAGCTGTCCTCGGCGGCCAGCGAGAGAACCCGCTGGTCAGAGATTGAACCGCAACATTTGAGCCGGACCGGGAGTTTGCGGTCCTCGATTAGTTCCCTAATCTCGCGTCCCACGAGGGTGTCGGCGCCGAGTAGTACCCATTTTTGTGCTGACTTCATGACGGCGATCCTGCCCGGTGCTCAGGCTTTTGCATCTGTGGGGGGCGGCCGGCGCGCTTCAGCAGGCCACCCAACCGAACCACGATTCCGCTTCCAACATAAAGGATGGACAGCGCCAGGAGGAACGGTTTCGAGAAGTTCCAGAGCAAGTAAAAGCACATCCCCATGAACACGGCCGACTTGAACGACATTGGGCTGAGCAGGTTGAGGTCCTTGAAACTGCGGTACCGCCAACCGCTAATCATCAACAGAGCCAGCATGATGTTCAGGACAATCCATGCGGCAACCAGCGGCCACCACCGCAGAGGCGCGGAATTGGCCGCGTACACGATCGCCGCAACGATGCCCGCCGCGGCCGGGATCGGCAGTCCGACGAAATACTTCTTGCCCGGATGGCCGGGATTGGCCGGCACTGGATTGGTCGTGATGTTGAATCGTGCCAGGCGGGCCGCGCCGCACATGACAAACAGGAAGACGGCGAAGTAGCCGGCCTGATTAAAGTAGTCGCGGAATTCTCCGGAGATCGCCGGATCCAAAAAGTAGAAGCCCCAAACGAAAGCCAGCACGGCAGGGGCGATGCCGAAGCTGATGACGTCGGCGAGGGAATCGAGTTCGCGGCCAAACTCGCTCACCGTATTCGTCATACGAGCGATGCGGCCGTCCAGACCATCGAGGAAGACGGCGACGCCGATCACCTGGGCGGCCATCTGCCAGTGCGGATTGTGGCCCAAGTTTCCTTGGTTTGCCCAAAGCGCGCCCTCGATGGCCTTGAGGATGGCCAGAAAACCGAGGAACAGGTTGCCGGCGGTGAAAAGAGTCGGCAGTGCATAGGCGGCGCGGCGTGGGCGCCGTTCAGGCGATTTTGGGTCGATCAGCCTTTCGCGGAGATTGAGGCGGGGGGTCATGCGGACGGTCCTTGGTCTTTACGGCGGGCGATGATGCTGGAGCCGCCGGCGACGCGTTGACCTTCCTCGACGACCACATCCCACTCCGGGCCTAGTGTCATGTCAACGCGGGAGCCGAACTTGATCAAGCCGACGCGCTCGCCGGCCGTCACGAAATCTCCCGGCTTCTTGTAGCACACGATGCGGCGGGCGATGAGCCCGGCGATTTGCGAGAACTTCACCAGGGTGCGGTCGCCGTCGATGGTGATCGTATTCATCTCGTTTTCGAAGGAGGCTTCTTCCTTGCTTGCCACGTGGAACTTGCCTTTTTTGTAGTCAACGCCGACCACCTTGCCGGCGATTGGGGCGCGGTTGACATGGACGTTGAAGACGTTCAGGAAGATGCAGACTTGAGAATCCTCCGGCCTGCGCCTGATGAGAACGACCTTTCCGTCAGCCGGGGAGACGGCGACCGGGCCCTGCGGGATATTGCGTTCAGGGTCCCGGAAGAACCACAGGCAAAACGCGGCGAGCACATAGAAGCCAACGCCGCACCAGGGTGAGAACAACCACCCGAGAGCCACGCCGAGCGCCGTGAGCGTGAGCGCGTAATAGATGCCTGTAACAACCATGGCGAACTTTGCCTTCTATTGTCCCAAATGATGAACCAGCAAAGCGGTGAGGGCGATGCGGTCATCTATCCGGTTCTCCAGGATGGACTCGTGCGGCGCATGGGCGCCTTCTCCGACCGTGCCGAGACCGTCGAGAGTGGGCACGCCGGCGCCGGCCGTAAAGTTGCCGTCCGACCCTCCGCCGGTCTCCGACTCGCCCAACCGAATGCCCAGATCGCGGCGGGCGATCTGTTTCGCCAGACCGAACAGGCCGGCGATGGCCGGTGTACGCTCCATCGGCGGCCGGTTGAGCCCGCCTTCGATGGTCAGCGAGCAGCGCGGATCCTCTACCTTCAGTTTCTGAATCTTGCGGTCGAGAGCCTGGAAGTCCCGGACGCGCCTGACGCGGACGTCGATCTCGGTGGTGGCGAGGCTGGCGACCACGTTGTGCGGACCGCCACCTGAAACTGAGCCTGGATTCAGAGTCAGTCCTTTCTTCAGGTCGCAAAACAAGGAGATGCGGACGATCTGGCGGGCAATCTCGGTGATGGCGCTGGCGCCGGCCGCGAAGTCGACGCCGGCGTGGGCGGCCACGCCATGGGCCTTGATGGTGTAGACGCCGACGCCTTTGCGCGCGGTCTTCAGATTACCTTCCAAGCCCATGGCCGGTTCCATCACCAGGACCACGGAATGCGCCTTTGCGTACCTCTCAGTCAGTGCCCTCGACGCCTCGCTTCCCGTCTCTTCGTCTGGGACAAGCCACATCCGGACGGGCCGTTTCACGGCCATATCGAGGTCGCGCAACGCGCGCATCGCCTGGACGAAGAAAGCAATGCCGCCCTTCATGTCGAAGACGCCCGGTCCCCAAAGCCGGCCGCCCTCGCGCCGGAACGGCATCGTCTTCAGAGTCCCAACCGGCCAGACGGTGTCGATATGTCCCAGCCCGAGGATGCCTGGACCTGACTTCCGTTTCGGCCCTGGCAGATTGAACTCCAGCATCACGGCCTTTGCCCCGCCAGGCCCGCAATTGACGGTTTTCGCCGTAGCGATGTCACGCGTCAGTTCGACCGCCAGATCGGCCATTGCGGCCAACGCCGGCGGCGCGCAGGACGGCGATTCGCAGCAAACCATCTGCCGGATGAAATCGACGGTCTCCTCGTGCCGGCCGGCGATGTGGTTCAGAATGGGATGCATCGTTTGTTAGAATAGCTGGTTTCCATGCAACAACTTGAAAACATCGACATCCGCGACATCCTGCCGCACCGCTTCCCGATGCTGATGGTGGATAGGATCGTCGAGATCGGACCCGATTCAATCGTCGGCATCAAGAACGTCACGGCAAACGAGCCCTTCTTCCAGGGGCATTTCCCCGAGTACCCGGTGATGCCCGGCGTGCTCATCGTGGAAGCCATGGCGCAGGTCGGCGGCATCCTTGTGCTGAAGGAACTCGAAGACCGCAAAACGAAGTTGGTTCTGTTTGCGGCCATCGAAGAGGCCAAGTTCCGCAAACCGGTACTGCCGGGCGATGTCCTGCGCATGGAGTTGAAGACCCTCAAGCGCAAGGCGACGATCGTGAAGATGCAGGGCACGGCGCTGGTGGACGGCCAGGTGGTGGCCGAAGCCGTGGTGATGTGCAAGATCGTCGATCTCCCGGCAAAGGGCGAAGCGCCGCAAGGATAACGCATGGCGATCCATCCCACGGCGATTGTCGACGCGGGGGCGGAACTCCATCCCACAACCGAGGGTGGGCCATATTGCGTTATCGGCGCCGAAGTCCGCGTCGGCGCGCGCACCCGATTGATGGGACATATCTTCATCGAGGGCCCAACCAGCATCGGAGAAGACAATATTTTCTATCCCTTCTCGTCGGTTGGCGTTGCCTCGCAGGACTTGAAGTACCACGGGGAGCGCACTGAGACCCAGATCGGCGACCGCAACAAGATCCGGGAATTCGTGACCATCCACCGCGGCACGGAGGGCGGCGGGGGCGTGACGCGCATCGGCAGCGACAACCTGCTGATGGCCTATTGCCACATCGCTCACGATGCTGATGTCGGCAGCCATTGCATCCTGGGCAACGCCACCACGCTGGCAGGCCACGTGACTATCGAGGACTGGGCTATTGTCGAGGCCTTTTCCGGAGTGCATCAGTTCTGCAGGGTTGGGCGGCACTCGTTTGTCGGCGGCTACAGCGTGATCACACGCGACGTGCTGCCCTATTCGATGACCGTGACGCCGCGCGACGCCAAGGCGTATGGAGCGAACAAGGTCGGCCTGAAGCGCCGGGAATTCTCATCCGCGACCGTCGACGCCCTGCAGACGGCCTTTCGGCTGCTCAGCAGCGACGAACTGAATACGACGCAGGCGATCGAGCAGATCCGGACCGAAGGGCCGGTAACGCCCGAAGTCCAGCAACTGCTGGAGTTCATCGCTTCGGCCAGGCGCGGGATCATCAAGTGAGATACGCCGTCATCGCCGGATCGGGCAGATTTCCAGTGCTGGCGCTGGAAACGGCGCGGAAACTGGGCCACGAAGTGGTGGTGGTCGCCGTCAGGGACAACGCTCCGCCGGAGGTCGAGTCTCTCGGCGCGGCATGCCATTGGATCTCGATCGCCGAACTCGGCAAGCTCATCGATATTCTTCACCAGGAAAAGATCAGCCAGGTGTTGATGGCAGGCCAGGTGAAGCATGTCTCTCTGTTCAGTTCGCTCAAGCCCGATTGGCGCCTCTACAAACTGCTGATGTCGCTGCCGTCGCGCAACACGGACGCGCTGATTGGCGGAGTGCAGGCCGAACTGGCGAAGGAAGGCATCCAACTGGTGGATTCGACCATGCTCCTCAAGCCCCTTCTGGCCGAGGAAGGCATTCTCACGCCGCGTAAGCCGTCAGACGACGAAATGAAGGACATCGGCTACGGCCGTCGAGTGGCTTCGGCGTTGTCTGGATTCGACCTGGGGCAAAGCGTAGCGGTGAGCGAGCGCGCCTGCGTCGCTCTAGAGGCCATGGAAGGCACAGATGAGATGTTGCGGCGCGCTGCATCGTTAGTCAATGGACGTCCGCTTCGTTTGGTCAAGGCGTCGGGCAGACGTGCGCACTTGCTCTTTGACGTGCCTGTGGCGGGTCCATCGACTATTCAGGTGATGGTGGAAACCGGGACAACCGCCCTGGCTGTCGATGCCGGCCGGACTCTCCTGCTGGATCGCGACGAAATGCTGTTGCTGGCCCGTCAGTCCGGCATCAGCGTCATCGGCATGAAGCCCGCTGAAGACAGAGAATAGAAACATGAGTGAAACACGGCCGCGCGTCGCAGTGGTTGGCGCGGGTGCTTTCGGGCGCAACCATCTGAGGGTTATCCGCGAATCCGGACGGGCGGAATTGGCCGGAGTCTATGATGCCGACGAAAAACGTTGCCGGACGGCGGCGGCGGAGTTCGGCTGCCGGGCTTTTCATTCACTTGATGAGGCCGCCGGATCGGCTGTGGCGGCCGTCGTGGCCACGCCTACCACCAGTCACCGGGAAGTGGGTTGCACGCTCTTGGACGCGGGGTTGGACGTGCTTGTCGAGAAGCCAATCGCCGTCACGACGGGCGAAGCGCAACAGATGGTGTCGGCTGCGTCCCGCGGCGGGCGTATCCTTCAAGTGGGGCACCTGGAGAGGTTCAATCCGGCGATTGAAACGCTCACGAAAATCGTCGACCGTCCCCTCTTTTTCGAAATCCATCGCTTGAGCGTATTCACGCCGCGCAGCCTGGACGTCGATGTCGTCGCGGATCTGATGATCCATGACCTCGACATCGTCCTCTCGTTGACCCGTGCGATGCCGGAGGAGGTGCGCGCTGCCGGTATCTCGGTGTTGTCGGAGCGGGTTGACATTGCGAACGTCCGGCTGGCATTTCCCGGTGGAGTGGTTGCCAATCTGACGGCCAGCCGCGTTTCAACCGAGAAAGTCAGGAAACTGCGTTTGTTCCAGCCGCGCCAATACATCTCGGTGGACTACGCGCGCAGGGATTGTGTGGCAATCTCCGTTGGGCCGGATCGAAACGTCAAGATCGAACCACAGCACGTGGGGCAAGGCGAGCCGCTGGCGCGGCAATTCGATTCCTTCCTCGCCTGTGTCGCCAGCCGCGGTATGCCCGTGGTCGACGGAATCGCCGCGGCCCGCGCGCTCGATCTCGCCCAACAAATCGTCGCCCGGATCGACGAACATGCACGCCTTGTCGCGCGTTCGCTCGTCCAAGAGACATAGGGCGGCTTGCCAGCAGGCTCGGCGCGGAACCATGCTCCCGGATTTCCAGCGGTATTGGCACAACGACTCGGACGAACTCCGGTTCCTTCTGGATCTCAACGACCGGACTTCGCTTCGAAGTCAACGCCTCGCCTTGGCCGGAGGCGCCGCTCTCGAGGCCTTGCTTGTGTCGCTGATGGCCTTGGTTCCGGTGGAAACGCCGAACGTGTCGTCGGGCGCTCGAATTGTCGTTGAAGCCCGCAACGCCACTCCACTGATCGCGCCACCGCCGGAGGTGCTGCGCCAGTTCCGCCTGACACAGAAGGAACCCCAGCAGGGAGCGCCGGCGGCCGAGGTGAATCTGGCGGGCCTGCTGCCCCGGCAGGGACTGGAATCTGCCCCGCCGGGCGCGCCGTTGCCTTTGCGGCCACCTCCGAAGGTTTTCGCCCCCCCCGGCTCCCCGGCCGCACAAGCGCGGGTCGAAGCCCCGCGGATCGAACTTCCGGCGCAGGGAGTTTCGTCGCTTCCGGCTGAACCGCGGCCGAACCTGGCCGCTCAGGTCCAGGATCGCCCGAAGCTGGCTTTTGAGCAGGTCGGGCCACCGTCCGGCACGCCGGCAGGGACGCAGTCGGGCTCGGGCGTCAGGCCGCGGCTGACGGTCGATGACGTCGTGAAGCCGATGGGGCGAGGCGCTGGCGGTGCGGGGCAGATTGTTGGGGATCTGGGCGCCATCGAGAGCCCCGGCATCGCCGAAATGCTCCGCCAACCCCCTTCGCCCGGCAGGCCGGGCAGCGCGCTGCAGTTGCTCAGCGATCCGCAGGGGGTAGACTTCAGGCCGTATATGACTCAAGTGCTGGCGGCGGTCAAACGTAACTGGATGGCGGTGTTTCCCGAGAGCGCCAGAATGGGCCAGCGCGGCCGGTCGGTCGTTCAGTTTTCTGTGAACCGCCAAGGCCAGGTGCCCAAACTGGTCATCGCCATCACGGCGGGTACCCAGGCCCTCGACAGGGCTGCCGTGGCCGGCGTGAGCGCTTCGGTCCCGTTTCCGCCGCTTCCGGCGGAGTTCAAGGGGAACGAGATCCGGTTGCAGCTTGTCTTCAGTTACAACATGCCGGCAAGATAAGGTCTTGGACTGACCATGCGATCCCGCCTCTCCTTCGCCTTTCTCGGGTACGCGGCCTTCTCCTTGCTGGCGCTCCTGACTCTGGACGGCCGCTTTCTCGCCATCGTTCTGATTCTTATGGCTGCTTTGGCCCTCAAGACCTGGCTCGCGGCCAAACGTGACGGGCAATCCTGATCCGTCAAACCACTTAGATCAGAACTCAGTATCCGGCCCAGTGTCGGTGATTTTCTTCGGTCAATTCAGGCCGTCAGTCTAGTGGAAACTCCTCATGCACACGGTACGATCAGCCGAAGAGAAGAGTGGTTCCAAGTAAGCCGCTCGACGGATCGCAGCTAATTTGTACCGTTTTGATACGGTCTGTTCCACTGTGAATGGGCAGTCGGCGAGAGGGGAGCCAGAATGGGAAAAGTACGCCGGAAATCGCAGGCCGGCACGGATGGGTCCGTCTTGGAGGCGGGTCTCTCAGAGCAGGCTGATGTAGCTCAAAGCCTTGTCAGCCTATCATTTACGCTGCGCGCGCATGGGCCGGAGAACATCTGCGGCCCGTCTGGCGCACCGATTGCCTTATCTGTGGTGCCCACCGCCGAAGAAGTTTCCGGCGGGGGCAAGACAGCCCGAACAACCGAGCCTCTCATTAGAAGAAACCGGGCGGGCGCCGCAGGAAGGAAGAAGACACGAATGGCTTCGAGAGCAACCGCCACCGCGCCTGCGCGAGACCGCACGGCTCTGCCCACAGCCGGCCAAGCCGCACTTGTCCGCCGCGACCGCGTGGTGATGGAGAATCTGCCCCTGGTCAAGGCGATCGCCTTGCGCGTTCACGATAGCCTCCCGGTCCACGTCGAGTTGGACGATCTGGTCCACGCAGGAATACTCGGATTGTTTGACGCGGCGACGAAATACGACCCTGACAAAAACGTCGCGTTCTCCAGTTACGCCAAGCACAGGATCAAGGGTGCGATCCTGGACAGCCTCAGGCAACTTGACTGGGCGTCGCGCGACATGCGCCGGCGGCACAAGCAGTTCGAACAGGTGACCCGCGAACTGGCGGCGAATCTGCAACGTAACCCTACAGAAGACGAAATCGCGCAGAAGATGGGTGTTGACGTTGCGCGCTGGCGTCAGATGGCCGTGGACCTGCGCAATCTTGGGTTGATCTCGGCGTCATCCCGGCCCGCCGACCAGGACGACATGCCGGCCCCCGATTTTCCTTGCAGTCCGGACTCCTTGCCGGACTCGGTGTGCGCGAAGCGGCAACTTCGCTCGAAACTCGACGTTGCGATGGAAGTTCTCCCGGAACGCTATCGCAAGGTCGTGACGTTGTACTACACCAACGAGATGACGATGAAGGAAATCGGCGGAATCATGGGCATCAATGAGAGCCGCGTCTCGCAGATCCACAAGCTGGCTCTCGAAAAGATGGCTCACGCCCTGCATGACGCAGGGATTACATCCAGCAGCCTTTTCTAGCTTTCCACTCTATCTGGATGCGGCTTAACTGCAAACGAAGCACTCGTGTGATGCGCCCTGGAGCCCACGTCTCCAGGGCGCTTTTTTGCACAGATCCGGTCTGACAGTGGTCGCTGTCAGTGAAGATCGATTGAATACGGCATCACCCTCATGATCCCGCCGCTCAACCAGGCCGCCGTCCCGGCCGGAGCTTTGGATCGCAGCCAAGCCGTTGCCGGATCCGCCGCAGCAGTTCTGGCGTCCTGCAAGCCAAAGATCTGCTCGAAGAATGTCTTCTTGCGCGGGTAGACGCTCATCGTCACCGAGTCCTGTTTGGCGAACTTGGCCTTCGCCGAGACCAATTCAATCGCGCGGGCTAGGCCGCCAAGCTCGTCAACCAAGCCGCGGTCATGCGCCTGTGACCCGAGCCAGACCCTGCCCTGCGCGTTGGGCTCTATCTCGGAAACTGGTTTTTTCCGCCCCTCGGCAACCTTACGAAGGAATCCGGAATAGATGAAATCGACACCCTCCCGCAGTTTCGCGCGCCCCCCGGCCGACAGCGGCTCGACAGCCGAGTCAATCCCGGCGAACTTGCCGCGAGTGAGCGTGTCCGTTGAAATGCCGAGCTTCCCGTAAAGGCCCTTGAAGTTAGGCTTGCCGTAAATAACGCCGATCGAACCGGTGAACGTCCCCGCTTCGGCTACGATCGTGTCGCCGGTCATCGCCATGTAGTAGCCGCCGGATGCCGCCAGATCCGACATCGAGATCACGACCGGCTTGTTTTTGGACAACTCCTTCATCGCCGACAAGATCTCGTCCGACGCGACGGCATCGCCTCCAGGCGAATCGATACGGACAATCACGGCGTCGATCAGCCGGTCTTGGCTGATCTGTTTGGCAAGAGCGGCCATTTCACCCGGATCAAGGAGCGTGTCTTCGCCAAACGGCGATGCGGTCCCGGCGCGCACGATGTCGCCCTGGGCTACGAGCAATGCCACACGACGCCGTTTACCCTGCGTCTTTGGCGCCCACCCGGCGGCGAGATACGCCCGGTCTTTCACGACTCCGGACTCTCCAACGCCTGTCTTGCCGGTGAGCGCCCGGCGCGCCGCAGGTTCATAGTTCAGCTCGTCCACCAGGCCTTCGTTCTTGGCCACCGGCGCCAGAAACGGCCCCTTGTCGAGCAGCGCGCGGAGCTGCTCGGGCGTTTTCTTTCGGCCTTGCGCCAATCCTGCCGTAATGCGTGCGTAGGAATCGTCGAGAATGGAGTTCATCGCCTCGCGCGTCTCGGGGCTCATCGACGTCCGCGTGAAGATGTCTCCTGCATCCTTGTACTTCCCCGCATGCTCAACCTCCATGCTGACGCCCAGCTTGTCCAGCGTGCCCTTGAAGTACGTCGCCTCGATCCGAAGCCCCTTCGCGTCGAGCAGGTCCTCCGGCGACAAGTACACCCGGTCGGCGGCCGAGGCGACGTAGTACTCCTTCAGCCTGGGGGCGCGCAGCCAGACATAAACCGGCTTTCCGGCCTTCCTGACGCGCTCGACGCCCCGCCGGATCTCCTCGACCTTCGCCCACCCGGCGGAGAGGCCGGACGGCCTCAGGTAAACCCCCTTCACACGGGAGTCCTCAGCCGCCTTCCGAAAAAGCGAATAGATCTCCGGTACCGTCAATGGCTGTTGCTCTTCCATCGACGGCAACGGAGGCGAAGTTGTCTGAACTTCGGCCAGCGATCCCTCCAGCCTGACGCTGATGACGAAACGGTCGGGTAACGATGGCTGGCGCTGTCCGATCCGGATGGCCGCGAAAGCCAGCACCACCACGGTCAGGCCTGCCACAATCAGTCCGGCGAGTACGCCCAGGAGGAATTTCTTCATGGGATTGTATCCGAGATGCTAGACGCCTTCGAGTATCTGGTCCACCCGGCCGCTCAGGTCTTTCAGGTAGGCTGCGTCTCCGCTCGGCAACTCCACGGTGGCGTCTCCTTTGTAGCCGATTTCCGCCAGCGCCGCGTGCACGGCCTTCCAGTCGAGGTCGCCTTCACGCAGGTTGACGAAGTCGGCGACACGCTTCCTGATCTGGGGGTTCTGGCGGAAGGAGAAGTCCTTCAGGTGGATCTTGCAGATACGCGGCCCGAGGGTTCGGATCCAGTCTTGCGGGTAACCGTACAGGAGAATGTTGCCCACATCGAAGTAGGCCTTGACCCAGGGGCTCTTAAAACTGTCGACATAGCTGGCCATCTCCAACGGGCTGACCAGGAACTTATTCCAGACGTTCTCGACGCCGATGATCACTTTCAACTCGGCGGCCATGGGCATGAGCTTCCTGATCTGGGTGTGCGATCTCGTCCAAGCGTCTCGATAGGACAGGCCGGCGCTGACCACGGCCGGGACCAGAAGGACGGCCGACGCGCCCCACAGCTTTGCGTTTCGGAGGCTGGTGCGCATCCCCTTCAGGCTTTCCTCCACCACCGCCGGGTCGGGGCTGTTGAGCGGATACTTCCAGTGCGCCATGTTCATCACCGAATGGATCGGCATACCTGTCTTCACGCTGGCTTCCTTGATCGAGTCGGCGGCGGCCTGGTCGGTTTCAGTGCCGCACTCAATGGACTGGAAACCGCAATCCAAAGCCATCCTGAAGCGTTCTTCATAGGTCAACTTCGGAGACAGCATTCCCAGCAGGACTCCCTTGCGGATGGGAAGACGGGCGGAAGAAAAAACCGCCGCGGGTACGTGACCGGCGGCGGGTGCAAGTGTGGAAGAAAGAAATTTCCGGCGGTCCATGGCGCGCTCCTGAGCAAGGGACTCGATCAATCGATTCTCTTGCCGATTGTACACCGGGGGACCCGGCGTCTCAGACAAGATTGGGAATCTTGATGATCTTCTTTTGAATCGCGTATTGGACCAACTGCGCTTTGTTGTGGATGTCGAGCTTCCTCATGAGATTGAACTTGTGCGCCTCGACTGTCTTCACGCTCAAGTTCAAGTCGCAAGCAATCTCCTTGACGGAGTTGCCTTCAGCCAGCAACTTCAGCACTTCGCGCTCGCGAGTCGTCAGAGTGGCGAATCGCGGCAGCCGGTTGGCCGACTTGATTCGGCTCCGAAAGTCGTCTACGAGTTGTGCCAACTATAGTGGTCCCCAGATTTCAGACCAGGCAATAAGTTAGAATTCGGCGGAGTCGTGAAC
>Ga0172368_10004309_pt1 | contig 16526 bp, 9 predicted proteins | sample Lak11m_FD_114540 | JGI IMG/M metagenome (GOLD analysis project Ga0172368, IMG submission 114540) | Freshwater microbial communities from Kabuno Bay, South-Kivu, Congo - kab_022012_11m | ecosystem: Environmental > Aquatic > Freshwater > Lake | place: Democratic Republic of the Congo: South-Kivu...
ACTCTAAAATAAAAGGTTTTAGAGCAAACCTAAGAGGCGTTTCTGATGTTTCCTTCTTCCTTTTTAGACTTGAAAAATTATTTGCTTAAAAATATTTACTCCCCAGAAAATAAATCTGATGCTAAAAATTTCCTAAAAACTATGGCTTTTATTCGCAACCAAAGCCGTTCAGGTGATACTTTCTGTGTTTTGTTCAATGTTTACTACTCCTTCTCTTGTTGGTTGCTTTCAACAGCTTAAATGAATTTTTCTCTATGGAATAAAAACCTTGTTTTTCAACGGAAATTTTTATGAGGCCGTCTTCGCACCCTGATACATTGTTTTTCTATAGAATAACTACTACTTCAGATTAAGATTTTGGCTCCTCCAAGCTAATACTATCAGGAATAGGTGTAAAGTGGCAGCTTAAAGCAGTAAAGATCTTGTAAACACAAAATTATGCTTCCCTAAGTACTTAATTCAAGGAAGTAGCAGGTGTGCGCGGTGACAACTGACAAAACAGCGAGCCGATGTTGGCGTGAATGCCTGAACGCATTACAATACAGCAAGGGCGCTTGCGTTTGGAGAAAAATGTTTACATTATGGCTTAAAAGGTATGGACATTTTTATCCACTACCTTACTTGTATTGTTTGCGTTCAGGCAGAGCGGGTGGAAGCTTTGTTTTGTTAAGATTTTTGGGTACTTTTTATCTTGAAAAAGTACCAAGAAAAGAAAGATAAAATTATTTCCCTTTATTTTCCTCTTCTTTAGGGTCAATACCTTCTTCATTGCCGGCAGGGGGAACAATTTCTATAGCAATCCTGTCTTCTTCTTTGATATAATCAATAAAGATTTTTGAATCATCTTTTATTTTAACCTTTATGATCTCTTCTGCAAGGTTGTCCTCTAAATATTTCTGAATAGCTCTTTTCAGTGGTCTGGCACCAAACTGTGCATCCCATCCCTTTTCAACCAGAAAATCTTTGGCTGCTATTGTAATTTCAATATTAAAGCCAATCTCCTTAATTCTCTTGTAAAGGTTGTTAAGTTCAAGATCAATAATGCGGTGTATGTCTTCGATGACCAAATGCTCAAACATGATGATATCGTCAACCCTGTTGATAAACTCAGGAGCAAAGGTTTTCTTAAGGGCATTCTCAATGATAGAATTGGCATATTCTTTAGCTGCTGATGATTTAGCTGCTGTTGTAAAGCCAACACCCTGTCCAAACTCTTTAAGCTGTCTTGAGCCAATATTTGAAGTCATTATAACGATAGTATTTTTAAAGTCAACTTTGCGACCCAAACTATCTGTTAAAATACCTTCATCTAAAAGTTGTAACAAAATGTGAAAAACATCGGGATGTGCTTTTTCGATTTCATCGAGCAACACCACACAGTAAGGTTTTCTTCTTACTTTTTCGGTAAGCTGACCGCCTTCTTCATAACCAATGTATCCGGGAGGGGCACCTATCAGACGCGATACGGCAAATTTTTCCATGTACTCACTCATGTCAATGCGGACAATAGCATCGTCCGAATCAAAAAGATTCTTAGAAAGTATTTTTGCCAAATGGGTTTTCCCAACACCTGTAGGGCCCAAAAATATAAATGTGCCTATGGGTTTATTGGGATCTTTAAGTCCGGCACGGTTGCGGCGTATGGCTTTAACCACTTTTTTAACCGCTTCATCCTGACCAATGATATGTCTTTTTAATTCATCTTCCATATTTACTAATCTGTTGCTTTCAGTCTGGGCAATTCGCTGCACAGGAACGCCTGTCATCATGGCCACCACTTCGGCCACATTATTTTCTGAAACAGGTTCTCTATGGATTTTAGAATCTTCTTCCCATTTGCGTTTTACCTTTTCAAGGTCCGATGATAACATGCGCTCCTTATCACGCAAGCGCGCTGCTTCTTCATATTTCTGACTTTTAATGGCTTTGGTTTTTTCAATACGGGTGTCTTCAATCAACTGCTCCATTTCAAGAATTTCCTTAGGAACATTTATATTCTTTATATGAACACGCGCTCCTGCTTCATCCATAGCATCTATGGCTTTGTCGGGCAGACATCTGTCTGAAATGTATCTGCTGGTTAATGTAACACATGCTTTGATGGCTTCATCCGAAAAAGTCACCAAATGATGGTCTTCGTATTTGGCTTTTATATTATGCAAAATTTCAATGGTTTCATCCATCGAAGTTGGTTCAATAATTATTTTCTGAAAACGTCTTTCCAAAGCACCGTCTTTTTCAATATGCTGGCGGTATTCATCAAGGGTTGTAGCACCTATGCACTGCACTTCACCACGTGCCAAAGCCGGTTTAAACATGTTTGAAGCATCGAGCGAGCCGGAGGCACCACCTGCACCAATAATAGTATGTATTTCATCAATAAACAATATAACATCAGGATTTTTTTCCAACTCATTTAAAACTGCCTTCATGCGCTCTTCAAACTGTCCGCGATATTTGGTACCTGCAACCAGCGATGCCAGATCCAAAGACACAATGCGTTTATTGTACAATGCCCTCGATACCTTACGTTGTATTATCTTTAATGCCAAACCTTCTGCTATAGCCGATTTGCCAACACCGGGTTCCCCAATTAAAATAGGGTTATTCTTCTTTCTGCGACTTAAAATCTGAGCTATTCTCTCAAGTTCTTTCTCTCTTCCAACCACAGGGTCCAGCTTGTTCTCTTCTGCCATTCTGGTCAAATCCCTTCCGAAATTGTCTAAAACCGGTGTCTGACTCTTAGAATCAGCCGGCTTTTTGGGTGCATTACCCCATATATTTTCATTGCTTTCTTCATTTTCATCTGCTCCACCAGGAAATTCATCCCTAATGTCATTTTCCTTATTTTCAGGTTTTTCCATATTCAATATATTTATGTATTCTTTCTTCACATCAAGGTAGGTAATGTTATAAGTTTTGTTTAAAATATCAGTTATCAGATTGTCTTCCGTTTTCATCATCGAAAGCAACAAGTGCTCTGTACCAATCAACTCAACTTTAAAATAATTGGCTTCATCATAGGTGTTCTTAAGTACTTTCTCAGCCTGCTTCAGCAAAGGAATTTTATCCTTTTTAACAAAATTTTCACCAGTTGACTTAATTTCACGCTCAATCTTTTTACGCAATACTTTCAGATCGGCACCCAAATCAATAAGTATTTTTACAGCCGTAGATTCGCCATCTCTAATGATGCCTAACAGCAGATGTTCAACACCAATATAATCATTGCCCAATCTTAGAGCTTCTTCCTGACTATAACTTATAATATCTCTTACTTTTTTAGAAAATTTTGCTTCCATGAGTAATTATGTTAATAATGCTCCAAATATATATAAAAAACTGAGCCTTTTAAAAAAATAATATTTAATAATATTTAAAACAAAATTACGATGTTTTTTTAACATAATCTTGTTAGTAAAAATTTTAATTAAAACAGTTCATTTCAAATATTATTATTACCTTCGTAAATTCTTATGAAAACCTATTCATAAAACGTATTAGAACACTAAATCAGAAAAAAATAATGGAAGAAAAAGGGAAAATTGTAAAGGTAGATATTGAAGAACAAATGAAATCGTCCTACATTGATTATTCAATGTCGGTTATTGTGTCCAGAGCTTTACCTGATATCAGAGACGGCTTAAAACCCGTTCACAGAAGAGTACTTTATGGAATGTACGACCTGGGCGTAATGTCTAACCGCCCTTATAAGAAATCAGCCAGAATAGTAGGGGAGGTGCTCGGTAAGTACCATCCTCACGGCGATACCTCCGTTTATGATGCCATGGTGCGTATGGCTCAGGAATGGTCTTTAAGGTACCCCTTAATTGACGGTCAGGGTAACTTTGGCTCTATTGATGGCGACAGTCCTGCCGCTATGCGTTATACCGAAGCAAGATTTAAAAAAATTGCTGAAGAAATGCTCGTTGATATAGACAAAAATACTGTTGATTTTAAATTAAACTTTGATGATTCACTCGAAGAACCTACTGTTCTTCCTTCTAAAATACCCAATCTCCTTGTCAACGGATCATCAGGAATTGCAGTAGGAATGGCCACTAATATGCCACCCCATAACTTATCTCAGGTGGTTGACGGCATTGTTGCTTACATCAATAATAATGAAATTACCATTGCCGAACTCATGGAGTTTATCAAAGCACCCGATTTTCCTACAGGAGGTATTATTTATGGCTATGAAGGCGTCCGTCAGGCTTTTGAAACTGGCAGAGGCCGTATCGTCATGAGAGGTGAAGTAACCACTGAAACTACTGCTTCAGGACGTGAACGCATTATCGTTACTTCAATTCCATATCAGGTTAATAAATCTGAAATGATTAAACGCACCGCCGACTTAATCAACGATAAAAAAATTGAAGGCATTTCTGACATCAGGGACGAATCAGACAGAAGTGGCCTTAGAATAGTATATGAGCTTAAAAAAGATGCTGTTACAAATGTCATTTTAAATAAATTGTACCAGCATACCATGTTGCAGACTTCTTTCAGTGTCAATAATATTGCTTTGGTCAATGGTCGTCCGATGACACTTAATTTAAAAGATCTTATTCATCACTTCGTTGAACATCGCCACGATGTGGTTATCAGAAGAACCAATTTTGAACTCGAAGAAGCTTTAAAAAAAGCCCATATTCTCGAAGGCTTGTTGATCGCTCTCGACCATCTGGATGAAGTAATTGCGCTTATCAGAGCTTCACAAACACCCGATATTGCAAGAACAGGTCTCATGGAAACTTTTGGTCTCTCCGAAATACAGGCCAAAGCCATCCTCGAAATGAGACTTCAAAGACTTACCGGACTTGAAAGAGATAAAATCAAAAAAGAATATGAAGACATTCTCAAACTTATTGATTATCTGAGAAGCATACTCGATGATGAATCTTTAAGAATGCAGATCATTAAAGAAGAATTGTTGGAAATAAAACAAAAATATGGTGACGAACCAAAAACTACCATAGTTTATGCAGCAAGCGACTTCAGAATTGAAGATACCATTGCCGACGAAAGTGTTGTGATTACCATTTCACATCTGGGCTACGTAAAACGAACCCCTCTTGTAGAATACAAGCAACAAAACAGAGGTGGTATAGGCTCTAAAGGAAGCGAAACCCGCGATGAAGACTTTGTGGAAAAACTTTTTATTGCCACCAATCATAATTATTTGCTGTTTTTCACACAAAAAGGAAAATGTTACTGGTTGCGTGTGTACGAAATTCCCGAAGGACAAAAAACATCAAAAGGCAGAGCTGTTCAAAATCTTATCAACATAGAACCGGATGATAAAATCAAAGCATTTATAAACGTTAGAGATCTTACAGATAAAGAATATATAAACAACAATTATATTGTACTTTGTTCTAATAAAGGAACCATTAAGAAAACAACGCTTGAAGCCTACTCACGTCCTCGCCAGAATGGTATTAATGCTATCACTATCAGAGATGGAGAAGAATTACTCGAAGCCAAGCTGACTGACGGCAAAAATGAAATCATCATGGCTCTAAAATCAGGTAAGGCCATCCGATTTAATGAAGCTAAGGTGAGACCCATGGGCAGAAATGCCGCAGGTGTGAGAGGTGTTACATTAGGTGGTAAAAATGATGAAGTGGTAGGCATGATTTGTATGGAAAATGAAATTTATGACGTGCTGGTTGTTTCTGAAAATGGTTATGGTAAACGCTCTAAAATAGATGATTACAGAATAACAAACAGAGGTGGTAAAGGTGTAAAAACAATTAACATTACCGAAAAAACCGGCGACCTTATTGCGATTAAATGTGTGTTGGACACTGATGACCTGATGATTATCAATAAATCGGGCATAACCATCCGTCTGCCCATTTCAAGTTTAAGAGTGATGGGAAGAGCCACCCAGGGTGTAAGACTGATCAATCTGCGCGAAAATGACTCTATAGCTGCCGTTTCGCATGTTGAAGAAATTGCAGAAGAAGAAAAAGATGTTAATCCTGATATTGTTACCGATATTGAAATGGATAATACTTTAATAACTGAAGACAACTTCTCTGATGAAGATGATGACAAAGTTGCTGATGAAAACAATGAAGAATAATTTGCTTTCTGGCAAATACTTTGTTAAATTTCATTAACAAATAAATTATGTATTTTTATAATAATTAATAAATTTGTACCTTATTAATCTATATATGCTCAGAAAAAAGAAACACATATATAAATTAATTGTTTAAGTAACAAGATTTTACTAACTAATAATCAGTAATTTAAAATTTTTAACATGAAAAAATTATTTTTTTTAATTCCATTTTTATGCATCAGTTTGTTCATTAAAGCACAACCCATTCAAGTGCAAAGTGCTTTTAATTATTTAAAAAGAGGACAATTAGATAAGGCAAAAGAAGCCATTGATGCAGCAATCATTCACGAAAAAACCATGAACGACCCCAAAACATGGTTTTACAAAGGCAATGTGTACCTTGATATTCATCTGACACAGGAACCTAAATACAAAGCTTTAGAGAAAAATGCCCTCCAGATAGCTTATGATGCCTTTCAGAAATCAATAGAATTAGATCCTAATAAAGAATACCTCGATCAGGTTAAAGTAAGATTGTATATATGTGGTGAACAGTTTTACAATCTCGGTGTGAGTTTATTCAATAAAAAAGAATATGGCAATGCTCTTATAGCTTTTGAAAAAACAGCTAAAGTAAACGGTATTTTCGGTGTACAGGACAGTTTGGCTACTTACAATGCAGCTTTATGCGGTCAACTCGACAAACAACCGGCAAAAGCTAAGGAAAATTACATGAAATTAGTAAAGATGAATTACAGAAACCCCCAAATTTACACGGCATTGTCTGATATTTACAAGGCAGAAGGCGATACAGCTCAGTCTTTAAAAATTATTCAAAACGGAAGAACTAAATTTCCTGATGATTATAATTTGATTATTTCTGAAACAAATATTTATCTGGCAAAAGGAGAGACTGAAAAAGCACAGAAAAACCTTCAGTTAGCTGTTGAAAAGAACCCAACCAACGAAAACTTGTATTTTGCTATTGGAGCTAATTTCGATGTATTGGGCAATTTTGATGAAGCTGAGAAAGCCTATAAAAAAGCTTTGGAACTGAAACCTGTATATTTTGATGCTATATATAATTTAGGTGCTTTGTATTTCAATAAAGGCGTTTCAATTTTTGAAAAAGCTGACAAAATATCAGACATGAAGTTGTACGATGTTGAAAAACAAAAATTTGAAGAAATGTGGGGCAAAGCTTTACCATATTTAGAAAAAGCAAATGAACTCGACCCGAAGGATAGGAACACCATGATTTCTTTAAGTCAACTTTATGCAAGATTAAAACAATATGATAAAGCGAAAGCCATGAAAGAAAAACTTGAAACAAAATAAAGCCAAGATTTATAAAAATTCAAAAGAAGGGGTAATACTAATTTTTACCCTTTTTTTATTAATATTTTCTATTTAACATAATATTAATTATAAGACTTTTTAATGTGAAAAATATGACGCATTTTAAAGCCCGTATTTGCATTATCTCTTATTAGGTAATGGTTTTATACCTTTCGATTTTTAATAGTATTAAATATATTTAAAATATTAAAAATTAAATCTGTTAAACTTAAAATGAATTTTTAATAATTCTAATTAAAAATATTTTAAAAAATATAAAAAACATCTACAAAAATGAAACTAAAATAATATTGAAAAAAATAACTGTGGAGAAAATAATCTTATTCTCTACCCCAATTTTTTATTAAACATTTTTCAGTGCAAATTCATTTTAAAAAATTTCGATTATTTTTGTATATGTATAAAACATATTTTTGTTCATTAGTATTTACACTCATTATAAAGTCTTTTAACACAGCTGCTCATTATGATATTTAAAAAGCTTGAATCCCTTTTTCAATTAGCTATTTCTGAAAATTGCATTAATATTCAAAAATTGCCATTATCCGGTTCTAACAGAGAATATTATCGTTTGTATGGCACTTCCACAACAGCAATTGCAGCGTATAATCCCGTTTTGAAGGAAAATGAAGCTTTTATACATTTTACTGAAGTTTTTAAAAAACTCAACCTCAATGTCCCTTCTATATTAGCCTATGACAGCAAAAATGATATTTACTTACTGGAAGACCTTGGCGACACTACAGTTTTTGATTATATTGCTACCCTGAGAGAAAAAAACAATTATGAAGCTCATGCTATTGAGTTGTTTAAAAAGATAATTGACAATTTGATACTTTTTCAATTTACTACTTACCAACACATTGATTTTAGTAAAGCTTTTCCACGCCATAGTTTTGACAAGCAATCCATTATATGGGATTTGAATTATTTCAAATATTACTTTCTAAAACTATTACATATCAATTTTGACGAACAATTGCTTGAAGATGATTTTAATGCATTTGCTGACTACCTCATTTCTGCTGAAGGTAAATATTTCATGTACAGGGATTTCCAAAGCAGAAATATTATGTTGAAGGATGAGGAGTTGTATTTTATTGATTATCAGGGTGGCAGAAAAGGTCCATTACAGTATGACTTGGCTTCACTGCTTTACAGTGCCAAAACAGATTTGCCTGAACCAATGCGCGATGAGTTGCTTGATTACTATATTATGAATATAAAAGATATGGTTTCAGAAAAGGAATTATCAAGCTTCAGGTCCTATTATTATGCATTTGTATTGGTGCGTATCTTGCAGGCTTTGGGGGCATATGGCTACAGAGGTCTTTATGAAAAAAAGGAATATTTTATAAAGAGCATCCCTCTGGCCATTGAAAATCTCAAAATAGTATTGAAAAAGTCAGATATTCCTTGTGTTTTGCCGGAATTAATGGCATCATTAGATAAAATTTGCAAGCTACAAAACATTAAATAAATATCGGAATTATGTTAAATATTTCTATAAAAAGCTTTTCATACAAAAAAGGCATTCCTGAAGATAAAAGTGGCAACGGAGGTGGTTTTGTATTTGATTGCAGAGGCATTCCCAATCCAGGACGCCAAGAAGAGTTTAAAACCCTTTCGGGCAATGATAAGTCTGTGTCAGCATTTTTGGAAGCATTGCCTGTTACTAACGATTTTATTGATGCCATCACAAAAATAATTTCAATAAACATTGACAATTACATTGAAAGGGATTTTACACACCTTTCAATTTGTTTTGGATGCACTGGTGGTCGTCACAGATCTGTATATTTTGCCAATGTCATTTGCAAATACCTCAAACAAAAATATCCTCAGACTTTCATCAGCTTGCGACATACTGCTATTGAATAAAAAAAAGCTCCACTTTAATGATGGAGCTTTCTTTTAAAGCAAATTGAAGATTATTTTTTCTTTTTAGGAGCCGCTTTTTTAGCTACCGGTTTTGTTTCCTTTTTTCCATATTTAATAGCAGCCTGAGCAGCAGCCAAACGGGCTATAGGCACGCGGAACGGAGAACAGCTTACATAGCTGAGTCCTGTTTTGAAACAGAATTCAACTGATGCAGGATCGCCACCTTGTTCGCCACAAATACCCACTTTCAAATCGGGACGAGTGCCACGACCTTTTTTAACAGCCATTTCAATCAACTGACCTGTACCTTCCTGATCTATAGTCTGGAATGGGTCAGCAGCCAAAATTTTCTGATCTAAATAGTCGTTCATAAAACCACCTATATCATCACGGCTAAAGCCAAAAGTCATCTGAGTTAAGTCATTGGTACCAAATGAGAAAAATTGAGCTGTTTTTGCCATCTTGTCACCTAATAAGCATGCACGTGGAATTTCTATCATGGTGCCATAGAGGTAGCTGATAGATTTTACTTTGAATTTTTTACAAACTTCATCATAGACTCTGTCAGCAATTTTTTTGGTAACATCTAATTCGGCCACTTCGCATGTAACAGGAATCATAATTTCAGGTTTTGGATGATGGCCTTCTTTTAATAATTCGAGGGTTGACTCAAAAATAGCGCGGAACTGCATTTCGGAAACTTCAGGATAAGTAACGCTCAAACGAACGCCACGGTGTCCCATCATAGGATTGTTTTCGTGTAATGCTTCACCTCGTTTTGCCACATCAGCCACTTTAATTTTAAGTTCTTTTGCAAGTTCTGCCTGTTTATCGGGACTTTGGGGAACAAATTCGTGTAAAGGCGGATCAAGCAGACGGAAAGTTACAGGAAGTTTATCCATTGCAAGCAATGTTGCTTTTATGTCTTTCTTTACATAAGGATACAATTCTTTAAGAGCTGCAATACGTTCTTCTAAAGTGTTGCTTAAAATCATTTTACGAAGGGCTAACAATGGTTTTTCAGAACCCACACCATAGAACATGTGTTCGGTACGGAATAAGCCAATACCTTCTGCACCATATTCGCGTGCAATTTTAGCATCCTGAGGTGTTTCTGCATTTGTGCGAACACCCATGGTACGGAATTGGTCAACAATTTTCATAAATTGTTTGAAACGTGGATTTTCACTTGCATCCATCAATTTCAAAGCTTTTTGATACACATGGCCTTTGGTGCCATTAAGCGTTACAAAATCACCTTCTTTTAAAATGACATTGCTGCCTTCAATTTTAGCTACTTTTTTATTGACATCCACATGCAATTTACCGGCACCCACAATACAACATTTACCCCAACCGCGGGCAACAAGTGCAGCATGAGATGTCATGCCACCGCGAGCTGTAAGAATACCTACAGCAGCACGCATGCCTTCAACATCCTCAGGATTGGTTTCTTCGCGAATAAGGATGACTTTTTTTCCTTTACGTTCCCAAGCAACAGCATCTTCAGCAGTAAAAACGAGCTGACCAACAGCAGCACCAGGTCCGGCAGGTAAACCTTTAACCAAAACAGATACTTTCTTTTCTTCTGCAGGATCGCAAATGGGGTGTAATAATTCGTCAAGTTGTGCAGGTTCTACACGCATTACAACTGTTTTTTCATCAATAAGCTTTTCCTTTAACATATCCATTGCCATGTTAAGGGCAGCGGTACCTGTTCTTTTTCCAGCACGGCATTGAAGCATGTAAAGCTTGCCTTCCTGAATAGTAAACTCTATATCGAGCATGTCTCTGTAATTCTTTTCCAGAATGCTACGGATTTTACTTAACTCTTTATATGTTTTGGGCATTTGCTCTTGCATGCTGTGCAAATGTTTGTTCTGTTCATTTTTGGTATCGTCGTTTAATGGATTTGGTGTGCGGATACCTGCAACGACATCTTCGCCCTGAGCATTTATCAACCATTCACCATAGAATAAATTTTCGCCGGTAGCAGGGTTACGTGTAAATGCAACACCTGTTGCAGAAGTATCGCCCATATTTCCAAAAACCATTGCCTGAACATTAACAGCAGTACCCCAATCATCAGGAATACCTTCTATACGGCGATATGAAACAGCTTTTTTACCATTCCAGCTTTTAAAAACAGCTTTAATGCCACCAAACAATTGTTCTTCGGCATTGTCGGGAAATGCTTTTCCAATTTCTTTTTTAATTTTTTTCTTGAATTCTTCTGCTAATATTTTTAAATCATCAGCTGTTAAATCAGTATCTTGTTTAACTTTTTTGGTTTTTTTGTATTCATCCAACATGTCGTCCAACTTTTTGCGGATGTTAATATCAAGCCCTTCAGCTTTATCCATAACCACATCAGCATACATCATGATGAGACGTCTGTAAGAATCCCACACAAAACGAGGATTATTGGTTTTTTTGATTAAGCCGGGAATTGTTGCAGTACATAGACCTACGTTAAGAACAGTGTCCATCATGCCAGGCATTGAGCTTCTGGCACCCGAACGGCAAGAAACCAATAATGGGCTTTTGGGGTCGCCATATTTCATGCCCATTTCGTTTTCTACTTTTTTCATTCCTGCCCATACTTCATCAAATAATGATTTTGGTAATTGACAATTGTTTTCGTAATAAGCAGTACAACATTCAGTTGTAATTGTCAGACCTGCAGGAACCGGTAATCCTAAATTAACCATTTCTGCTAAATTTGCGCCTTTACCACCAAGCAGATTTTTCATTTCAGCTTTACCTTCAGCTTTTTTACCGCCAAAATAATAAACATACTTTACCTTCTTAAGATTTTCTTTAGCCATTTTTTAATACTTTTAAATTTATAATAGAGTTAATACACTTTGTTTAAAGGAAGTGCGAAATTAATATAAAAAAAAAATTAAGACTAATTTTAGACAAATATTTTTCGAAATATTTGCTTTTTTTTCGAGGTAGAAAGAGAGATTAAAAACGGGATGTATTAATCTTTAATACATCTGACTGAAAGTCCCATTTCAACGGCTCTGTACAATGGAGATAAGGCAGTTCCTCTGTAAAGCAAAGAGATTCCCCATGCATTTTTTTCATCTATTTGTGTTGAAGTCCAGAAATAGGCGCCACTGCCTAATAAATTGAAGTTTCCATTTCCCCCTCTTAAACCGCCAGCAAAAGCATCAAAACCTGAGGCACCGGCTTTTTTAACGGGTGTCCCTGCTACTGATTCACCTCCAAAATAGGAAATTAGCACATTCCATTCTGTAAGAGAAGGCACATGCCAACCTTCGGGACAAATACCTCTCCCACCCTCTTGCTTCTGGTATGTCATTAACTCGTTCCAGTCGTACAGACCACCATACAGCACACAATTGTCTTCTTTATTATCATAACAATACTTTTCAAATGTGTTATTTTTGCTCACATCAGAATGGTCAGTGGTAGATGAAAGGTTAAGTGTAAAGTTGCCAATGTTTAAATTGTCTTTTAACCAACATTGGTTTCCAACCTCAATGGTATTATAATTCTGATTGCCATAAGTTAAATTTCTGATACCATTGCAGGAAGCTGTAGTAGTAAATGACATTTGTTCTCCGTAAGCAACACCGGCAGCATTCATTGCGTAAGCTCTGGCATAATACAATGTTTTTGCAGATAACATGGTAATCTTTGTTGTAAAATTGCCTATGCCACTGCCGCTGGTCATTTTGTTATTTGAAATTGTAGGATTTTGTGACAAACTCCAGCAAACGCCCCTCTCAATAATAGGTGCTCCCCCATCAGAATTAATAGTACCTCCCGACATAGCAGTAGAGGCAGAAACAGAGGTTACAGTTGTAGTTGTAATTGTGGGCAAATCGAGTGTGGTAAAACTGATCTGATTGCCATAATTAACACCTGACAAATAAGTGGCATAAGATCGGGCATAAAATGTAGTAGAAGGTTTTAAACCTGTTAATGTGCTTCTGAAAGAACCTGACCCATTACCATCAATAGTATAATTATTTTCTAATGTTGGGTTTGGTGTAATAGCCCAGCATACACCTCTTGCCAATACTTTTTCTTTGGAAGGAATAATATATCCGCCACCTAAAGCTCTGGCAGTAGCGTTTTTAATACTGGCTGTAAATGTGGCAGGAATGTATTTACCTACTTTTGATGATATTTTATTGCTGCTGTAATTAAAAACAGCATATTTTGAAATATAAGTCTCTAAGTCTTTGCCAAGGTTTTTAATAGCAATGGGAGTTGCGGGTTTTTCTAATTGAATAGGAACTTGCAAGGCAGTAAATGAACCATTATTATCTTCTGCGTTAATATTAAGGAAAACAGGCAAGTTTCCGTCAGCAATGATATAATTTTTTAATACTTTAATAAAAACAATAAAACCCACATTTTCGCCATAAGCTAAGCTTCCCAGTCTACCCTTTCCATCAGAGATCTGAATGTTTTTATCTTTTGAGATAACTTCATAAGTCACGTTTTTTGCTATACCCTTTCCCGTATTCTGAACATAAATCTTTAATTTATCTTTTTCACCCACCTGAACACGTCCATCAGTTTCAACAACTGTCACCTGATCGCCGAAGTCAATAATTTCTAAACCTGTGTACTCCATCTTGGCAGGACTTAAGGCTATGGCATTAAAAGTTAATTTGATGGTTTCAAAATCGTTTCCATATTTTTCGGATATTTTAATATTTACTTTATGCTCGAGGGTGCCAAGTGCTTTACCAGCCTTTATTGGAAATGCAATTTGAAAAGTACCATTTGGAAATATAGCAGGAATCACATGTTCTTTTTTTTCATAATTTAAGTCCGGATCATTTGTCAGAACATCAAGTTTTATTGTAACATCCTGTGCTCTTCCATCACCGCAATTGTAAATACTTACTATAATTTCAGCATTTTCACTGGCCTCTAATATGCCATTTCTATTTTCATCAGCAAATTGAACATTGGCAAACAAATCAGGAGGTAAATCCTTGTCGGTGTTAGGCAACATTACAAAATATATGGGCTTGCTTTCGCCGGTAATAACCTGGCCAAAGCTTTTATAATAAAAGAAGGTTGATAGTATTGAGAAAAATAAAAATATCTTTAATTTCATTAGTATGAGTTTATTATTAAAAATAGACAAATTGTTTAATCATTTTTTAAGCATCTTACACTGAAAGCACCTGATTTATTGTAAGTTTTATTCATGACACCATCATAAGAACTTTTAAGATACCTGTAAAAAGCAAGACCTTCATAATTTGTTGATGAAGTCCAAAAGCGTGCACCAATATTTTTTTCAATAAAGTCACCATTGCTCAGGCGATAGCCTTTCATCAAAGCTTTGAACTGGTTTGATGCTGTTCCCTTTAAAGCAATACCGGCATTATAATTACCGCCAAAATGGGCAACTAAAGTTTCCCATTCAGAGTTAGTTGGTATATGCCATCCATCGGGGCAAATACCTTTTCCACCTTCAATTTGAGAATAAGCCATCATCTCGTTCCAGTCGTAAAGACCACCTAAAGTAGTGCAACTATCTAAAATATTATCATAACAATATTTTTCAATATTTCCATCGTCAGCAACATTTGGATGAGGATAAGCTGTTGATGTACTGACAGCCATTGTTCCGACATTTAAATTACGTGACATCCAGCACTGATTTCCAATAGGTATAATATTGTATGATTGTCCCTGATATGAAATTTCAGTCAGTCCTCCGCAAATTGCTTTTATAATCTTCTGCTCTCCGTAAGCCACATGGGTTGTATTGGCGATATATGCCCTGACGTAATAATTCTTATTGGGATCGAGGTTGTGTAAGGTGCTGTAAAATTCACCTTTAGTATTAGAATATCCTAATTGTGAATGGTCGTAAGTAATATCGGGTTGCGGTGTTATAGCCCAACAATGTCCATGTTGAACAACTTCACCCAGATATCCGAGATTGTTAATAATTCCTTTTGCAGATGCGTTTGTATCGTTGCGAAGCACATAATCGGTAGCGACCGCTAATTCTATTTTATTGCCCTGTCCTGTCGGAATTTCGGGTTCCTTTTCGCACGAAATCAGAATAAAAATTAAAAAAATGAAAGTTAAATAATATTTCATCTGTAAATAATTTATTTTTTTATTAATTGAATTTATAGCCCACACCAAATGTAAGTGTAGGTCTCCTAAAATTGACTACTGTACCGCCTGCTGAGATAATAAGGTCTTTAATGGGCATAATTAAACCCCCTTCTAATTCCAAGCCTTTACAACTCCAGTCATTGTTTATGGCCCAATTAACCTCTTTCAGCTGGTCATCAGCATAATTATATTCATTGACTTCCCAAAGCAATAAACTTTTTCCATAACCTGCCCCCATATAAACAAACGCTTTATTGAAAAGTTGGGCAGTTGCACCTGCTGTAAAAGAATATCTTGGTTTTTTTACCTTATCACCATATATAAAATATATAGTGTTGTAGGGATAATCAAGAATCAAACTGTTTTTATCGTAAGTGTAAGTGTATTTTGAATTAAAGTCAGAGTTCATTTTAAAAGAGAGATAAGGGCTGACACCACCTAACATGCCCACCTGAATGCCAATAGGAGCTTCCAAAGTTCCATTATAAGAAACAAAATAATCTCTTTTCCTTGGATTTTTAGTAGCCACCACTTTAAAACTCACATTGCCAGCAATACCACCCACATCTTTAAAAACATCCCACACAACAGATTTCTTTTTGCCTATTTTTATATCACTTCCTATTTCACCCATGCAACTTTTTAAAGGAATACTGTATGTTTCAGCACCATCGGTAGAACAAAAAACTTCCACATTATAAGTGCTTCCTTTTATCAAACTTACAATGTCATAATACAAAACAATCTTTGTTGAATCCTTTACCCAATTGATATTTTTAATGCTCTGAGAAAACAAATTGAGGGAAAGAAAACATATAAATATAAATAAAACGACTTTTTTTAACATTTAAATCATATTTTGATTAAAAAAATAAATTGTTTAATTTCAACATATTATTTTTTAAGTTTATTAATTTGTAGGTAACATTATTAAAATAATATTTCAATAAAACCTTTTACAATGTCCCCCAATCATAGGGCATAAGGTGGCTTAATTTAAGTTGTTTTAATATTTAATTTTTTCAAAAATAAAAATAATAATAATAATAATAATTTTTCAAGTTAAGAGGCGGGAAAT
>Ga0172368_10004311_pt1 | contig 16522 bp, 14 predicted proteins | sample Lak11m_FD_114540 | JGI IMG/M metagenome (GOLD analysis project Ga0172368, IMG submission 114540) | Freshwater microbial communities from Kabuno Bay, South-Kivu, Congo - kab_022012_11m | ecosystem: Environmental > Aquatic > Freshwater > Lake | place: Democratic Republic of the Congo: South-Kivu...
AAAAGCTGTGCTGTCAGGCGCCCTCGCCTGACAGCCGACCTTAGTCTGTGGTATCGACCCTCTGTGGTCGACACTATTTTCATGCTTCGGGGTGCGCCGTCAGGCGCATGTGGGTTTATCCTGCTTTTATTTGATTATTTATAATTTTTTATGTAATTTTTCAGGATAATGAAAAAACGAATTTTAAGTGGTATGCGCCCCACCGGCAAACTGCATCTGGGTCATTTGGTGGGCGCGCTGGAAAATTGGGTCGCTTTGCAGGAGGAATATCAGAATTTCCATCTGGTGGCGGATTGGCATGTGTTGACCACCAATTACGAGCAGACCGACCGCATTAAAGATATGACCTTGGAGATGGTAATCGACTGGCTGGCGGCGGGCATCGATCCGGTGAAAAGTCCGATTTTTGTGCAGTCGGAAATCAAAGAACACGCCGAATTATTCCTGATTTTTTCGATGCTGGTCACCAAAGCGCGATTGGAGCGCAATCCGGCGGTGAAAGAGCAGGCGAAAGCGCTGGGATTAGAGGAAAACATCTCTTACGGGCATTTGGGTTATCCCGTTCTGCAGGCGGCGGATATATTATTGTATCAGGCGCATTTGGTGCCGGTGGGGGAAGACCAATTGCCGCATATCGAATTGACCCGCGAAATCGCCCGTAAATTCAACCGGGTCTACGGACGCACTTTCCGTCTGCCGGAAGGGAAATTGACGCAATTTCCGCGATTGCCCGGTCCGGACGGGAAAAGAATGTCCAAATCGGTGGGGAATGTGATTTTACTGTCCGATCCGCCGGAACTGATTCAAAAAGTGGTGATGTCAGCGATTACCGATCCGGAGAAAATCCGCAAAAACGATCCTGGCAAGCCGGAAATCTGCAATGTCTTTCACTGGCACCGCAAATTCAATCCGGCGGAGGTACCGCAGATTGAAGCGGACTGCAGAAGCGGCGCATTGGGATGCGTAGAAGATAAAAAACGCTGCGCCAAAAAGATCGCGGAATGTTTAGCGCCGATTTATGAAAAACGCGCGCAATTAGTGAAAACGCCCGATTATGTGCGCGATGTGCTGAAAGACGGCGCTCGCCGGGCGAAAGAAGAGGCTTCCGCCACGATGGATAAAGTCCGCAAAGCGATGGGGGTAGGATGATTTTGGAAGCGCCGGAAGTTAAGCTTTCACGCTTCGAAGGCCCTTTAGACCTGCTGCTTTATCTCATCCGCCAGCAGGAGGTGGATATTCACGACATTCCCATCAGTCAGATCACCCGGCAGTATTCCCAAGCTTTGCAGGAAATGCGGGAGATGAATTTGGAAATCGCCGGGGATTTTATCCTGATGGTGGCGTACTTATTATACATTAAATCTCAAATGTTGCTGCCGCAGCCGAAAATCGAAGGCGGCGAGGACGATCCCCGCCGCCCGCTGGTGGAAAGATTGCTGGAATACCAAAAATTCAAGCAGATCGGCGAGGAATTCAAGCGATTGGAGAATGAACGGTCGGGGATGTTCCCCCGGGAATTCAATCCGGCGGCGATTACTTCCTGGGAAGATATTAAGATCGATTTCAATGTCTTCGACCTGTATAAGACTTATATTGAAATGATCAGGTCTTCGCCGGAATTCGCCCGGGCGCTGATAACGGGGAATTTAATCGATATTGAAGAGCGGATGAATTATATTCTGAACAAATTCAACGGCGCGGATAAAAAGAGTTTTCTGGAACTGATTGCAGGATTGAACCGGATTTATCTGGTGGCGACCTTTATCGCCATGCTGGAATTGGTACGCCGCAAACGGCTGTCGGTGCGGCAGGCGAAACTTTTCGGCGGGATTTCGCTGTATCGGACGGAGAATTGACGATGATTAGTTCATCCGATATCGATATTGATTATACCCATCTTGGCCAGGCGATCGAAGCGCTGCTGATGTCCTCGGAATTGCCGCTGACCAATCAGCAGATCCGCACCGCTTTAGGCTACGGCGATCCCGAAGTTTACCGTAAGGCGGTGAATTTACTGAATGAAGATTACCACAAGACCGGGCGTAGTTTTGAAGTTCAGTCTGTGGCCGGAGGGTATCAGATTTACACGCTGGCGAGGTTTCAGGATTACATTGAAAGGTTATGGTCTTCCCGGCGGCGCAGCGGATTGACCCGCAGCGCATTGGAGACGCTGGCGATTATCGCTTACCGCCAGCCGGTGACTAAGGTGGAAATCGAAGAGATTCGGGGAGTCAATTCCGATGCGGTGGTGCAGGGGCTCTTGGAAAGAGGATTGATTAAAATTTCCGGCCGGGAACAAGCTCCCGGACGGCCGATGCTCTACAACACCACGGCGGAATTTCTGCGCTATTTCGGATTGAACAGCATCAAAGATTTGCCGCAGGACCGTGATTTCACTTTTGAGAGCGCGGGGCAAACAATGCTGTTTGGGGAAAGGAAAGAAGAATAGCGATTAGCGAAAAGCGGATAGTGAAAAACCAGGAATAGTATTAAGCAGTTTAATCACCGCTTATTTTCCCAAGTTTCGAATTTAGAATTTAATCCTGGGGGATTAGACCTATGTCGGAGTACCAATTTATTCATCATTAAATCTCGAGTATTATGCAGATAACAGGCAAGAAAGTAATGATCCTGGGGGGATACGGGCTGGTCGGCCGGGCGGTAGTTTTTGAACTGCTTCAACACAAGCCTGCGGAAATGATCCTGACTTCCCTCTTCCAAAAAGAAGCGGAAGCGGCGGCGGCGGAATTCCGGGGCTGCGGCATCCCTCTGCATGCCGAATGGGGGAATATTTTTGTGCGGGAGGAATATAAAGATTTGCCGCGTGAAGAGATTTTAAAGGATGATAAAAAAAGAAATGTCTTTCTGCGGGACATTATGGAATCGCTGGATGAAGAAATGCTGTCTTCCAGCTGTCTTTACCGATTAATCAGCAAATATCAGCCGGATATAATAATCGACTGCATCAATTCCGCCACCACTTTCGCTTATCAGGATATATATTCCGGCTATTATCAGGTTAAGCAGAAACTGCAGAAATGGGATGAAAGCGGAACTCCGCCGGAAGGACTGCGTTGTGAAGTCGAAAAGTATTTGGGCACCGCTTACATCCCTCAGCTTATCCGGCATATTCAGATTTTATATGACGCATTGATGCGTTTCCGGGTTTCCAGTTACATCAAGATTGGCACTTCCGGCACCGGCGGTATGGGATTGAACATACCTTACACTCATTCGGAAGAGCGTCCTTCGCGGGTGCTGCTAAGCAAGACTTCATTAGCGGGCGCGCATTCATTATTGCTGTTTTTGATGGCGCGTTCCAGCAATGCGCCGAATATCAAGGAGATTAAACCGGCTACGGCCATCGCCTGGAAAAAAATCGGTTACGGCGAAGTGATGCGTAAAGGCAAACCGATTCCGTTGTACGATTGCCCGCCGGAAAATGCTTTGGAACTGGGTAAAACACTGAAACGCGGCGCGGCGGCGAATTGCCAGCCCACCGGGAAAAATCTGGAAGAAGTATTCATCGACACCGGGGAAAACGGGATTTTTTCCTACGGGGAATTTTATACCATCACCGGTTATGGTCAGATGCAATTTGTCACGCCGGAGGAAATCGCCAAGAATGTGATTGCGGAAATCATCGGCGGCAATACCGGGCGGGATGTCATTGGCGCTTTGGACGCGGCGGTGATGGGCAGCACTTACCGCGCCGGGTATATGCGGCAAGCCGCGCTCGACCGGATGGAAGAACTGTTGAAAGAGCATCAAACTGACAGTGTAGCCTTTGAAAATTTAGGTCCGCCCCGGTTATCGAAACTATTATTCGAAGCGCATCTGTTGAAATTAACCGGCAAAACATTAACCGGCGTTTTGAACTTCAGCACGGCCGAATTATCGAAAAGACTGTGGGAAATCCTCCGCAGCGACAGCGCGCTGAGAAGCAAAATTGTTTCCATCGGCATCCCCATTTTACTGCCGGACGGCAAGAAGACTTTGACCGGCGCCTCGATGAAGATTCCGCCGTTCAAAGATAAGGAAGAATTGCCGGTCACCGCGGATAATATCGAAGACTGGGCGTTCAACGGCTGGGTGGATTTGCGGGAATCCAATATGCGGGTGTGGCAAAGCTGGCTGTCGCAGATAAAACATTATCTGGAATCCATCGACGCCGGCGATACTTCTTCCCGGTATCATCACGGTCTGCAGTATTGGAAGCTGGACGAGGAACTCCATCCGGGAAAATTGGCGATTTGGGTGTTCATCAATGTGGATAAGGGCGAAAGGGTGAAAGACTAAAAGCAATGATGAATGCTGAGTGATGAATGACGAATAAAACAAGCATTAATGATTCTATCCAGGATGATTGTAGGGGCGGGTCTTCGACCCGCCCGTATTTCCGTTACGAGTAGAAAAATATGCGTAAACTGCCGGTGGTAGCGATCGACGGTCCTGCCGGGTCGGGCAAAAGCACGGTGGCGAAAGAAGCGGCGAAACGGCTGGATTTCCAATATCTGGATACCGGCGCAATGTACCGCGCCGCTACATTAGTTTCTATGGAGACAGGTATCGGCCCCGAAGAGCCGGAGCGTTTGACGAAGGAAATCGCTTCCCGCCAATTCCAATTCTATTTCCGGCCGGGATTTTACAAAGTCGAATTGGATGGCAGGGATATTACGGAAGCAATAAGATCGCCGGAATTGACCAGACTCATCGGCCCGGTGTGCGAAATTCCCGGCATTAGGAAATTAATGGGTGAATTACAGAGGCGGATGGGCGCTGTCGGCGGGGTAGTGTTGGAAGGGCGGGATATTGGCACGGTGATTTTTCCCGAGGCGGAAGTGAAGATTTTTCTAACCGCTTCGGCAGAAATCCGCGCCCGCAGAAGATGGCGGGAACAACAAGCCAAAGGTATTACTCTGGATTATCAGACGGTGTATGAAGATGTGATCAAACGCGACCAGCGGGATATGCAGCGGGACAATGCGCCGTTGAAACCGGCGGAGGATGCGGTGATTATCGACACCAGCGCAATGAGTATTGAAGAAGTGATAGATAAGGTGGTATATTTGGTGGAAGAATGTATGAAAAACCTGTCAGGCGGGGGCGCCTGACAGCGCAGCAATATTTTGGCATTAGGCAATAAGCATTGGGCATTAGTAAAAGCGAATGTCGAATGTAGAATATCGAATGTAGAATGTAGAAATCGCAGGGACAGAACACTCAGCTTGTCCCAGTATGCGCCACAAACCCGTCATTCCCGCGAAAGCGGGAATCTAAAGGTTTGTAAATTAGAAGAATATGGATACTGGTTTTTCCCGCCCCGCCCCGCAGGGGCTGCTGCGCAGCAGGGGTCACTGCGTGACAGGGACTACTGCGCAGCGCCAGTATGAAGCCCTTCGGGCGTTTTGGGACAGAACACTGTTCTATCCCTACATGTCACTGTATATTAAGCATATAAGACAATGTATTGTCAGACGGATTGTTTGACCACGCTTTGTTTTTGCTTTTACTTTTTACTTGATACTTGGCACTTGTAACTTGTTACTCCTTTATAAATTGGAGCATAATTGCGGCTGGGGTATTGGCTGGTGCATCGGTTCGTATATTGGCTGATCAAGCTGTTATGGGGATTGAAAGTGGTAGGACGGGATCATCTGCCGAAAACCGGGCCGGTGATCGTCGCCTCCAATCACATCTCCTTTATCGATCCGCCGGTGGTGGCGGTGTCTATCAAGCGGGAAGCGCATTTCGCCGCCAAAGAACCGCTGTTCAAAAACAAGATTTTAGGCCCTATCATCGCCTATCTGAACGCTTTCCCGGTCAAGCGCGGGGGTTTCGACAATGCGGCGTTGAAAAATTCACTGGATGCTTTGTATAAGGGCGGAGTGTTGATTATGTTCCCGGAAGGGACTCGTTCCCGCATAAACGACTTGCTGCCGTTCAAAAGGGGTATCGGTTATGTCGTTTCCAAGACACAGGCGGTGGTGCTGCCGGTGTATATCGTCGGCAGCAACAAGTTGAAACAGCGGTTTTTCCGGCGGGGCGGTATCACGGTCCGCATCGGCGAACCGATGTTTAATCTGGGGGAAAAATTCCCCGGCAAGGAAGGCTTCGATGAAATCGCGCTGGCAATACGGGAAGAAATAATCAAGCTTCGGGGATAGCTGTGCTGGCAATAGGCATTAGGCATCAGGCATCGGGTATTGGGCATTAGTAAAAGCGAATCTTCGAACGCTTTTTCTTGCTACTTGTTACTTGTTACTTGCTGCTTCTTTCGACTTATGACTAGGATAATTGACAGAAAGATAGTGATCGATCCCCGGGCGGGATTTTGCGGGGGAGTGAAAAGGGCGATTCGGCTGGTGGAAAAGTCACTAAATGAGGAACGGGGGATTTTTGTGCGGGGGGAATTGATCCATAATCAGCGGGAAATGCAGCGGCTGGAAGATTTGGGATTGAAGCTTTCCCCGGAGGTGGAATCGATATCCGGCGGTTCGATGTTTGTCCGCACTCACGGCGAAACTCCGGAAATATATTGCCGGGCGGAGGAAAAAGGATTGAATGTCATCGACGCTACTTGCGGCAATGTTCGTAAGTCGCAAAGAGTGATTAAAGAAGCGGCGGGTAAAGGCCGGAGAATATTTATCTTCGGAAAAAAGCGCCATCCGGAAGTCATCGGATTATGCGGATATTGCCAGGGCAACGGAGTGGTGGTGGAAAGCGTGGAGGAAATTTTAACTTTGCAGGTGGAAAATGCGCCTTCTTTGTTGATTCCTCAGACCACCGCGCATCCCGATAAATTCGCTAAAGCTGTAGCGGCGATGAAAGCGAAAATCGACGATTTGCAGGTCTATGACGCCATCTGCCCTTTCGTTTCCAAGCGGGAAGAAGAATTGAAGGAATTCGCCGCTTCGGTGGAAGCGATTATTTTTGTCGGCGGTAAGCATAGTTCGAATACGGCCGTACTGTTCGCGGTCTGTCAGAAAGTCAATCAGAACGCCTATTTCGTCGACAGCCCGGGCGAACTACCTTTAGACGAATTGCGGTATTTTCATACCCTAGGCATTTCCGGCAGCGCGTCTACTCCCATGTGGCAATTGAAAGAAATCGCTAAGCTGCTGGAAAAGCGTTTGCGTTAGCGGGAACTTTTAAGTGTCATCTCATTAAAATACATTGTGTTCTTTGAAACTTAAATTAAATCAAAGGAGCAGCAATGAAAGTCCTTAGATTCGCGGCCTTGCTATTAACCTTGGCTTTGTTTTTTAGCCGGGTAACTAATGCTCAGGTTGAAGAAGATTTTCAACCGAAATCCATCGACCGGCTGTTTTTAACTCCCTGCGGCAAGGTACTGCCTTCGATGGAAGTCAATTTAACTTTAGGTGGAGCTTACGGCACGATGAATCGTGGGGAATACTTAGGGATTGCGGCGGTTGGATTGGGCAATGTGGCGGAATTGGAAATCAGCACTTGGAGGTTAGTATCAAATTTTTTAAGCGGGACTTTGGCGCTGGGCACAACTTCGCTTAAGATTTCCTTGTTGAAAGAGACTGATAACACCCCCGGTATGGCTCTTACCTTCCGTTCCAATCCCAGCTGGGCGAAGATGGAAACTTCCGGTCAGGATTTATCTTCGGAAATAAGCGCTGAAGTTACCAAAGTTAGTTTTGAAACTCATTTTGCCGGATTGTACTTGACGGTGAGTAAGCAATTATTTACCGGGACCGCGTTTAACGCCGGGCTAAGTTTGACCGATATGCGCACCCGCAGCGGATCTGCGATTATGATTACCGCACCGATGTTTAATGAATTTCCCGATCAACAGGTGAATTTGCTCGGAGGGTACATCGGTTTTTCCCGGCTGGTCAATTCCAGAACGACGGTAATGGGGGAATTATCGACCATTCCCCGTTTTTCCTATGATCCTGAAATTAATGACTTAAGTATCGATCAAGTCGCATTAATCATCGCCGGATTCCGGTTTTATTTCAGCCCCAATTTATCTACTGACGCCGGCGTGAAATACCGCACCGATTATGCCGGCATCGCCGATGCGGAAATCAGTGTGGGATTGAACGCGGGTTTCAATCTGCAGGATTTACTTAGAAAGTGACGAGATCAGGAAAAAGCCGTTTTACTTAAAAACTTGAACGCTTGCCCACTTGTAAACTTTTTTTATTAAATAAATAACTCATAACCATCAAACCCCATCCGGTCTGAGGTCAAGACCGGTTTGCAGATTGCATATGTGAGTATGCGGTTTGCAAGGAGGTATTACTTAGATGTCAGAAATGACCGAAAAGCAGGACAATGCGGCGGTCGAGAATCAGGCGGAAACGACTGATTTAAACGAACAACCGTTAACCGAAGCGGAAAACGCTTCCGAACCCGAAGCCCCTGCGGCAGAAGTAAAGAAAACCGCGGGGAAAAAATCACTGATATTAGACGATGAATTCGCCGACCTGGATGAAGTAATCAAGGTCGATTCATTATCCGCAGCAGCGGCTTATGACGACAAAGAATTCGCCGATTTATTCAAGCTGTATGATAAAAGCCTGAAGGAAATACGGGAAGGCGAATTGGTCAAAGGGCGGATTGTCGCCATAGCTGATAAAGAAATTGCGGTGGATATCGGATTCAAAGCCGAAGGGACGATCCCGATGGATGAATTCCCCGATATCGACACGCTCAACATCGGCGATGAAATCACTGTTTTCCTGGATAAAGTGGAAGATCAGGAAGGTCAGTTAGTTCTATCCAAGCGCAAAGCTGACTTTATGGCCACCTGGGAACGGATGCTGCATCATTTCAACAGCCAGGATTTGATTAAAGGCAAGATCACCCGCCGCATCAAAGGCGGGATGGTGGTCGATTTGACCGGTATCGATGCGTTCCTGCCGGGTTCGCAGATCGATATTCATCCGGTGCGGGATTTCGACGCCTTGGTAGGTCAGGATATGGATTTCCGCATTGTTAAAATCAATGAACTGCGCAAAAATATCGTCCTTTCACATAAAGTGTTGATCGAAGAAAGCCTGGCGGAAGTGCGGGAAAAGATTCTGCTGGAGATGGAAGTCGGCCAGGTGATGGAAGGTTCGGTCAAGAACATTACCGATTTCGGCGTCTTTGTCGATTTGGGCGGAGTGGACGGACTATTGCACATCACCGATTTGTCTTGGGGACGCATCAGCCATCCTTCCGAAGTGGTTACGCTTGACGATAGAATTACTGTTAAAATCATCGATTACGATCCGGTGCGCAAACGCGTTTCCATCGGCTACAAACAGCTGCTGCCGCATCCGTGGGAAGGAGTGGAACAGCGTTATCCCATCGGGGCGAAAGTTACCGGTAAAGTGGTGTCTATCACCAATTACGGCGCTTTCATCGAATTGGAAAAAGGCGTGGAAGGGCTCATCCATGTGTCCGAAATGTCCTGGACTCAGCACATCAAGCATCCGTCTTCCATCCTCTCCATCGGCGATGAAGTGGAAGCGGTGGTGTTGAATATGGATGTGGCGGAACGCAAAGTTTCTTTGGGTATGAAGCAGATTGAACCGGATCCCTGGGAAGCTTTGGGACATAAATACACCATCGGTTCCCGTCATCAGGGTTCGGTGCGGGAATTGGTGCCGTTCGGAGCTTTTGTGGAATTGGAAGAAGGCATCGAAGGACTGGTGCATATTTCCGATTTATCCTGGACCAAGAAAGTTCATCATCCGGGCGAAATCGTGAAGAAGGGTCAGCCTATCGAAGTCATCATTCTGGGATTCGACCGCAACGAACGGCGCATCGCGCTGGGCTACAAGCAAATTCTGGAAAGCCCCTGGGAAAAATTCGCTTTGGATTATGCGGTAGGCACGGTTACGCAAGGCCGGGTAGTGCGGATGATTGATAAAGGCGTGATTGTGGAATTGCCGGACGGAGTGGAAGGTTTCGTGCCTAATTCTCAGCTGGGCAAGGATAAAGAAGGTTCCATCCGCAAACGGCTGAATATCGGCGACGATATTTCCTTGATCGTAGTCGAATTCGAGAAAGACGCTAAGCGGATAGTGCTTTCCGCCGTAGAAGCCCGGAAACGCAAAGAGCAGGAAGAGTATCAGGAGTTTGTGAAGGCTCAGGAAGCGGCGGCGGCGCAGGCTGAAACGGCAGCGGCGGAAAAACCGGCGGCCGAAGGCGAAGTCAAACCTAAAAAATCCGGCAAGAAAGCCAAACCAGTCGAGGAAAAACCGGCGGAAGAAACCGCTGTCGAACCTCCGGCGGAAGAAAAACCCGAGGAAGAACCTGCAGCCGAACCTCCGGCGGAAACTTCTGCCGAATCAGCAGAAACCGCGGAAAAACCGGCGGAAGAGAAAAAGCCGAAAGCCAAGAAAAAATCCGCTAAGGCGGAAAAGGCGGCTGAAGCTGAAGAAACTCCCGCTCAAGAAAAACCAGCCGAAACCGAACCGCCGTCAGTTGAAGACTCCGGGGAAGTCAAAGAAGCGTAGTTTCTATATTATTATAGAGTGGTGTCAGGCGTCCCCGCCTGACACCAATTAATATGTTTTTAGTTAAACTTTACCGACAATTGGTTCAATGACAATGTGGCGGCGCGCTTCGGTGCGTCGCTGCATTTGCTTTTAGGGGTATTTGTAGTTATAGTAATTCCCAAAAGTCTTTTCGCATGTTTGGTAGGGACAGAACTGTCAGCCTGTCCCACAATACCGTCCAACCTTGTCATTCCCGCGAAAGCGGGAATCCAGATGTTTGATAATTATGAAATTATGAATACTGGCTTTTCCCGTCCCGCAGGGGTCACTGCGTGACAGGGACTACTGCATAGCGCCAGTATGACGCCCTGCGGGCGTTTTGGGGCAAGCACAGTGTTCTGTCCCTACAATCGGAAAGCAATAATTAGAAACAGTATATAAGCTCTTGACTTGCAGACTTGTTGACTTACTGACTTGCCGACTTGCGGAATATGATATGAAAATTGCCTTCCATACTTTGGGTTGTAAGCTTAATCAGGTGGAGACGGAAGCGGCGGCGGCGATGTTAGCGGCGGCAGGGTACCAAATCGGCTCTGATGATGATGCGGATTTGTTCTTTGTCAATACTTGCGCAGTGACCGTTAAAGCTGAAGCCAAGAGCAGGAAGCTTTTACGGCGGTTAGCGGAAACACATCCGGGCAAAGTTATCGCCGCCGGGTGTTTGGCGCAGGCTAAAGCCGGAGAACTGCACAATTTAGGGCATTTCCGTTTAATCTTAGGGTCGGATCGGAAGGGCGAAACGGTAAAAATGCTGGCGGAATCCTCCGCACTGCAGGTGGCGGTATCGGGAACGCCGCTAGGAGAATTTCTACCTTCGGCGGGCAGCCGGTTTCATTCCCGGGCTTTCATTAAAATCCAGGACGGCTGCGACCATAAATGCGCCTACTGTATTGTGCCGCTGCTGCGAGGGCCTTCGGTTTCTTTGGATGCAGATGAGGTCGTTCGGCAGGTAAAAAGCACTTTGGCAGACAAGCCGCGGGAAATCGTGCTCACCGGAGTGGATATTGGCTCTTACAATGCGGGAGGGCAGGATTTAGCCGGATTATTGGAAAGATTGATCGCGCTGGACGAAGTAGTGAGGATTCGGCTTTCTTCGGTGGAACCGCCGGGATTTAGTGAAAGATTATTGCATGTATGCGCTTCCTCGCGGAAAATCTGTCCGCATTTTCATCTGCCTTTGCAGTCAGGTTCGACGGAAATTCTGCGCCGTATCGGCCGGGATTATTCCGGGGAAGATTATTTGAATTTGACAAAAAAAATTGCTAAGGTAATACCGGATGTGCGTATTGGCGCGGATGTGGTGGTGGGATTGCCGGGCGAGGGGGATGAACAATTTGCCGACACTTTCCGATTGATAGAGAACTCGCCTCTGACGCACCTCCACATATTCCCCTTCTCGCCCCGCCCGGGGACAGCTTTCACAACGGAAGACGACAAAATCCCTTATCCGGTTAAAGAGGAGCGTTCCAGCTTATTGACGAAATTGGGCGCGGAGAAAAACCGGGCTTTTATCGCCGGGCAGAAAGGCAAAATCAGGTCGGTGTTTTTCGAAGACTGCGGGGAAGGATTCACGGATAATTATATCCGAGTTAAGTGTGAAGATAATACTCTCCGGGGATTTCATAATGTAAAGATAGGCGATAAACTGCCGGGTGGAAAAACAGTCGATGGGATTATTCACAGCAATTAAGTAATTAAGTGAATAAATTTTTGTATTACTTTATTACTTCATTACTGTGAATGACGCTTTTGCTTTTAACTTGCTAACTTGTAAACTTGCCAACTTGTAAACTATATTAGAGGTAAACTGATGGAAATCAATTCCGAACGCTTACTGCAGGAATTTTTAACTTTAGTGCAGATCGATTCGCCGACTTTTCGGGAAGGTAAACTGGCGCTATATTTAAAGCGCAGATTGGAAGCTTTAAGCTGCCAAGTGGAAATCGACGATGCGGGGAGCAGGACCGGCGGCGATACCGGTAATGTCATCGGTTATTTTTCCGGGAATCATCCGGGGGCGCCGACTTTGCTGTTGACCGCGCATATGGACAATGTCCAGCCTTGTGAAGGAGTGAAACCGGAAATCAGGGGGACAGTGATCAGGTCTTCCGGGGATACGGTTTTAGGCGGCGACGATAAAGGCGGGATTGCGGTGATACTGGAATTATTGACGATATTGAAGGAAGATAAGATAAAGTATGGCAATATTGAAGTATTGTTCAACATCGCCGAAGAAGGCGGGCTGCACGGAGTAAAAAATCTGGATTTGACCCGGTTCAAAGCAAAATTAGGCTACTGCCTCGATTCCGACCGATTCGACCAGATAACCTTAAAATCGCCGGGAGCTTACAGAATCGATTATACGGTGAAAGGCAAAGCTTCGCACGCGGGAGTGGAACCGGAGCAAGGAATCAGCGCTATCATCGTGGCTTCCAAAGCTATCGCCCGGATGAAGTTGGGGCGTATCGATGAAGAAACTACCGCCAATATCGGCGTAATCAAAGGCGGCTTAGCGACTAATATCATTACTCCCGAAGTGCAGTTGAAGGCTGAAGCCCGCAGTCATAACGAGGAGAAGCTGGAACGGCAGGTGGAGGCGATGCGGCGCGCTTTCGAGGAAGTAATCGGGGAATCGGAAATCACGGTCGGCGATAAAACATTTAAAGCTTCAATCGTAGAAGAGCGGCATAAGGATTATCCGGCGATGCGCATCAGCGAGGATTCTCCGGCGTTTCAATTAGCGAAAAAAGCCGGCGCGAAACTGGGGATCGAGGTGCAGCCGAAGGTTTCCGGCGGCGGCACCGATGCAAATATTTTAAATATGGGCGCGATGGATATCGGCGTAATCGGCGTGGGGATGAAGAAAGTGCATACTACTGAAGAATACATCGATTTGAACGATATGGTCAAATCGGCGGAAATCTTACTGCAGATTATTCAAGAAGCAGGGAATAGTGAATAGGGAAGAGCGATTAGCGAATAGCGAATAGTGAATAGTGAAAAACAAAGGAAGTTAATTATTTCACACGAGGGGTGTTTCTTGAAGATGGGCAAATTCGTTCATATTATAGTAGTCATAAGCATATTGATTGTGACTATAGTCGGAATATCCGGTCCAGGTAAATACGGAAAATATTCCGGGAACAGAGGGACCGCCTCCGACACTACCGGCACCGATTCCATCATTGTGGTAGTGGGCAGCGGAGCGGGAGTGAATGAAGAGATTTTGGGCGAAACCTTCGTTTTCCGTTCGGACAGCGCCAGCGATTATTATTCTGTCTATAACGGATTTCTCGGCATCACTTTTACTCAGGATTCCGGCAAAGTTTTTCAATCCCGTTATACTAATCAAACTTATAGTGTGGACGGGGATTTGACGGTGCTAATGCCGATGACTTATTTGTATGAGATCGATGAAATCAGGATGGCATTAGGGATTTTGAGTGCGGACAGCGTGGGTTTAGCGGGGAGCGATACAACCGCCGGTCCGGCGGAAGTGGATATTTCCCAATACAGTTATATCCGCCCGGACACCAGCGATCAATTCTTCATTTTGGAATACTATTTCAACAATACGGATACGGTTTTCGATTTGACCGGGGGGAAGGCGCTGTTTTTCTGCGATATCGATGTGGGCGACGGGATTTACGACAATTTGACCGGGATCGATTCCAGCCGCAATCTGATTTATCAATATTCCACCGGGGACGATTTTTGCGGGATGGCGCAGATTTACCCGGAGAATATGCCGGTTTACGGAAATTATGACGCTTGGTACTACGGCGGGACTAACGCTTTAGTCGATTCTGTCGTAGTCAATCCGGAATATAATGAGCTGTATGAGACGATCACGGATGATTATTCGGTTTATTTGCTGACCGACATAGGCGATTTACCGGCGGAAGGGGAAAAGAAGGCGGCTTACGCTTTCGCGCTGGGGAGGAATTTGACCGATTTGCAATTGCAAATCGATGCCGCGCACGACTTGTATTACAGCGTCAATGCGGTCGAGCCGAGACCGGTTCCGCAAGCCTATGATTTATTTTCGGTTTATCCTAATCCCTTCAATTCCCAGCTATCTGTCGAATTAAAGCTTAGCCGCGCCGGAGAAGGAACGGTGAGAATTTACGATATTTTAGGGCGGCAGGTTTATCAGGTATATCAAGGGTATCTCGCAACGGGAAGTCATTGTTTCGGATGGAATGGTGAGACCGGCGGCGGCGTGAAGACGGCGGCGGGGATTTATATCCTGCGGGCGGATTTCCCTTCCTACCATTCAACGCAGAAAATTGTCTATTTGCCTTAATTGAAAAGAATCGATACTGCTTGCTGACTTATAGACTTGCAGACTATCTTTGATAAATTTTGGGGACAAAAAATGGCTTGGATCAAAACTATCGAACCCGCGGACGCCAAAGACGATCTGCAGAAAATCTATCAAGCGATTTTCGAAAAGCGGGGAAAAGTAGCCAATGTGATGAAAGCGCAAAGCTTGAATCCCGAAGCGTTGAAACTGCATATGGATTTGTACGAAATAGTGATGTTCGGCAAATCCGGGTTGTCCCGCGAAGAGCGCGAAATCGCCGCGGTAATCGTTTCCGCCGCTAACAAGTGTAATTACTGCATCGTTCATCACGGCGAAGCGCTCAATCAATATTGGCGGGATGAGGAAAAGTTGCTGCGGCTGGTGGAAGACCATCGTTCCGCCGGTTTATCGGAAAGGGAAATCGCTATTGTGGAATACGCTCACAAGTTGACGGTGAAGCCAAACCGCGTCGGCGAAGATGAAATTACGGCTTTGCGGGAAGCGGAATTGACCGATGAAGATATTTTAACCTTGAATCTGCTCATCTCCTATATGAATTTCGCCAACCGCATCATTTCCGGATTAGGCGTGGAATTCGATCCGGAAGAAGCGCAGGGATACAAGTATTAGCGAATAGGGAAGAGCGAAAAGAAGTGCAGGCATTGGGCATTAGGCATTTGGCATTAGTAAGAGCTCATAAAATGGTGACCAGTGCAGACCTTGGAATAATGTCAGAGGAATAAAACAAATACTGTTTCTTGAAAGTCTTTTCCGATGCGTCATTCTGGCGCTACGAAGTAGTCCCTGCCACGCAGTGACCCCGGCTACGCAGTAGCCCCTGCGGGGCGGGAAAAGCCAGAATCCATTGCTTTTATTAGGCTTACTGTTTTCTAATCACAAAAACAGGTTCTTCGCTATTTCGTATGGGTATGCAAATTAATTGGTAGGTCGGGGGCTGTCTCCCGACAAATTCTGCTTTGAGGGAATGGTTATGAGTGAACGGAATATTTATAAGTTTTCCGCAGAACGGGAAGACCTTAACAAGATTATCTTCAAATACGCCGGAACAGGGACTAAGCGGTTTTGGAATTTGGACACCAGAGCTTATGAGGATGGAGCGCTGCCGGCGAAAGTCAAGGAATTGTTGGGATTGACCGCTTCTTTGGCGCTGCGCTGCGACGATTGCGTCGCTTATCATCTGCTGCAATGTCATAAGTTGGGCGTGACCGATGCGGAATTCGAAGAAGCGATGCACATCGGATTGATTATCGGCGGATCGATTACTATCCCGCATTTGCGGAGAGCTTTCCAGGCGTGGGATGATTTAAAGGCGTCAAGTTAAGGTTGATTTTATACCGGTTCTGATTAGTTTTTTCCGATTGTAGGGACAGAACAATGTTCTGTTCTTACCTAAACATACGAAAAGTCTTTTTAGAAACGGTATAACCTGATTAATTCATAAATTAGACAGGATTTACAAGATTTACAAGATAAAGCTTTGTATTATTAATAATTTAGGTAATAAATAAATTTCCTGTCTTGTTGAACTCTTGGTTCTTCGATGAACCGTATGGGTAAGGTAATATGGGTAGGTCGGGGGCTTGTCCCCCGACAAATCCTGCGGGGGGACGAGCCCCCCGCCTACCAAAAGTCGGATAAAATAGGCGGATTTGGCGAAGAAATGGGATTT
>Ga0172368_10004312_pt1 | contig 16519 bp, 16 predicted proteins | sample Lak11m_FD_114540 | JGI IMG/M metagenome (GOLD analysis project Ga0172368, IMG submission 114540) | Freshwater microbial communities from Kabuno Bay, South-Kivu, Congo - kab_022012_11m | ecosystem: Environmental > Aquatic > Freshwater > Lake | place: Democratic Republic of the Congo: South-Kivu...
ATTAATCCCGCTGCTCGTATCAACGCCGCCAAAGATAACCAAGCTCTAGCCAACGTTCAACAAATTGGCAAGGCCTTTGAGGCTTGCTTGGCGGATAAGATGTCTACCGGCAGTTTAACGCAAGCGGCTGCTGTGACAGCGTGTTGCACAGATCCCGGAACCACAGCCCCTTATTCCTGTACTTCTTCCGCAACTGTTGGGTTAGGTTTAGCCGGCTCTGGGTACGCAAGCGGTTTTCCAACGGGTGTAACTGTGAATAGGACTGCGTCGACTTCAACTACCCCGACTATTTGTGTGTCTCAAGTACGCGGATCGAATACAAATAGAGCTAAATATGTTACTAGTGGTGGGACAGTTGTAATTAACGCAACTACAAGTTGTACAGCTGGTATTTAGTGATAACGGTTTCAAGGTTGTAGGTTACGAGCGTTTAATCTACAACCTTGTAGAGACTTGAGGATTGTTTACGTATGCGCCTAACCGCTTTTAAAAATAAAGAAGGATTTACCCTAGTCGAACTTCTCGTTGTCATTGCCATTATTGCTATTCTTGGTGTAGTAGCTATCGCGGCTATTAATCCCGCTGCTCGTATCAACGCCGCCAAAGATAACCAAGCTCTAGCCAACGTTCGACAAATCGGCGGCATGTTGGAAAGTTGTGTGGCAGATAGGATGTTAAGTGGAGATTCGGACACACTAGCCGTAACTAATTGTTGTGGCTTGATTCCGGCTGCGGCAGGTGATTGTGTTAGTGATTCCACCCATGGTTTGGGATTATACAAATACGGGTTTGCAAGTGGTTATCCAACAGCTGTAAAAGTAATGCGCGGGGCTAGTGGGACTAAATTACTTTGTGTTTCTCAACAGAACGGCAGCAACTCAAATTACACAAAGTATAATATAGGCGGTGGTAATGCTAATACAAATACGACGGTTTGTAACAATGGTGTCTAAATCTCACTCTGCGGGTTTTACGCTCGTTGAACTTTTGGTCGTCATTGCTATTATTGCTATTCTAGCTTCTGTCGTTATTGTCTCTATAAACCCTCGGGAAAATATTAGTAAATCTAAAGACTCGCAGGCGATTGCTAATGTTAATCAAATTAGCCTATCTTTTGAAGCTTGCATCACCAGTCGTATTGCTGATGATCGCACGGAATTGCAAGCTACGGATGATTGTTGTGGAGCTACCGAAGCCGGGCCTTGTGTTAGTAACTCCACTCGTGGTTTAGCAATTTACAAATATGGTAGTGGCGGCGGTTTTCCGATAGAAATGACGGTTAATCGGGGGGCGGCCGGTACCACCTTTATTTGTATGTCGCAAAAACGCGGCAGTGATGATACCTACGTGGCTTATGGGGTTGGCGACGGTACTCTTACTCGCAACTCCCCCACCGGTTGTTATAACGGTGTCGCCGTCCAGCCTTGACATTGGAGTTTAAATAGTTTGTACTAATACCGTCGATAAAAACTATTTATTTTTGTACAGGAGGTGACAAGAAGAAAAATTTTATGAAAACTAAATTTCAAAAAGGTTTCACTTTAGTGGAATTATTGGTTGTCGTCGCTCTTGTTGCCATTTTAGCTGCCATCGCGATTATGGTTATCAATCCTACACAACTTCAAAATAGAGCTAAGGATAGCACGCTTAAGGCTACTTTGGATAAAATTGGTTTGGCCGCATCCGGCATTGCTGCAACTAGTGATACCCAAGCATTCCCGACCTGTGCGGTATTAGCTGCGTCATTAAATGGTGTTAATACGGCCGCAAGTCAGAGTTGTAACTCTGTGACGACTCCAACAACCAATACTTTTAAGATAACTATTGGAAGTGCTGGTCAGAGTACTTTTACTTACTTTAATACGGCGGCTAGAGGGTGTGTTTCTGTACCTGCGTTAGCGGGTGGTTCGGATTGGCGTTGGTGTAGTTCCTCTGGTTTAATAACTCAAGCTGGAGTTTGTACAGCTGGTTGCTAAGGCTAGATTGTTTGTCAAGAATTTAGAAGCGTCTAGAAATGGGCGCTTCTTGATTTAGGGCGCAATCCTGCCAGTGGGCGGCCAAGTTCCTTGCGCCCCTACGAAAGGTACGTTAATATTTAGCTAATGCCCCATCAAAAAGGTTTTACGCTCGTGGAGTTGTTAGTTGTCATCGTCATCCTCTCTATTCTAGGAGTTATCGTCATCGCCGTCCTTAATCCGGGAAGACTCATCACCCGTACTAAAGATACAGTTTTAAATTATCATCTGCGGACATTTGGTTATGTCATTAATTCTCTTCATAGCGCCGATGATGCTTTTCCAACTCGAGATGATCTGTTAAGTAACCTTAAGAATGCAAACCCGATTGGTGCGAATGGCTTTTCTTTTCCGGTAAGGGCAGGAGCTCCCCTCTCAACTTATACTTACGTCGTCTCGGATGACGGCGCAGTGTCTTGTCTCTCGACCGCCACGGATGACGGTCGTAATTTATTGTGGTGTAGCAACGCTAGCGAAATTAGAGACACTGCCACCGATTGGTGCTATCCTAATAGTGGTAATGCTGGAGATTGTTAAGATGAAAAACCGAACCGGATTCACTTTAGTCGAATTGTTAGTCGTCATTTCCCTCATCGGAATCCTTTCCGCTGTCGCCATCGCCGTCATCAACCCCGCTAAAATGATGGGCAAATCGAGGGACGCCCGTCGCAAGTCCGATCTCAAAGCGATTCAAGGGGCGATAGAGTTGTTCTATTCTCAAAATAGAGTTTATCCTTCGTCATATACGGACATTAATTTTGGAGGGGCATTTACTTATAACGGCTCTACTTATATGAACAATGTACCCCAAGATCCTGTTTATGGGAATGCGCAGGCATCAGGAAAGTATTACAGATATGTTTATAATCTTGGTGAAAACAACACCGGTTACGTGCTAGCTTCTGTCGTTGAAATTGATGGTAGTGCTCCCGACGACTCGTACATAGTGCCCAATGTTATTCGTGCATCCCTTCATACTGTAAGTTCCTGTGCTGGATGGGGTGTTTGCGCTGTGAGTACAGCAATTGATTATTCAAATTGTGTTAGTGGCACCCCACGTCGCTACTGTTTAACCAACCCCTTCTGATAAGAAATGTTTTATACCCAACACCCAATACCCCATACCTCATACCCTTCCCGTGGCTTTACACTTTTTGAACTAGTCGTCTACGTTGGTTTATTTCTAATTCTCGCCGGAGGACTAGTCCTACTCATTGACCCGCCGGAGATTGAGGGGCGGCTAAAAGATAGTCGGCGAATGGCGGATATGGGAATTTTATCGCAAGCTATTACCGCTTATAAAATCGATAACAAAACTTTGCCGGATGTGGGCGCTATCTCTCCCCTACTCCGTCAAAGTAGTGTTCTCCCAAGCGGTCAGACGAACCTTCACAGTAGCGTTAGTGGTTGGATTATCACCGATTTATCAAAATATATTCAAAAACTGCCGGTAGACCCGACTAACGACAGCACTTATTTTTATCGCTATACTCATAATGACAATAATTTTGAAATTGATTGTGTGTTGCAGATAGAAATGTCGAAGATGCAAAATGACGGAGGAAACAATGCTAGTCGTTATGAAGTTGGAACGGATTTGTCCCTACTGTAATGGCGACATTTATGACGCCCTAAAAATATAGGGTTCGATGAATCGAACCCCTACGAATATGACACAACACGGATTTACACTCGTCGAACTTCTAGTTGTCATTGCCGTTTTGGCGGTGGTGCTCGCTTTTTCTCTGCCCTCTTTTAACGATTTTACTAAATCGCAATATTTAACGCAGGCCGCCGAACAAGTTTTGGGAGATTTACGCTCCGCGCAGTCCCGGGCACAGAATGGCGTGGTTGACGGGTCAAAAGAATGTTGGGGGTTGGTGATGGTCGCCGGTCAAGCTTACTATAAAGTTGGTTCTGTTGATTGTAGTCTGGCTTGCGCCAGTTTTGACGCGGCACAGCTTGGTAGTTCGAGAACACTTAATTTTTCGGGAGTAGTACAAGCTAGTAATAATGCTGGTGTAATCTTTAGTAAAATTTCCGGTTTGCCAAAGTGTCCGATCGTGTTTCCGGCTACTTTGACTCTGCAGTTAGATGCTTCTACAACAAAATCTGTCAAAATTGAAGCTGGGGGGAATATGTATGTTCAATAATAGAGGTCAAACTTTAGTCGAAGCTCTTTTGGCTACTGCGGTCGCCATCACTGTTATCGTAGCTCTCGTTGGCGTCGGTATTAATTCCATGCGGGTGGCGAATTACTCTAAAAACCAAGCCGAAGCCACCAAACTTGCTCGTGAGCAGTTGGAGTTGCTAAGAAACCTTAGAGACACTAGCGCTAGCTGGTCAAATTTTTCAACTAGTGTGGTAGGTTGTGTTACAGGAAGCCCTTGTTGCGTAAGTTTTAATACCAATCCTCGGGCAATATACTCTTACGATACGGCTAATTGTCAGTACAGTAACATTTTTAATGTTAGTTTTACTTCGGTGACGACGGCCGATAAAGCTGTTATAACTGCCATCGCCGCGTTTACAGAAGGTAGTTTGACTAGAAACGTCACGTTGGTAGAGACGTTCACAAATTGGCGTGGTACTTAATATGGCTAAATTTTCCCGAGGTTTCACCCTCGTCGAACTTTTAATAGGTATCACCATCCTCGCCGTCATCGCCGGCGTGGCCGGAGATATGGTAATTTCTACTATTCGTTCTTACAACAAATCTCAAGTTTTAAATACCGTTACCCAAAATGGCAACTACGCTTTGGGGGTCTGGCGCGACGATATGCAGAATGCCAAGAGTGTTGATACTTGTGATCTCAATACTTTACAAATGACTGCTAGGGATGGCTCTGTCATAGTTTATAATTTGGTGGCTACCGTTTCCGATCCCTGTTCCTCGAATGGTTCATTATCCAGAAATGGTTCCGCAGTGCTTAATACAGATGGTGCGACTTCAACCGTTCATGTTCTTTCAACAGGTGTTGGTAGTCAATTTTCTTGTCCAGATACTGACTCTAATTCTAACTTGTACACTTTAGTTTTGTCACTTGGTCAGTCTTGCGCCGCTGGCGTTCGAATTGACAACACCGCCTCCACAACCCTGCGGGCCTCCGTGGTTGTTCGGGGAGGTTATAACTAGAGTAAATTGTCAAATTGTCTTTTCACAATTCAACAATTACTTTATTGTTGCGTGATTGGTAGACGTGTGTAATGATAGATATAATGCCTAGAAAAGTATCTCAACAAGGTCAAGCGCTCGTTATCATTATTATGGTAATGGTTCTGTCTCTAGCGACGGGCCTGGCCGTCTCTAACCGTTCAACTTCAAGCGTCCACCAAACCGCCAACATTGCCAACTCCGAACAAGCCTTAGCCACCGCCGAATCCGCCGCGGAAGAGTTGCTGTCAATGAGTTTTGTACCTTGCACCAGCCCTAACGAGGATTGTAACGCCAGCGTTGTGGGTGAGGGTGGTTACTTTAACAAGGATAGCACCACCGTTTCCTGTAATGACTTTGGCGCTCGGAGTCAAACTAACCTTTTAGGATTTGATTCTTACTGCGAAAAAATTTTTGGTACCTCCGGCAGTGGTGGAAAAGCTTTAGTAACAGTTAGAAATACCCCCGATGTAACTGCCGGTAGCCCTTTTGAGTTTTTCTTGGAGAAGGACGATACCCAACAAGTTTGGGTAAACGCTACCGCTTTGGCGGGACCGGTAGCTCTTTGTTGGCAAAAAGTTGGCGGGGCTGAACCCTCGGCCACTTTAGAGGTTAAGGTTATTTCTGGAACAAGCCCCACTTACACGATGTCAAATTACGCCTTTGACCCTGATTTAAGTAGACGTGGTGAAAATGGTTTTTCCGCAACCGGGACGGTTTCTGACCCCACATATACGGCTTGTACAAATGTCACTTTACCGACGAGTACTCAAGCGTTACGAATACGAGCTTTCTATGGCGGTGTTTCGGTGAGTCTTAAGCCCTCGGCCTCCGACCCGCCCCTCCCCTTTCAGGGTTACATCATCGTTGCCCAGGGGCAGGTGGGGGATGTTAAAAGGACTGTTCAAGTTGTTAAAGCCAAACCCCAACTGCCGGCGGTGTTTGACTATGGCATTTATAGTGGGGGGACAATACAATAAACCTATGAAAAAGAATTTGATTCCCGGAATTGCAATCTTAGTTGTCATCGTCGCTTTAGGTGTTGTAGCCTTCCGCTTCCGCTCTTCCCTACCCTTCTTAAAGGATTCATCTTTAACCGTTCCTGATAAAAAAGAAGTCACTTGGCCGGGAATTTCTCGCGGAAAGGTATTATTTGTTTCTCCACCCTACGGCTTGGCGTTTGGAGGACCTAGTGGTGCCGATTTATCAGCGTTTGGTGACGTTATTGACGGCCAGTTGTTAGTTCGTAATTACAAAGTCTCACCAAATTCTAAACAACTGGTTTTTAGCACGATGCCCCGAATTAGCTCAGCCTCTGCACAACCTAATTTTTACACAGCTTTTTTAGATGGCACGAATTTAAAGAAATTAGACCTTTCGGAATATGTAAAGAGCGACGTTGTAATTAGCGATTTTATTTGGGGCACGGATTCTAAAAGTCTCATTTTTGTAATTCTCACCCCATCAAAGACTGTTGCGGTAACAAACCGATTTCTTAGATACGATTTAGAAAATGGATCTGTAATCGAGCTTTACGAGGAGTTGGCAAGGTCAGTAATCCCCCACCTATACAATCCGACGTCAAATCAACTAATATTTTCTACAGAGTCTAGTAGCTACTCTGTAGATTTAGCAACCAAGATAAAGACTGTTTCGCCAGCGATCTTTTCCAAGCAATTAAACGGAGATGGTAGTGTGCTCGCTAGTGTAAGTAAGTTCGTTATTAGTCTTTATAAAGCCGAAGAGTTGTCTTTAAAAAACCCTGTAAAAATTGATTTTAGCGATCTAGGTGATACATTTTTTGTAAATCTTATCTCCTGGTCAAGCAGGTGTGATTTTTTGGTGATTAGTTTCGTTGATCCTGTTAGTAACAAAAATATTTCCAGAATTTATAATAAATCTGGCGAAAAAATATCTACCGTTGATTTTTATGTGCAGGAAGGTAGCGTCTTTTCTTCTGATAATTCCAGTCTTTTGGCAGTTCGCTTTGCGGGAAAGTCCGACGCCGGTTTTTATCAAACCACTTGGCAAGAATTCGATGTGTCAACTGGTAAGTCTTTGACTTCACCTATAACCACAACTGATTTAAGCTTCGCTGTTTACTGGTTTTAACTAACTATGTCAAAGACTTTAAAAATAATTTTTGGTTTGACTTTTATTACTGCGATTGGATTCTTTTTTCCGGCTAAGCAAATTTTAGCCTACGGGATGGGTTTTATTAACGTTTGCGGCTACGGTGTTACTGCTCCCATGGATTACTCTGCACGAGTGGTGTGTCCTCCTAATCCTATTACAGAAGGTGCCTGTTATCTAGTTGATAACGATACAAACTCTTTTTGTTCAGCTTACAACGGTTCTGTACAACGTTGTGTTTGCTCAGGGATAACTCCTAATTGCGATACCGGCTGTCAGTTTATTTACGCTTCTTACAGCAACCCGCAACAATTTACGCTTGGTAATTCCGGTTGTGGCACTACCGTTCAAATCGACACTAACTATAATAGCGCGAACGCTAGATCCTATATGACTTACTACTATGGCGATTGTGCCTCGACTCCTCAAGGTAAGCTAACGGGTAATGTTTATTTAACCGAATACCCTACTAACCATAATCCCACCGTTTTTTCGGGTTGTACCTACACTGTTCGAGGTGACATAGACGCGGCTACCGATGATGGTTTTAATGCGACGGATATCCAGATTTTTTACAAAACTCCAACCAGTTCTTATGGTTCTAATTCGACAACAGGTGATAATACTTGTTCTACTGGTACTTGTTGGGCGCGAAAAAATATTGCTGATCTATATGTTTGCAGTAACCACGACCACGTTACCAAGAGTTGGGTGGCTCCTGCTACTGCCGGCGCTTATCAGTTTGCTCTTAATGTTGCTGATCACTGTCAAGATCGGGGTTGTGACGGAAGTTGTAGCGACTGTTGCAAACACGGTAAGCAAGAATGGTGTGCTGGAACTACAATGACGGCTTGGAGACAATCTTCACCGATTGTTAATCTAGGTTTTAGTACCAAGTGTTTTAGCGGTACTCCTAGCGGCGAGTTTATTTACCCGGGATACTACCGGCTGGACGTGAATGTGCAGAATTTGCCGGCGGCCATCGATTGGTCGCAAATTCCTTGTGTTAATGGCATTAAAACCAGAACTGTTCAGACCTGTACGGGTACCTCTACAGAAACCCAGGCCTGTGCTTGTAATAGCAGTACTGTTGTCGATAACTGGGTTACTCCGGCTGTTGGCGCTTCTCCAACCGGCGCCCCAGCCATTCCTGTTAAAACTATTTCTCCTAGTTACAGTACCGCTCCGGCTTCGGTGACGTGGACAACTACCCTAGCGGCCGGTGCTGGTTCCCCTTTAAACACAGTCTCTTGCGCCAATGGTCAAACTTGTAATCCTACGCTTTCTGCGAAAACTACCACTACCTATGGTGGCGATACTTTAAATGTAACTACTACTCCTGTTTCTGCTAATGCTTGTAGCTCACAACCTGTATGTGTTGTTCAGCGCCCATTTGCTCCGGTTAGTTCCAATCCCGTTACTTTAGACGGTAGTAATCACGCCACGTTTAATTGGATTCCCGGCACTGCTAAAGGTTGTATTCGCGATGCTACTTGTAGTTCCTGTAGTTACGACTATCTTGTGGAGTGGGGTACTTCTGCCGGTGTTTATACTAGTAGCAGCGGTTGGTTACTGGCATCGCCTTGGGACACTGAAAGAACTTCTTATACTACGTCAACGCCTGTTTGTGGAACGATTTACTGGCGGGTTCGGCGCGGGACTGGCTATAGTGGGGTCGAAAATTGGTCTCCTGAATACACCTTTAACACCGGTCTTCCCTGCCCCCCCACCTCCGCCACCGCAGGATTTGTTTATTTAACTAACGACCCAGCTAATCGAAACCCCACCCTTTTGACTGGTTGTTCCTATAACTTCACTTTTGAAGGTAATGCTGCAGTTCATAATGGTTGGAACTTGACACACATAAAAGGTTATTTAAAACCGGAAGGTGGGGTTTACAGTCCTTTTATGGAATATAATATCGCTGATGCTAATGCTTGTAGTAATCACGCCTACCCTACGTCGAATTGGGTACCAGCCACTGTTGGTAGTTATTGGTTTGCTATTGATGTAGCTGATCATTGTGAAAGTAATGCTTACTGTAACCCTATAGGATTAAGTTGTACCAATTGTTGTAAACATGGTGGCGAGTATTGGTGCTCTGGTAGTACAGGTTCTCCTTGGCGATGTGATCCCACAAACGGCAAGGACCGCTTGCATGTTACGGTAACGAGCCCCTACACTTCCTCATGGAGTGCCTGTATTAATGGTTTTCGGACTAGAACTGTTCAAACGTGTACCGGCACCACTACCGAAACCCAGGCCTGTGCTTGTAATAGCAGTACCGTCGTTGATAACTGGGTTACTCCGGCTGTTGGTGCTTCTCCAACTAATGCTCCGGCTATCCCCGTCAAAACTATTTCTCCCAGCTACAATACCGGTAGTGCTTCGGTTACTTGGGCAACTACTTGGTTGGCCGGCGCCAACTCTCCGCTGAATGCCGTTTCTTGCGCTAACGGTAGTACCTGTAACCCGACCCTTTCCGCGAAGGATACGAGTAGTTATGGCAGTGACACTTTGAACGTTACCACCACTCCTGTTTCTGCTAATGCTTGTAGCTCACAACCTGTATGTGTTGTTCAGCGCCCATTTGCTCCGACTAACGGTAGTGTGTCAGTGGTTGGGAGTAATGCCACTTTTGCTTGGGATACCGATAAACTAGTAGCTTCTTATCAATTTGATACCGATAGTCAGGCGTTGCCAATTGCCACCTATGATTTTGAAAATGCCTCAAATCGTTATCTCGATACCTCTGGAAACGGTCTAACCGGAGCGTCCTCAGGGACTCCTGCCCCAACATTTGTTGTCGGCTCTACTGCGGGTACGACCGCCATACAATTCGTCAAAACCTCCACAAACGCATTAACAGTTACCAACAGTCTTTTAAAACTTAATGATTACAAGTATTCTTTCCTCTTTAAACTTAATTCTGGTTACGATTCCAGTTGGCGCCAGATATTTACTATTAAATCATCGGGAGCCGCTTATCCCACAGAGCGTCAGCCGGGTGTGTGGTTTATGCCCGGCAGCTCTTCCGGCAATCGAAACTGTTTTCAGATCGCTCAAGATAACGGCACCGCTAACCCCGATTACATAAACTGCGCTGGCCCAACCGGTCTTAACTCTTCTTTTACTGTTGGGACTTGGTACAATTTTGAGGTTTCTCGTCAAGGCACTACTCTAACTTATTCTGTTGACGGCACACAGCGTTACACAATCAATACTTTTTCGGCTACTATGCGGAGCGTTACTCTTCCGATTTTATACATTGGAAACAGCAATCCAAGTGGTTACGCTTCGCCCGATATTGCCATTGATGAATTCAAGATTTATAGTCTTGCCGGTATTAAAGACAGCTCTGGAAGTAATACTCATCTAGCGCGAAGTGGTAGTACTTTGACGGATAGTTCTTTTGTGGCTGGCGCTACCGGATACGGTAACGCTTTTAGAATGACTTCCGGATCAGTCGGTGGCGCTTCCCTGTCAACAGATTTATTTAAGCTAAATAATTTTAAGTACTCATTTCTTTTTAAACTTAATGCCGCGCGAGATAATACCAATTGGCGACAAATCTTTACTGTCAAAGCTCCAAGCGCCTCCTATCCGCAGGAAAGACAGCCAGGTTTGTGGTTGATGCCGGGTAGCTCTTCCGCCGGAACAAATAATTGTTTTCAAGTTACTAGAGACAACGGCACCGCCTCTCCCGATGTTCTTGATTGCGTTGGGCCGGACGGACTTAATTCTTCTTTTACCGTTGGGACTTGGTATCGCTTGGAAATTTCTCGTCAAGGTACCGTTCTTACTTACTCCGTTAAAAACGCCGATGGGACAACGCGCTACACAGCTACAGCCGCAGTTTCCGCCGGTACTCGCAGTGTTACTACCCCGACTCTATACATTGGGAATAGTAACCCGAGCGGTTACCTCCCTCCTGATATTACAATCGATGATTTTAAATTGTGGAATACCGATAATACTTTAGGGAAATTTGGTTGTGTTCGAGATAGTATTTGTACAGCGTGTAGCTATGATTACAAAGTTGAGTGGCGGGGCGCTTCGGAAAGTTACACTGACGTTAAAAGTAGCGGTTGGTTGGTAGCGTCTCCGTGGGATTCTGAACGCGTAAGTTTCACTACGTCTTCCTCGTCTATTTGCGGCGCTATTTACTGGAGAGTCCGTCGCGGGACGGGGTACGATGGAGTCGAAAACTGGTCGTCGGAGTTTGGCCCTTTTGACACGGGGATTTCTTGCCCCGTCACCGCCACGATTAATTTTTCGGGTAGTTCCAGGAGGGTTAAGGTCTTTTCGCCAAGTACCGCTGTTTTCGTCACTGCTACAGCCACCTCCCCCGGCAGTATTTTAGGGGCGGTGGAAGTTAGCGGCCGTTTACTCCCCAATAACGACTTTCCAACAAGTGGTAGTTTGTTTCAAACGGCCGTTTCTTGTGTTTCCGGTTTTGCTTGTACTCCGAGTAATTTTGGTACGCTGTCTGAAGGTAATTATTATTTTAAAGTGAACGCAACCAGTGGGTCTTTAACTTGCAACGGAAGTCCCTATTGTACTGGTTTTGATAATTCTGGCGCTTCTTGTGCGGCCAGCGGTTCAACTTGCGTGGTTTGTAGCAGTGTAACAGACTGCGACATTAGTAAACAAGACTATGTTACAGCCATTGTCTGCCCGGGAAACGGCGGTTGTGGAAGTCCTACTACCAGTGGCGTGGTTCTTGGAACGGCAACTAAATCCGGTCAGGTTTTGGGCGCTTCAAAAGTTCTTGGAACTTCTACAGAAAAAGGAAAGGTCCTAGGAGCGGCAACCACATATTGCACTTCCGGTAATAACTGCGATCGTGTTACAGATACGCAAGTTGCCACACTTAAATTACCGGCAAATATCCCGTGGCCGAGCTTTTACTCTGCGTGTATGGACGGAAAAGCTAAGTTACAAGTGAGTACAGACTCAAACTTCGTGACAGCTGTTTTCGAGACCCCGCTCTACTCTCGAAGTGTTGCTAGTAATACTTTGACATATTTGTCACAAAGTATTACTGGCGATTTAAGCAATAATTATCAATTTCCACTTACCTACACTGGCCTGTCTCCTGCTTTCGATACTACTTACTACTGGCGGGTAATTAGGTATATGAATACTAGTGACGCGGACTATGACGGTGTTGCCTCGGGAGTTCGCTCCTTTGTGGTAGTGCCGCCAGTGACGATTTCGGGAAGTATTTATACTAATTCAACTGGCACTTGTCCGGCTACTAGTGGCACAACCCTTGCAGATACAGTGACAGTCAATATTGGCGGAGTTTATAACAGTTTTTCCGATGGTAGCTATAGTTTGTCCGTTCCTTGGTCGGATATGGCTCAAGATGTAACGGTGTCCGGAAATGGCTATTCAATAGTTACGTGTACAGTTGTTCCTGACCAAACTAAAACCTTTAATTTAGGTGTCGAACTTAACACCAGTCCGTATGTTCAGGTCTCAAATGGCGATTTTTACGCCGCAAGTTATGGGTTGGCAGAAATTCCTACAGGTCAGTCGCTTTTAACAGCTATGACACCTTCTTCTAATGCTTGCGGTGTTGGTTCAACCGGAGATACTTCCTTGCAAAACGTATCTCCAAATAAACGTGTTGTTGTTCGTTGTACAGATCGCCATGTGGCACCTACGCTTCCAACGAGTAATAGTCAGATTAATTATTATTTAACGGCCTTAGCCGCTGCTTGCAGCAGTGGTTGTCCTTTAACAATAACTGGGCAAGTAACGCCCATTGTGACTATTACGAATACGGCGACTGGACTCGATGCCACGAAAATTTATGTGACTGGCGGCAATGCTAGCCTTCCTAGCATCCCGGTATCCGGTGGGATTCTAGTTGGTGGAGATTTGACCTTAACAGGTGCAGTTAAAGCGGTTGTTAATCCGGCAATTTACGTGGTTGATAACTTGTCTAGCTTGCCAGCTGTCGGAATTTCTCACACTTCTTGGAAAGAGTTAAATTAATATGGAAATTACGGGAATTGACCTAGGGACTAGTCAAATAAAATTTGTGACCTTGCGCAAAGAGACTAAGGAGTTATTAGGATTTGGTGCTACCAACACGCCCAATGTTCCACTGGAATCGGAAGCAATTGGTGACATAGAAACTTACTCCAGGTATTTAAAAAACTTTTTAGAGTCGCAAAAGATCCCGCCGACACTGGTTTCTTTGAGTCTGCCCGAAACCAAAGTTTTTAACCGAGTCATCACTGTTCCTAAAATGCCGGAAAAAGATTTAAAAGGCGCCATTTCTTTTGAGGCTGAGCAATATTTGCCGTTGCCTTTAAGAGACGTGGTTTACGATTTTAAAATTATTGAAGATACTGAAGGTGGCACCAAGCAAAATGTAATGTTGGTGGCTTCTCCCAAAGAATTAGTTAGTAAATACGCCACTATCATCAAGAAGGCCGGGCTAACACTGGTAGGTCTCGAATCGGAAACCGCGGCTCTCGCTAGGAGTGTGGTGGACGAGGCTCCGGGGGCGGCTATTGCTACCTTAATCGTTAATCTAGGAGCTAGTGCCACTGATACGGCGATAGTTCACGGCAGTATTGTCCGTTTTACCAGAAGTACTGGCACTGGAGGAAATGCTTTGTCTCGGGCGGTGGCCCAAGAATTAGGTTTTGAGCTTAATCAATCCGAAGAATACAAGAAAACTTACGGACTTGATGAAACGCAATTAGAGGGCAAAATAACTAAGGCGTTAAAGCCTGTTTTTGAATTAATTGTTGACGAGATTAGACGAGCCCTGGCCTATTATCAAACTCACCAGACCGCTAGCCCGCCTTTAAAGCGCTTGGTGCTTTGTGGCGGAACAGCCGCTTTGCCTGGAGTTCTTGTTTATTTGGCAAGCGCTCTAAATCTGGAAGCCCAGTTAGCCAACCCCTGGCTTAAAATAAAAAACAGTGCTACATTTTCTAAACGAGAACTAGAGGAAGTAGGGCCTCTTTTTGCAGTAGCGGCAGGTTTAGCTTTAAAGGATTTTTAGATATGCCAACTAGTATTAATTTACTACCCCAGGAAGTGCGCGCGCTAGAAAAAAAGAGTCAGTACGTTAGGTATTCGCGAATCGCGGGCTTTGTTCTTTTTGCGGTCAGCGCTATTTTTTCCATTACTACGGCTTATTTAGGCATTAGCTCCGGCGTTAAATTATCTAATGTAACTAAGGAGCAAACCGCTGTTAATTCCGAATTAGTCGCCGCCAAACAAGTAGAAGAAATGATTTCTGTAATCGACTCTAAATCTAAAGAACTTCTAAAGCTAATAAAAGCTAGACCGCTTTATTCAAAATTGCTGGAGGGTCTAGGCCGCAAAACTCCAAGTGATGTGACCATCACCGAAGTTAACGTTCTCGCTCCCGAGAAAATTTCCATTTCCGGGAACAGTCTTGGTTATTTGTCGCTCGCCAAATTTTTAAAAGCTCTTAATAATGATCCGGATTCGATTTTTAAAAACGCGGTGTTAAATAGTGTGGTTTTAAATAGTCAAAGTGGTAGTGTACAGTTTTCGATGGAACTGGATATTAAGCCAGGTAGCTTGCTATGGCAATAAAATTTGAGACTATTAAACGTCAATACGGTGAGTATTTTTTGGGTGGTGGCCTGTTTTTAGGGGCACTAATTCTATTTTTAGCAATTGGTTTAACCAGTTTTTCTAAATATCAATCCGATTCCGTAAAGACAAAAGAAATTGAAGGGCAGTTGGAGGGACTTAAGGCCAGGTTAGCTATCGTAAATAAAACATCTCCAGATAGAGCGAGTTTGGCCGAAAACTCTAAATTGATGGACGCGGTTCTACCTAGCGACTCTTCGGTTCCGGTAGTGATGACGGAGGTTCAGCAAATTGCTAACGAGACCGGAGTGACCTTAACCGCTTTGCAGTTTGCCGAGGGCGGGTCGACTGTTGGCGGTACTAAACTTGCCGGGGCTGTTAATATGCAAACCTCTGCCGCCGGTTCCTATAACACTATCCAGGCTTTCCTAAAAGGTCTCGAGAATGCCGGCCGACTTTTGATTGTTGATTCCCTACGATTTTCATCTACCACTAGTCAACCTGTTGCAGCCATCGGCGAGACGACTCCCTCGTCAGTCGGCACCACCACGATCACTGTTAGTTTAAATTTGGTTAGCCCCACTTTTGCCGGAAAACCGGGGACTTTGAGTCAAGCGGTTTCCTTTAACACTCCGGAATTCACTAAACTAATTAACCTCGTTAAAACTTTTAAAATCTACTCCCCCACCGTTGACGCTTCGGGTGTCGGCAAATCTAATCCCTTCACGCAGTAACCCTTTGATTCACAGTAAAGTCCATCTTTCTATTTGACTCGATTTAGATATCTCAATAACATTGCTTGGTACCTACAAGTAAATGGTGCGAACTTTTAAATAATCAACTATATAAATTTATTGACTACTGACAAAACAACACTATAGTGTAAATTTGTCAATGAGCATAGACACTGTCAGACTCCAAAAAAATCTCTGAATAATCTGTCGTTTTCGATTTCTGAAACTTTAAGAACTCTTATGTACTCCCCCATTCGTAAGTATTCTCTTAAAAATTCTATTTCTTTTTCGCAAGGATACGCATGGAGGTATACGCTTTCTTGTAGCGGATAAAAGCCCCAAGATTTAAAATATCGTGGAATTTGCTCTCGAAAATAACGAGATCCTTCTGGAATGTCATAAATTACTAATCGCCACTTGCCGTCCCAGAATTTTGGCGGTTTAATTTCCAAGCTATCTAAAGAGTATTTAAGGATTTTTTGACAACCGTCACTTGTGATTTTGACGACTTGCTTTCCGTCCTCATTAGTGATATTGACCAGTTTTCTCTTCTCCAGCCTCTTCAGCGTTCTTTTCAAATAAGGTATATTGAATCTTCGCCAAGGCTCGGGAAATTCCGGATTATAGGGGTTAAAATACGGTCTTAAGGATTTAGGTAGCCCCGGCATTGTGGCTTTGGAGATTATAAAGGCTTCCATTCCAACAAGGGCTAGCACTTCTTTTATCCCGGAAAATTTCTCTTTAATAATTTCGGATGTTACTTGACGAGCTAAAGTTCTAGAAAGATCTTTTATATAGTCATCGGTTGTTAATCGATCGTCTTTTTGTTTAATTTCGCCCATACTGACAATTCTCCACTATAGTGTGATTTTGTCAATGGCTATTTTTGA
>Ga0172368_10004313_pt1 | contig 16519 bp, 13 predicted proteins | sample Lak11m_FD_114540 | JGI IMG/M metagenome (GOLD analysis project Ga0172368, IMG submission 114540) | Freshwater microbial communities from Kabuno Bay, South-Kivu, Congo - kab_022012_11m | ecosystem: Environmental > Aquatic > Freshwater > Lake | place: Democratic Republic of the Congo: South-Kivu...
AATAGCTAAAAAACTAGCTTTTAAGAACCGGTTTTTTAAATATGAAAGAGCTCTCTTGCCAAAAATTGGAATATGCTATATAATCATTTAAGGTTAATTATTAAGAAAATTAAATAAAGGATGCCCCGCCCAAGCCTGCCTAAGGCAGATAAAGCGGGTAAACTTTAATCCTTATAATATTTCTTAGTAGTTTCCCGTTAGGAAACTTTTTTGTTTTCCTAAGCAGCATCTTTTAATTATTAATGCGATTTGATGCATTCGCAAAATTAATTATTAATATTTATGTCAGACATTTTAGACAATTTAGCCAAAGAAGTCGATAAATTGGACACTAATTCAGGTGGTGCTACCGCACCGAAGGAAGTTATCGAAGAAAATGCCAAAAAGGATACGGATGATGATTCTTTAATGGGCCAGATGCTTTCCGATTCGGAAATTAAGTTTCCTTCCGCCGGCGATGTTATCGAAGGCACAGTCATTGAAGTAACTTCCAATGCCATTTACCTGGATATTGCCCCTTTTGGAACCGGCATTGTTTTAGGCCGGGAAATAAAGGACGGTATGGGAGGAGGTAAACTAAAGCCGGGCAGCAAAGTCTCCGCTACCATTATCGATTTGGAAAATGAAGACGGTTTTATCGAACTTTCTATTCGCGAAGCTTCGCATGAAAAGGCCTGGGAAGATATCGAAAGCAAGCGCGATACCCAGGAAATCATCAAAACCAAGGTTTTAAGCGCCAATAAGGGTGGTTTGCTCATCGAAATCAACGGTATTTCCGGATTTTTACCGGTTTCCCAGCTTTCCAGCAAGAACTATCCGCGCGTAGAAGACGGAGACAAAAACAAAATTTTAGGACTGCTTAAAAAACTGGTTGGCCAGGAATTGGATGTCCGCATTCTGGATGCCGATAAAGAAACCCAAAAACTGATCGTCAGCGAAAAGGCTACCCAAAAAGAAAAAGATATGGCCGTGATTTCCGGACTCAAGGCTGGTGATGTTATTGAGGGTGAAATCAGCGGAGTAGTGGACTTCGGAGCCTTCGTAAAGTTTTTGCCTAATAACGCTGATCCGGCGAAAAGTTCCGAAGAGGATAAGTTGGAAGGCTTGGTCCATATTTCCGAGTTAGCCTGGCAACTTATCGAAAATCCGCGTGACATCGTGAAGGTGGGCGGCAGAGTCAAGGCGCAAATCATCGGCATCGATAACGACAAAATCTCGCTTTCTATCCGAGCCTTGGAAAAAGACCCCTGGAGCGACATTGAAAGTAAATACAAAATCGGCGATGTGGTAAAAGGCACAGTTAATAAGATCAACCACTTCGGCGCCTTCGTGTATCTGGACAAAGACATCCATGGCTTGGCGCATGTAAGCGAAATGTCAGAACTTTACCCGGGCAAAAATTTGGATGAAATTATTAAAGCCGGGGAAGAATATGATTGGAAAATTCTTTCCATTGAACCAAAGGAACACCGGATGGGATTAGTTCTGGCTGATAAAAAATCCAGGAAAGAGGAAAAAGAAAGGAAAAAAGAAAAGATTGAAAAAGAGGAAAATGATGAAAATGCCAAGGAAGAGAAAACTAAAGAAAAAAAGGATAAATAAATTTCAGTAATTAAAGAAACCTCCCAGAAGGAGGTTTTTTTAATTTTTATTTTTTAGGTTAAAAGAGAATAGGTTCGCTCGCTGCTGACCCTGCGTTCATAAGTTGAATCGCGCAGATTTTCTTTTTTTTCTGAAATTTCCAATATGGCCTGCAAAGTTTTTTGAAGTTTTATGGTAACGGCATGCAGCTCTCCATTTTTTTTACGGGAAATATCAGCCATTTTATCCAGCTGATAAACCATTTCATCTAAAAGCATGAGTTGGATCGGATTATTTTCCTGGCGATTTTTGTGTTCAATGATATCTTCGCATAACTTAAGCAGTGTTTCGGAACCAACGCCAATGACCACTCTGGGCACGTTCACCAATCGGCCCTTAAATTCATCCAACTCCGAATCAAAATATTTGACATTGCTCAAATGGCCATTTTCGATCGACGAAAAACTCCTGTCCAGCTTGGTTTTGGCCGTATCCTCATTGCCGCTAGTAGTCACATCGACGAGTATCCTGATCAGTTCTTCCTTTTTATTCCTGATCTCCAATACCAGATCACCGTGCGCCATTCGATCATCATATTCGGAAAGGGCGACTAGCGCAGCATCCTGTCCGAACCATTCCGAAAGCTCCGCCTGCTCGATAATAATTCCCTCCAGAAGCTCTCCCATTTCAGTTTTGGAATCTTCCCGGCTCATCATTTTTTTTACGCTTTCCTCATCTTTTTGAACCTCGCCAGACGAATAAATTTTATCAAACTCGTCTAATTTCAATTTATAGCCTTCTAAATTTCTCGAATATTTACCCAATAATTTTTTCCCGCTAAGCGGCAAGGAACCAGCCCGATCAAGTGATTCATTTCTTTTAAGCAAATTAGCTTCAAATGAAGATTCCATGTCATTATATTGATTATTTATTATAGTGTATTATAATTGTATAACATATTTAACCCTATGAACAAGTCTAACATTTTCATCATTTCCGGACCGTCCGGAGCCGGCGAGGATTCCATCATCAGGGGCCTGGAAAAAATAATGCCAATTGAAAAAGTCGTAACCACGACTACCCGGCAGATGCGTCCGCGAGAATCGCAGGGGAAACCCTACTATTTCATTTCCCCTGAAGAATTCGCGGCCAAAAAAAGCAACAACGAATTTGCCGAATGCGCCCGGGAATATAACGGCAACTGGTACGGCGTTACCAAGGAGGAATTGGATCGGGTGGCTAAGAGCGGCAAAATCGGTACCTGGAAAATAGAATACAAGGGCGTAATTACCGCCAAACACATATTCCCGGAAATAAAATCCATCTACATCGCCCCTCCATCGCTGGAAATCCTGGAACAAAGAATCCGCCGGCGGGACAAAAACATTTCTGAAGAGTATTTAAAAGAAAGGATGGGATACACCCGGAAGTGGATTGAATATGAAAATATTTATGATTATAAAGTTATTAATGAAGAAGGCAAACTAGATAAAGCTATTCAAGAGGTCGCGGAAATTATCAATAGCAGTGTCAAAAAATAAACTTTGCAACACTGAAACGCTAAAATATTAGAACTTTAGAATGTATCTATGCCGAATTTAATTAAAAAATTCCAAAATATTTCCCATCGGCATAATCTTTGGCAAAAGAATTCAAAGATCGTTTTGGGCGTGTCCGGCGGACCGGATTCGGTTTGCCTCTTGGATATTTTTTCTAAGCTCCAAAAAAAATATACTTTGGAATTGATTATTGCTCATGTCAATTACGGTTTACGCGGAAAGGACAGCGCAAAGGATGAAAAATTTGTTAGGAATTTAGCTGGGAAATATAATTTAAAAATTTTTGTATTAAAGCCCGCGATTAAATTAAAATCGGAAAATACATTACGTGATATCCGTTATACTTTTTTTGAAAAAATTCGCAAAGCCAATAATTTCGATTCGATTGCCGTCGCCCATAATGCCGATGACCAAGTGGAAACTTTTTTAATGCGCATTATCCGCGGAGCAGGGTTGGCCGGACTGTCAGCTATGAAATTTAAAAATATTCACCCCGTCAAATCCGCCAAAGGCGGTCCCGCTCCGCGGGAATTTGACAGGGGGGCAATTATCCGGCCGATGTTGGGAATCTGGCGCCAGGAAATTCTCCATTATTTGGATGAAACAGATAAGACAGATAAGACATATAGGATTGATAGGACGAATAAGACAGATCTGTTTTTTCGCAACCAGATTCGGAACCGGCTGATCCCGCAGCTGGAAAAATTTAATCCCGGCATTAAACAGACTATTTTTTACGCCACCTGTTCAATCGCGGAAGATAATGATTTTTTGGAAAAATCAGCGCAAAAATTCTACAAAGTTGCCAGCGCCAAAAAAATTCTGTCGCTCCATCCGGCCTTGCAGCGCCGGTTAATCCTGAAAAAAATCGCTGTCGTCCAGGGAAACCTCAAGGATATTTCGGCAGCCAACATTGAAGAAATTATTAAGATCTTAAAAAGCACCAAGAATAAGTCACAAATTGTAGTATTTAAAGGATTGAAATTGACAAGGAGAGGTGATAGAGTTATAATTAGTAGTTTCAAGAATTAAAAAATAAAATTTAAACGCGTATGAAAAACCTGCTCAAGAACGTAATTTTGGTCATTATCGCTTTTCTTTTAATATCCAGCCTTTTGGTCCTTTATTCCGGACCTAAATCCAATCCGGAAACCGTATCTTTAAGTACCATCGCGGCACAAATAAATGACGGTAAAATAAAGCAAATTTCGGTCGATGGCAATCAACTGACTATTGATTTGAACGATGGCACTACCGAAAAATCGACCAAAGAAACCGAATCCGGAATAATCGAATCTTTCAAAAATTACGGGGTAAACCAGGACAAACTGAATGCTGTCAACATTGATGTTAAAGGCGAATCCACCGCCAGCTTTTGGCTAGGATCGGTTTTGCCTTTTATTTTACCTTTTATTTTAATCGGCGCTTTTATCTGGTTTATGCTGCGCCAAGCCCAAAGAGGCAACACCCAAGCCCTGTCTTTCGGCATGTCCCGGGCGCAAATGATTGATCCAAAAGATAAAAGGCACCGGGTTACTTTTTCCGACGTGGCCGGCTCCAAAGAAGCCAAAGAAGAATTGCAAGAAGTGGTTGAATTTTTAAAAACTCCGGGAAAATTTCTAAAACTGGGCGCTAAAATTCCTAAAGGCGTCCTTTTGCTGGGACCTCCCGGAACCGGTAAGACTTTAATCGCGAAAGCCGTCGCTGGAGAAGCCAACGTGCCTTTCTTTAATATTTCCGGATCGGAATTCGTGGAAATGTTCGTGGGAGTCGGCGCTTCCCGAGTGCGTGATTTATTCAAGCAAGCCAAGAAAAATTCCCCATCTATTGTTTTTATTGACGAAATTGATGCCGTAGGACGCCACCGGGGAGCCGGTTTGGGCGGTGGACATGACGAAAGGGAACAAACCTTAAACCAGATTTTAGTGGAAATGGACGGTTTTGATACTTATACCAATGTAATCGTGGTAGCCGCTACCAACCGTCCAGATGTTTTAGATCCAGCCCTTTTGAGGCCAGGCCGTTTTGACCGGCGCGTGGTTATGGATCTGCCAGACATCGAAGAAAGGATTGCCATCCTTAAGATTCACACCAAAAATAAGCCCTTGGATAAGGAAATGAATCTCCGAAGGATTGCCGAAAGGACTTCCGGTTTTTCCGGAGCCGATATTGCCAATTTGGTCAATGAAGCCGCTATTTTAGCTGCCCGCCGCGAAAAGAAAACCATCAATATGGACGAATTGGCCGAGTCGATCGAAAAAGTAATCCTGGGTCCGGAAAGAAGAAGCCGCCGGATCGATGAGGATGAAAAAAAGATCATTGCTTTTCATGAAGCCGGCCATGCCTTGATCGGATCCAGCCTGAAAAATGCCGACCCGGTCCAAAAAATATCAATCATTTCCCGCGGACATGCCGGAGGCTATACTTTGAGCTCTCCTGCCAAAGATAAAAGGCTGCTTTCCAAAAATTATTTCCTCGATGAGCTGGCAGTTCTTTTGGGAGGCTACATCAGCGAAAAACTGAATTTCGAAAGCGTCACCACCGGCGCTTCCAATGACTTGGAACGCGCTACGGCTATCGCCAGGAATTTGGTTACCCGCTATGGCATGAGCGACCTCGGACCCAGAACTTTCGGGCACAAGGAGGAAATGGTTTTTCTGGGCAGGGAAATTCATGAAGAAAAAAATTATTCCGAAAAAACCGCCGAGGATATCGACCACCAGGTCGCTAAATTCATCAGTGACGCTTACCTGACCGCGGAAAAAATCCTTAAAGACAAAAAGGTGGTTTTGGAAAAATTAGTTTTCACTTTGATCGAAAAAGAAATCATCGAGAAGGAAGAATTCGAAGATCTGGTTGGCATTAAAAGAGAAGAAATTAAAAGTAATGACGATACAAAAGAAGAGTCGGCAGAAAAAATAAAAAAAGCCGAGTAACCATATGCAACTCTTGCCGCAAAAAATAAATTATCCGGAAATTATCCGCCAGGCCTGGAAGATTACCTGGAAAAATAAATTCCTTTGGTGGTTCGGATTTTTCATTGTGCTTGCTCAAGTTGCCGGTTTTTTCAGCTACTCGTTCGACAACCAGCCAAATTCGCCCAACACATCCCAGGCCAATGCGGAAGCTTTGAAATTTATTTCATCGCACTTGGCTTTGTTTATTTCTATTTTTATTGTCGCCCTGGTTCTCTATATTTTATTCATTGTTCTGGGAATTATCGGCCGCGGAGCCCTTATCAAATCTGCGGAAAAAATTTCCAAAGGAAAACCTGCCGATTACAAATCCGCCTTAAAGGACGGAAAGAAATATTTTTGGAAAATTTTTTGGATCGGATTTTTGATCGGTTTGTTTATTTTTATTTTGGCTTTGATCATCGCCACTCCGATTATTTTCTTGTTCGTTTCAAAATCCTATCTGGTCGGCGGCTTCCTTCTTTTTTTCGGAATCATTGTTTTCGTCCCGTTGTTATTTTTGGCTATTTTTTTGAAAATATACGGCCGCCTTTATGCCGTTTTGGGAGAACTGAATGTCTGGTCATCGCTGGAAAATGCCTACCTGATTTTGCGAAAAAATTTAGCCGCGACTATCCTGATGCTTTTAATTTTTATCTTGATAGGGATAATCGTTGCGGTGATTTCTTTCATGCTTCTGATTCCTATCTGGATCATCCTGTTGATTTTGGCTGGAATTTTTTATTTTATTCTGAAAGGAATTTGCGCAATTATCTTTTTTTCCGTAGCCGGAATAATCACCGCCATTTATATATTATTTGTCAAAACCCTTTACGAAACATTCACGCAAACCGCTTGGTTTTTACTATTCAATGAAATTGCCAGCCTCAAAGAAGCAGAAAAAGTTGAGGAGGCGGTAGAAGAACCAAAACCGACAGCCGAACCGGATATCGCAGGATAAATTTAGACAAATAAATCTGTTATACTTGCTAATTCGTACTGCTGATGATATGATTTATACATGAAATCAAGGTGGTACGAATTAAAAAATAAAGCCGTTGCTTTAAGAAAACGCGGATTTTCTATTGGTAAAATTGAAAAGAACCTTGGCATACCCCGATCTACTTTAAGCGGTTGGCTCAAAGACATAAAACTTAGCCGCGCACAAAAAAGTAAAATTCTGGAAGAATGGAAAAACGATCTAAAGAAAGCCCGAAAAAAAGCAGTTGTTTGGCATAATGAACAAAAACGCAAACGACTGGAAGAAGCGGAAAAAAATGCGAAAAAGACTTTATCTGAAATAAACTTAAAGAATCCTCTTTTTTTTGAATTAGCTCTGGCATTTCTTTATTTAGGAGAAGGTTCAAAAAAGAATACAGAAACTGCTATCGGAAGTTCTGATCCAAAAATTTTGAAATTTTTTTTGGTTGGCTTAAAAAAAATTTACAAACTTGATATCAATAAGATAAGGTGTGAACTTGGTCTACGCGCCGACCAAGACCCGGTCAAAATTAAGCGTTACTGGTCCAGAATATTGGAACTGCCCTTGGTTAATTTTAAACAAGTTAATATAGACAAAAGGACAGAAGGTATTGTAACATATCCTTATTACAAGGGCGTTTGCAACCTGCGTTGCGGAAATGTAGCAATTCAGAGAAAATTAGTAAATTTAGCCAATTTGTATTGTGAAAAAATAATTTCAAAAAATTAGGGCGCGTAGCTCAGTTTGGTTAGAGCGCTTCCTTGACATGGAAGAGGTTCAGAGGTTCGAGTCCTCTCGCGCCCACCTAAAATAAAATATGGGACCATAGCTCAGCGGTAGAGCAGGCGACTCATAATCGCTTGGTCGTAGGTTCGAATCCTACTGGTCCCACAAAATAACAGAATTATATTTTTTTAGTACTTTATTAACCCGAAAACAAGGAGAATAAAATATGAAATATCCACAAAAGTTCATTAAAAAAGTGCAAAAAGAATATCTGGCTAATAAATATCTCCTTATTAACAAAGATCTTTTAGAAAATCAGGCGATTCTTGGACAGGATCTGGGCTCCTATTTTAAAATCGAACCAGAAACTCTTCTCCAAGCAATTAAGACAGGCAATTTCAAAGATATAAGAAGGAAGGCGCAAAAGTCAGTTCGGCGTAAAAAAATTTATGCGGAATGGGAAAAAATTTATGCGGCAGAGCTTGCAAGATAAAAAGCAATACAAAAAAGCTAGGAAAATTAATCTCTGACATGGCTTTTTCTTTTACAAATTTTATTTCTTTCTTCTTCTCCCATGGAACGCTTTGTGTACATCCCGTAGTTGCTGATTGGTAATGTGGGTGTAAATTTGCGTAGTCGTTATGGAAGAATGACCAAGCATGGCTTGGACGCTCCTAATATCGGCGCCATTGATCAGCAGATCGGTGGCAAAAGAGTGGCGGAGCGTATGCGGATGGACATCCTTAACCAGCCCGGCTTTAGTGGCATAATATTTCACGATCCGCTGGACCGTGCGCGGCGTAATCCTTAATTTTTTTTCTTCCGCGGAGCTATCTTCCCTTTTTTTGCTCCTAAATTTTTCGGCAGCTTTCAAATCCCGGATAAAAAGTGCCGGATCAATATCGACTCTTTTTTCCAAATATTTTTGCAAAGCTTTTTTGGCCGCATCGGAAATGAACACCACTCGGAGTTTCTCTCCTTTTCCCCGCACGGTAAATTCCTGCTTATCCAAGTTAACTTTATCCCGGTTGAGGTTTACTAACTCCGAAACCCGCAAGCCGGAGGAAAACAAAAGTTCCAGCATCGCCCGGTCACGCAGCCCCTTGAAATCGGCCTTATCAGCCGCGGTAATAATCCTTTCCACTTCATCCGCTTCCAAAAAATCCACTTCCCGGCGCGATACCTTGCTGATTTCAACTTTTTCGGCCGATAGAGTTTCAATCTCCCTTTTGGCCAGATATTTAAGGAAGCTGCGTAACGCTATGACATAATAGCTCTGGGTTATTTTTTTAAGTTTTTTGCCCTGGCTGTCCTTCAGTCGGTTAAGATAGATCCGATATTCACGGATAAGGTTGTCCTTGATGTCTGTCGGACTGGCAATTTTGGACCAATTCAAAAAAACTTCCAGATAGTGCCCATAGTTTTCCACCGTTTTTTGCGACCGGCCCTTTTCAATTTCCAGATATTCCAAAAATTGGCTTTTCAAATCCTTAATATTCATATTGTGCGACATTACACTTCTTATCATACACCTAATCGCCAAAAAATTTAAGCCTCAATTTTTATATCCCAACCACCATATTTATTGCTTTAATAAGCCTAAAAATGGGCTTTAAAAGCCAATTGACAGCCTTTTTGGCATTTGCTATACTTGTTGTTGATAAAAATTAAGGTCTTGAGCTGATGAAGAAAATCTCACCCGAGCTACAATCTTAAGCCCAAAACCATATTGAAAGGTTTATCACCATTAGTAAACTCACCCAATATATATTCAAAAGTTTATTAGGAAGTGCGAACCTAAAAAATCTGACTAGTCGGATTTTTATCTTTCAAAGGAAATTAGCACGCTTCATAAAAGAGCACCGGACCATTAAGGCGCTTCATTTATTCAGGAATTATTCGGCTTTTGTGGTCGTTGTTTCCAGCGCTCTTTTAGTGTCCACTACCAATTTAACCGCCGGGAAAGAATCCAGCGGTTTTTTATTTGGTTATTTGGGTTCAGAGGATAATTACGAAAATCCGATAGCCGATAAAATGTCTCTCCAGGCCAATAATAAGAAAGATGATTTGGCCGTTGTCGGTCTAGCTCAATCCTGCACCGCTCCTGACCCCAATGCTCCGGAAGAAGTCCAAGAAATGCCCTTAATGGAAGGCCAAGCATATGTTGCCGATACCAGCCCGATTAGGAAAGATCCCGAAGAGGATGGAGGAGTAACCATTTACGAAGTCGCAAGCGGGGACACGGTCAGCACGATTGCCGCCAAATTCCACATCAACACCAATACGATTATGTGGGCCAATGAGCTGGATAATGTCGATTCCATTATGCCGGGCGATAAGCTTTTCATCCTGCCGGTAGCCGGCCTCAATTACACTGTTAAAAAAGGCGACGATATCAATTCGATTGCCAATAAATATAAAGCCAACAAAGACAAGATAATTGCTTTTAATAATTTGCCCGCCAATGGAGAGCTGAAGGAAGGAGAAGAAATTACCATACCGGATGGCCAAAAAGAAGTACCGATTCCAAAACCGGCAGCTTCCGGAATTGCTTTAAGACCATACGAATCTTTCCAATCGATCGGCAGGCCCTTGAGCGGCAAGGCCGGTTCCGGCCACAGTTTTCCCTATGGTTATTGCACCTGGTATGTCGCCCAAAGAAAATATGTTCCTTGGAACGGCAATGCCGGAACTTGGCTGTATAAGGCTAAAGCTATGGGTTATGCCACCGGCAGAGCGCCCAGGTCCGGATCGATCATGGTTTCTTCGGAATCATGGTGGGGACACGTAGCCATTGTTGAAAGCGTCAGCGGCAACCAAATTACTATTTCAGAAATGAATTATAAAGGTTGGGCGAAAAAATCAACCCGAACGCTTGATTCGACCAGCCGGGCAATCAAAGGATTCATATATTAATTTTATCTAAATAAAAAACAGCTCTTATGGCTGTTTTTTTATTTTTAAATATTTTATATTTTCCTAATCGGCGCTATTGATGTGGATATTTTTTTCAAGCCCGCCCTGGAAAAGGCTACGGTTAAAATATCGCCTTGCGAAGAAATGACCAGACCGTCGCCGAATGTTTCATGATGGATCCGGTCGCCGTCTTTATAGTTTGCAGTTTTTAATTCTTGATTTTTAATATCTGATTTTTTTATAAAAGTTATATTTTCCATTCTTGCCCCGTTGAATTTCTGCGTAGCAGAAAAGCCGGAGGCGCATTCAACTGGGGTTCTTTTTTTATGGCGGTAAAAATCATTTTTTGATATAAGTTGCGAGTTGCTAGTTTCAAATTTTGAACTTGCACCTTCAATCAGATGACTTGGTATATCGTCCAAAAACCTGGATGGCGGATTGGATTGGGTAGAGCCGAAAATATTTCTTTCACCGGTAAAAAGTAGGTAGACTTTTTCTTTAGCACGGGTAATGCCGACATACATCAATCTTCTCTCTTCTTCCATTTCTTCAGCTGAAAGCATGCTACGTGAATGTGGTAAAATGCCCTCTTCTAGACCCACTATAAAGACGACTTTAAATTCCAAGCCCTTGGCGCTATGCAGCGTCATCAAATGCACCGCGTCTTTATTCTGATCGATATTATCGGTATCGGAAACCAAGGCGACTTCCTCTAAAAATAATTTCAAGCTTTCCGCGCTTTCAAATTCTTCATATTTTTTGGCCACCGTTAAAAGTTCTTCCACGTTTTCGTAGCGCATCTGGCCCTCTTCGCTGCCATCCAGCAGAAATTTTTCATAGCCCGATTCCTTGAAAACTTTTGACACTAAATCCGTCAGCGGCAATTTAAAAGAAACTTCATTCATCATTTTTATGAAATCGCAAAATTTGGAAATGTTATCTACCCGGGAACTTTGGATTTTGGTTTGGGCTTCCGCAATTTTTATGCCGGCGGAAATCAAATCCAGATTATTGCTCTTGGCATATTGTATCCATTTATTTAATGTCACATCGCCGACATTCCGCTTGGGTTCATTAATAATCCTTTCCAGAGAAACTTCATCGTTAAAGTTTTGGATTAAGCGCAGATAACCGATAACATCTTTGATTTCCTTGCGCTGATAAAATTTAACTCCGCCGATGATCCGGTAGGGAATCGAATGCCGGAGCATCATTTCTTCCAAAATCCGGGATTGGGCGTTGGTGCGGTAAAGTACCACGAAGTCGGAAAAAGCACAATTATTTTTTTTCTTATAATCGAATATTTCGGAAATAACAAACTTCGCCTCATCTTTCTCGTCCAGCGCTTCATAAGAAGTGATCAAGTGCCCGCTTTGGCTGTCCGTCCAAAGTTTTTTGTCTTTCCTATTGATATTTTTGGAAATCACCCCGTAAGCCGCGTCCAGAATGTTCTGCGTGGAACGGTAATTCCTCTCCAATTTTATCACTTTGGCGTCGGAATAATCCTTCTCAAAATCCAGGATATTTTGGATATTGGCGCCGCGCCAGCTGTAAATCCCTTGCCAATCATCGCCGACGACGCAGATATTGCGGTAGCGATCCGAAAGCATCTTGATCAAAATGTATTGAGCGCGGTTGGTATCCTGGTATTCATCCACCATTATATATTGGAAGAGACGTTGGTATTTTTCCAACACTTCCGGAAATTTTTGGAACAGTTTGACTGTCAGCATCAGGATGTCATCAAAGTCGACTCCATTTTGTTCTTTTAATTTTTTTTGATAAGCCAGATAAATTTTGGAAACTACTTCTTCATAATAACCACCGATTGAACCGGCAAAAGTTTCAGCATCGACCAATTCATTCTTGGCTTTGGAAATCGCGTTTAAAATTCCGCTAGGAGTGAATTGATTGATGTCGATGCCCAATTCTTTGATAACTTTTTTCACCAGCGCCGTCTGGTCCTGAGTATCAAAAATATTGAAAGATTTTTTATAGCCGATCTTGTCTATTTCATAGCGTAAGATCCTGGCGCAAATAGCGTGAAAAGTTCCGACCAACGGCAGTTGGCTGCGATCTTCCAAAAGATGGATGATCCGTTCTTTCATTTCTCCGGCAGCCTTGTTGGTAAAAGTCACGGCCAAAATATTTCTCGGATTAACCTTCTTCTCCTTGATTAAATAGGCCACACGGTGAGTTAAAGCTTTGGTTTTTCCCGAACCGGCGCCGGCAATGATCAACACCGGACCTTCGGTCGTTTCCACCGCTTGGCGCTGTTCCTGGTTCAAATTTTTTAGGATTTCGTTTTCCATAGCGTAACCATTGTAACATAAAAAATACTTATCCACAGCCATTTATTTGCTTTAAAAAGAATATGGAATAGAATTATAAATAGAAATAATTAAAAATTCAAATTATCAGAAAAATATAATTTATTTTAATTTGAAATATAAAAAAATGCCGACGCAAACAAAAACAAAAACTCGAACCGGTACTGCCATTAAAATTGCCCTCGTTACATTGGCCGTGGGAGGCGTAATGGCCGCAGTGGCTCCGATGGTCACCACTAATCTTATCAGTAGTCCGGTAAAGATGATCATTAACGTCGTGCCGAAGGGAGCCGGAACAGTCACGATTGTTGATTTAACCCTGCGTTCTTTTTGCACCGGAGCCAATGATGATCAGATAGTTTGTAATTATCCCAACCCAAAAACAGTTTTGGTTTCCGTCAAAGCCAATGATGGTTATATTTTTTCAAATTGGAACGGCTATCCCGGAGCAACTTGCACTACCAATTGCCCGGTTAATGTCAAAGCCGGAACCGTAACCGGAATTGCCAATTTTGTAAAAAAAACTTGTGCCGGTACAACTTTGTGCGGCAATGATTGTGTTAATCTGCAAAACAATATTGACAACTGCGGCAGTTGCGGAAAAAAATGCACCAGCGGACAAACTTGCATAGCCGGAGCTTGTGTGACACCAACACCATCGGCTCCCGACTGTACCGTTACTATTCGCACCACTGCGACATCCGTTGTTACCGGAGGAAGTTCCAATATATACTGGTCATCGACCAATACTGTTAGCCCTTGCTGGGGCAACAGCACCGGATCGGGATCCCTTTGGTTGGGTAATGGAGCAATGATAGCTACTAAACAAGCCAGTCCGGGACCAACTACCGGTAAACTTAATTCCACAACTACCTATAAAGTTACTTGCGCCAATTCCGCCGGTAAACAATGTTCCAGCAGCGTGACAGTCAATGTTGCTCCCGCTCCGCCAAAACCGGCTTCATGCTCGAGAGTTAGCGACCCGAATTACGATATTTACACCAAAGGCCAGACCTCCAGAAAAGATGCTACCGGCAGCATTACCCAGCTGTATGATTATTGCACTGCCGGAAATAAGCTTATTGAACCAATTTGCAATCAGGCTACTGGAGCAATTACCGATAAAGCCACTATCTGCCAAGGTACCTGCAACGATGGCGCCTGCGTAAAGTGCGTCTGCGATACCGCTAAAATTGCCGAGACTTGCGCCGGCACTAAGTTTGCCAATTCCTGCGGAAAACCTATTTGTGTCGGAACAAAAAATTGTTCGTCTTGCAACGTATCCGTCAAAGCGACTTCACCAATTCTTAGTGGATACCGATCTACTGTTAGCTGGACTTCTTCGGGCGCCAGTGGATGTTGGGGCTGGCAAAACAATCCTACAGATGCTGCAACTGCCAGCGATTTAAGATTTGTTAGCACATTCAATAATGGTGGCGCCGGATTTATTGCCTTAAACGGATCTGGAATCACTGACCCGCTCATGAGCTCGAAGCGCTACCAAGTTACTTGTTGGACAACCGGCGATAAAACCTGCTCTGGATCTGCGATTGTAAATGTAAACCCGCAACAAAGATTCTGCGCTTGCGATCCTAATAGAATTGCCGCGACTTGTTCAGGCATTAAATTTCCCGATAGTTGCAACGTGTTCAACGCCTGTACTGGAACTAAAAGTTGCCCGTTAAATTATACTCTCACCCTGTCTAAGACAGGCAGCAGTTTTGGAACAGCTGTAATGTATGACAACGCTAATGGGTTGACTTGTTCAAGTGGCTGTACCAGCGCCAGCAAAAGCCTTCTTTCGGGCACCAAATACAGCACTTATGTCCAATGGGATAAGGCCACTACCAAAGTTAACAGCATCAGCAATTGTCCAAATTATCCTTCCGGAGTTACCAATTGCTCTAATGCTACCTGTGCCTATATAACCTGTACCCCGTCTATTTTAAACCGCAATACGGCTGTAATAGCTAATTTTGGAGCTGCTTCCTGCAACTGCAATGCGATTACAGCCGCTACCACTTGCGCCGGCACTAAATTTGCCAATTCTTGCGGGGTTAGCAATGCCTGCAATGGAACTAAAAACTGTTCGACCTGCACAGTGTCAGTCAGCGGAACATACTCGATCAACAGAGGAACAAGCGCCACCGTCAATTGGAGTTCCTCAGCAAACACAATCGGTTGCTGGGGATGGCAGAATAGCCCGACCGCATTAATAAGTTCAACCGACGGCAGATTTGTTCAACAATACAGCGGCGGCAAAGAGGGTTTCCTGCCAACAAATGGTCGTGGCACTACAGACATATTGACTGCCAGTAAGCGCTACCAGGTTGCCTGTTGGACAGCCAACAATGTTACTTGCGTCGGAACTTTTGTGGTTAACGTAAAATAACTCGATTACTTTTTACCCACGGTTAAAATTAATAAAACCGCCGGAAAAATCTAGCGGTTTTATTTTTTTGTGTTATAATTGAAATATGGAAAATAAAAAAATAAAATAAAAAAAGATGAATGAAACTCCGATTATTAACACAAATTATTTAGGTTATTTCGTGCTGCTACTGCCGGCGATTATTTTAATTATATACTTCTGCAGGAATAACTTTTTAAAAAGTCTTTCAAAAAACACTTCCGTTTTGGACAGTTTTTCCCGAGATATAACCAAAGAGGTTAGCAAGGGAAAGTCTGATCCGGTCATTGGGCGGAAGAATGAAATCAGCCAATTGGCGGTAATTATGGGCCGGCGCACCAAAAACAACGCTATTCTGGTCGGCGAAGCGGGCGTAGGCAAAACAACCATTGTCGAGGGATTGGCCCAGAGAATTGTTGAAGGCAGCGTTCCCGATGACCTTAAAAATAAAAGGGTTTTAGCTTTGGATTTGAACGCTTTGATGGCCGGAACAAAATATCGCGGCGAGTTCGAATCCCGGATGAAAAAAATGATCGATGAAATTACTTATGCCGGGAAAAGAATAATCCTTTTTATCGATGAAATCCATAATTTGATAGTGATGGAAAGTTCCGGAGAAAATTTATCGGTCGGAGATATTCTCAAGCCGGCCATGGCCAGAGGTGAATTGCAAATTATCGGGGCCAGTACGCCCATTGAATACCAAAAATATTTTCAGAACGACCCGGCTTTTGAAAGAAGGCTGCAGCCAATCATGGTCAATGAGCCGACCAAGAAAGAAATTTTGGAAATTTTGAAAGGAATCAAGGAAAATTACTCTAAATATCACAACGTCACCATTCCGGATAAAATACTGCCTGTTTGCATCAGTGAAGCGGAAAAAATATTACCCGATCGGTCTTTTCCCGACAAAGCCATAGATATTCTTGATGAAGCGACCAGCAGCGTCAAAATTGAACACAGCGAAGACAGCGATGCAAGTCCGCAGCCAATCCTCACCGCAGAAGATATCCGGCAAACCGCCCAAAAATACGCCCAATCGGTTAGCCATTGACAGATCC
>Ga0172368_10004314_pt1 | contig 16518 bp, 29 predicted proteins | sample Lak11m_FD_114540 | JGI IMG/M metagenome (GOLD analysis project Ga0172368, IMG submission 114540) | Freshwater microbial communities from Kabuno Bay, South-Kivu, Congo - kab_022012_11m | ecosystem: Environmental > Aquatic > Freshwater > Lake | place: Democratic Republic of the Congo: South-Kivu...
AGCCCGATCTGCTTGTCACGGTCGATCTGGTACAGCGCCAGGTCTTCCACTCTTTGTTGGCTGGTCCCGGCGGCATGCACCAGCTTAACCGGGTGTTCATCTGGATACAGGCTCAGCAAAGTAAGCTTCACCTGGGAGGCAATCTCACGTGAGTGCATCTGAGCGATGAGCGCTGGCGCGCTGGTCGGGAAGGGTGGAACATGACTTACAGCCAGTTCCAGCGCATCGACCAAAACTGTATGTGGGAAGGGATCCAGCCCCAGCGCGCTGAAGGTCGGCTCCAAAAAACTCAACCCTTCAACCATTCGGGTTGGAATCCCCTCTGCCTGCGCCCGGCGCAGAATCTCGGCTGTAGTAGCCTCCGCGATCAGCGGATGACCTGGGACAGCATAAATCACACCCTGAGGGCGGCGTCCCAGCTCCATTACGAGCCCCACAATCTGCTGATAGACCTCTTCAAACGTGGCGCTGGATTCGTAAAGATGATCAAACGAATGCAGCTCGATCTGCGCCGGCAAACTGGGAACGACCGGGTGCTGACGAGTTCGCAGGTAGATCTCTGCTGCGTTTTCAAGGATGCGCCAGGCCTGGCGGGTCAACAGATCCGGATTACCCGGCCCCAAGCCCAGAATGGTAATTCCATTAGACTTCATCGCGCTCTCCCATTTAAAAACATAATGCGCATACCGTAAAGCGTGGGAATAGAATCATTCACGCATTACGGCGTACGCATTACGCTCTGGATCGAAATCAGATATTAACGCTTGGTGTAAGTAGGAGCCTTGCGGGCGCGCTTCAAGCCTGGTTTCTTGCGTTCCTTGATGCGCGCGTCGCGGGTTAGATACCCCGCTTTGCGCATCACAGAGCGCAGATCCGGGTTCATCTTTAGAAGAGCACGCGCTACTCCAAGCTGCACGGCGTCGGTTTGGCCGGTAACGCCGCCGCCCTTGACGAGAACGCTGATATCCAACAGGCTCTGGTTCTCGCTGGCAGCCTGTAGCGGGGCTAATATCGTGTTGATATCACCTAAACGGGTGAAATATTCCTCAGCCGGTCTCTCATTGACGACAAACTTGCCAGAGCCGCTCATTAAGCGCACCCGTGCGGTGCTCTCTTTACGGCGGCCTATGCCTTCATAATACTGAACTGCCATATCTCCTACTCCTTACCAAACGCCAGCATTTTAGGTTGCTGTGCAGTATGTGGATGGTCTGGGCCAGCATACACTTTCAATTTCTTGATAATCTGGCGGCCGAACTTATTGTGAGGGAGCATTCCCCAAACTGCGCTCACGATCACGCGATCAGGGTGCCTCTTGAGTTGATCGCGCAAACTTGTTGCGGTCTGTCCGCTTGGATAGAGGGAATAGCGGTAGTAGAACTTTTCAGTCAGTTTATTGCCAGTCACTTTGATGTGCTCGCAATTCACAACCACCACAAAATCCCCGGTATCCATCCCGGGAGTGAAGTTCGGCTTGTTTTTTCCGAGCAATACTGTCGCAATCTGTGAAGCCAACCGGCCAAGATTCTGACCGTTGGCATCCACCAGATACCAATCCTGCTCGATCTCTTTTGCTTTAGGTATATATGTCTTATCCACGCTCTTCATCTCCGCTTACCGACGCCGCCTGAGCCAGCATCGTCTCTCATCTTAGTTTACTATCATGCGCCCGGCCGCATTGTCTTACTCCGAGTCCGAATAAATCACTTCAACCAGGTTTAATCCCTGTGGCGGCGCCAGTCCCTTGACCATATTCTTGGAACCAGAATTCAGGCAATCGTTCACTGCCTCCACACTGAACAACCCTTGTCCAATCTTGACCTGATAAGCTGTCAGTCTGCGCACCATGCGGTACAAAAAGGCGTTGGCGATGATCTCGAATGTGATCTCATCTGCTTCCACCATCCAATGAGCCTGCAGCACATGCCGCACCGTGACGCCTCCGGGTTGGGGCGGGGAACCAAAAGCGCCAAAATCGTGCGTGCCGGGCAACTGGGCTGCGGCAGCCTGCAACCGTTCGTAATTCAGCATCGGCCAGACCCTCCAGGCATAACGTTCCCGCAAAGGGTCGCGGACCGAACCGCAGAAGATGCGGTAACGATAACGCCGGGCGAGCGCATCAAACCGGGGGTGAAAACTCGCTCCAGCTTGAAATACCTTCTGAGCCGCGATATCCGGCGGCAGATGAGCGTTTAAGGCAGCCCGCAAATCGTCATCGCTATGGCGCCAGGCCAAATCGAAAGCGATCACCTGACCCGAAGCGTGCACACCAGCATCCGTCCTTCCGGCCGCCAGGATTGCATCATCTTGCCAGCCAATTTGGCGGAGAGCGGTTTCTACTTCTCCCTGGATGGTACGGTTGCTCTTGCCCCTCGCCTGACGCTGAAAGCCGCTATAGTTGCTTCCATCATAGGCAAGGATAACCTGGTAACGTGCCATTTCCAGTCAACTGGTTTTCCCAGTCAACCAGTCATTAACCTTCAACAAACTCGAGGATCACCATCTCGGCTGCATCGCCTCTGCGAGGGCCAAGTTTGATAATCCGGGTATAACCGCCGGGGCGAGTGTCAAAACGAGGCGCGATGTCCTCAAAAAGCTTCTTCACAATCGCTGCATCGTTCAAACGAGCCGCGGCTAACCGGCGGGCATGAACCATCTTCGCATCGCCGGCTTTATTGCCCAGCTTTGCCAGAGTGACCAGGCGCTCGGCCTGGCCACGAACGGCATCCGCCTTGGTGCGCGTGGTCTGGATTCGTTCGTGTTCTATTAATTGTTTGACAAGGTTTCGCCGCAAAGCCACACGCTGATCTTTGCTGCGCCCTAATTTTTTACCAGCTACTCTATGCCGCATTGTCAATTACTCCGCTTCTTTTTCGTTTCCATCCGAAAGGTAACCCTTTTCACGCATTTTTTGGCGTAATTCATCCAGACTCTTTTCGCCAAAATTACGGATGGACATCACAGCCTCTTCGCCCTTTTCAAGCAATTCCAGCACCTCGCCGACTGTAGTGATGCCTGTGCGCTTTAGAGAGTTGAAGACACGCACCGAAAGGTCCAGGTTTTCGATAGGCGTCTCAATCATCTCGCTTGTCAAGCGACCACCTTCAGGCTCTTCCAAAGCAATCGCCGCCAGAGATTCTTCGCTAATACCAGCGATATGCCGGAGATGGTCGATAATCACCTTGGCGCTGGTGCTTAAAGATTCCTCCGGACCTAAAGTGCCATCCGTCCAGATCTCTAAGAGAAGCCGGTCATAATTGGTGCTTTGACCGACCCGGGCATATCCCACATCCCAATTGACTCGCCGCACCGGGCTGTAGATCGCATCCACCGGAAGCTCGCCAATCGGCAATTGACCGATGCGGTCATCCGCCGGGGAATATCCTCGACCGCGTTCTACAGTCAATTCCATCTCAAAGCGGGCGTCATTGTCGTCAACCGAGAAAAGGTAAAGGTCGGGGTTGACGATTTCCACTTCTGGCGGTGTGATGATGTCTCCAGCAGTCACGACGCCGCTGCCGCGCACTTCGAGATGCAAGCGAGCGGTATCCACATCGTAAAGCTTCATCCGGAGTTGTTTGATTTGCAGCATCAGCCGGATGACATCTTCGCGCACTCCTGGGATATCGGAAAATTCATGCTGAACATCCGCAATGCGAATCGAGGTGACCGCTGCACCCTCTAAGGAGGAAAGTAAAACCCTACGCAGGGCATTACCCAGCGTAACTCCATAGCCACGCTCCAGCGGGCTGATGATGAACTTGCCGTAATTACGCGCTTCAGCTTCGCGCTCAATTTTCGGCGTTACCATATTACTTAAACCGATCACGGTTCACCTCATCCCCATTTTCTAACATGCTGATACGTTGGCGCGCCATGGTCGCACGCCAACGTGATCGCGATTCTCAAAACACATTATCTCGAGTAATACTCGACAATCAACTGTTCTTGCAGGTTGCTGTCGATCTCGGATCGTTCCGGCAGACGCAGCATCGTCCCAGCAAGGTTCTTCGTATCCCGGCTTAGCCAGTTGGGGATGGTTTTGTCTTCCAAAACCGCCGCCATATCTTTGAAATACTGGCGATCCCGCGAACCTTCACGTACTGAAACGATATCACTCTGGGAAACCAACATCGACGGGACATCCGTCCGGCGTTCATTGACCATAAAATGGCCATGAGTCACCAGAGTGCGAGCCTGAGCCCGGCTGTCAGCAAAACCCAGTCGGAATACAACATTATCCAACCGCGATTCCAGAACCTGAAGTAAATTCAGGCCGGTCAGACCACGCCGGCTCAATGATTCTTCATAATATCTGCGGAATTGTCGCTCCAACACACCGTATGTTCGACGCGCTTTTTGTTTAGCGCGCAGTTGACGGTTATAGTCCGAATCGCGCCGGCGACGGAATTGAGCGCCCTTCCCATGTTGGCCCGGTGGGTAACCACGCCGCTCGAAAGCGCATTTTTGGCTGAAACAGCGCGCCCCTTTCAGAAAGAGCTTTTCGCCTTCTCGCCGGCACAATTTGCATACTGGCCCACGATATTTTGCCATAGATTTAAAACCTTATCCTTCCTTACTGATCTTTTAGACGCGGCGTTTCTTGGGCGGCCGGCATCCGTTATGGGGGACCGGCGTCACATCCGAAATAGCGCTTACTCTCAAGCCCTGGGATTGAACTGCCCGGATGGCGGATTCGCGTCCAGGCCCAGGTCCTTTTACAAAAAGCGCGACTTCTTGCAAACCCATCGCCATTGCTGCTTTGATCGCCTGCTCTGCTGCCAGCCGCGCCGCAAAGGGCGTGCTCTTACGCGAGCCTTTGAACCCAGCCGAACCAGCGCTTCCCCAGGCGACTGTGTTGCCCTGGCTGTCTGTCACGGTGATGATGGTATTATTGAATGTTGCAAAAACGTGAACCTGTCCAGTCGACAGTGTCCGCTTAACTTTTTTCGCTCCGCCTTTTCGGCGTGCTGTTCGTACACTTTGAGCCATAGCACCTCACAAATTAAACTAACTTGGCCGCAAATTGGCGACAATATCCAATCTCAGGCTTCTGATCCTGACTCTGGATAGCCGCAGGGTGGAAGGTAACCCAATCCAGGCAGGAAAGCTCAGCCTGAGCTCAGGACAATTATTTCTTGGTGGCGCCTCGACGCCGACCGCGCCCAGCGACGGTTTTCTTCGGCCCCTTACGGGTGCGCGAGTTCGTTCGTGTACGCTGGCCGCGTACAGGTAAATTCCGACGATGGCGCAGGCCGCGATAACAACCGATTTCGATCAATCGTTTGATATTGAGCTGCACTTCACGACGCAAATCACCTTCGACCTTAAAGTTCTGTGAAATATAATCGCGCAGGAGGTTAACATCTGCGTCGGATAAATCCTTGATGCGCGTGTCAGGGTTTACCTTCGTCGCATTCAGGATCTCATGGGCATGGGTTAAACCAATGCCATAAATATATGTCAGTCCAATTTCAACCCGCTTGTTGCGCGGTAGATCAACGCCTTCAATACGTGCCATATCTGCCTATCCCTGTCGCTGCTTATGCTTTGGGTTTTCACAAATGACGTACAAAATGCCTTTACGCTTTACAATCTTACAGTTTGCACAGCGTTTTTTGATGGATGCTGTTACTTTCATCTTACCATTCTCCTTGCCGACCAGACAAATCCAGAGGACTACTTTCTACACGCATTTTTTTCTCGGATATAGCCAGCCGAAGTTTCGATTATACTTGTTTCCAAAGATTATGTCCAGATTGATTTCCATTCAACCCGTCGGTCTTTTCCAGCCCGGGATGATCGTCAATATTTCCGGTTCTCCCTGGGTAATCGCCACGGAGTGTTCAAAGTGAGCTGTCAACGAGCCATCCGCAGAAGCCACAGTCCATTGGTCATCTAATACGCGCGTCCGGGCAGTTCCAACCAGCACCATCGGTTCCAGAGCGATCGTCATCCCCGGACGCAACTCGATCCCTTTTCCAGGCGTGCCATAATTCGGGACTTGCGGTCCCTCATGCATTGCGCGCCCAACGCCATGCCCGGTATATTCACGGGTGGCATAGTATCCGTGGCTTTCGATATAGTTCTGGATTGCGGAAGACACATCACCAGTCCGGTTTCCAGCGCGCATCATCGCGATGCCGGCATAGAGCGCCTCTTCGGTCACATCCAGCAGCCGTTGAGCTTCTTCAGAGATCGTTCCTACACCGAGCGTAATAGCCGAATCACCGACAAAACCGCCCAGCAATGTTCCACAATCGATCGAGACGATCTCGCCTTCCTTTAGCTTGCGTTTACTCGGAATGCCATGCACCAACTCATCATTAACACTGATGCACAGGGTTCCGGGGTAGGGATACGGGCCCGGATAGCCCTTGAAGATCGGCGTGCCTCCGTGGCTGCGGATGACTTCTTCAGCAGCCGCATCCAAATCGATCGTGGCAACTCCAGGTTGAACCATAGTCTGGACGGCTTTGAGCGCTAAACCATTGACTCGGCCTGCCTCGCGCATGAGCGCCAGCTCATCCTTATTCTTAATGATGATATTGCGTTCCCAACCCATACCCTGATTACACCGCTTTCTTAACCGCCGCCAGCATCTCTTCGCCAACCTTCTCGATCGATTGGGTTCCGTTGATTTCGATCAACGTTCCATCCTTTCGGTAAAAATCGATCAATGGCATCGTCTGACGGAAATAAACCTGAATGCGATTTTTTACGGTTTCGGCTTTATCATCATCACGCTGGTAAAGTTCAGAACCATCCACATCACAAATTCCCGGTTGAGCCGGTGGATTGTGTTTTTCATGATAAATATGCCCCTGCGCCCGACAGGTCCAGCGGCCGGTTAAACGCTCCACCAGCACATCCTCCGGCACATCAATATAAGGCACAGCATTAACTTTTCCATTAAACTTCTTCAGCATCTCTGAAAAGGCCATTGCCTGGGCAGGGGTCCGTGGAAATCCATCCAACAAAGCGCCGCCCACGCAATCCTCTCGAGAGAGACGATCTTGGATCATAGAAATTGTGACATCATCCGGCACAAGCTCGCCGCGGTCCATATACTCTTTTGCCAACTTTCCCAGCTCAGTCTCTTGCTTCAGATTTTCCCTGAAGATATCTCCAGATGAGATATGCGGCAGGCTGAATTCCTTCGAAATGACTTGAGCCTGGGTTCCTTTACCAGCTCCTGGCGGTCCGAGCAGAACGATATACTTAGGCATTCCAAGAACCTCCCCTAGCGGATCAACATGACATCTTCATAGCCATGCAGCTTTAGTTCAGCCTGGATGTTGAAGAAGGCATCTCTCACCACGCCCACCACGATGAGCAAACCCGCAGACGAGACCAACAACAGACTCTCGCTCTGCTGACCCAGGCTGGGTACAAGCAGGCTCAGTAGATAGGGCAGGATCGCCACGATACCGAGAAATAGCGCGCCCGGTAATGTGATTCGGCTGAGCACTTTATTCAAATATCGCTGCGTTGGCGCGCCTCGACTGACGCCTGGGACTTGCGCGCCCGCCCGTTTCAAGTTCTCGCCATAATTTTGCTGCTGGAAAAGAACATTGGTATAGAAGAAGGTGAAAGCAACCACCATGATGAAGTAAGTGATCCAATAGAAATCACTCGTCCCACCAAACAGATTCTGAACGGTGGTGGCAGCATTTCGCACCCACTCAGTTTGCGATTGGGCGAAGAAGCTGGCCAGGATCGCCGGGAAAGTGAGCAAGGACTGGGCAAAGATCAGAGGGATCATGCCAGCCATGTTCACCATCAAAGGCAGCGTTCCTTTCACCGGCATCGACATTCGACTGCCGACACGTCGTCCAGGGTACATCACCGGGACATTTCGCCGGCCTTGTTGGACAAACACGATCGCAAAAACCGTCAGGGTGGTGATAATCAACGTAAAGATGACGAAAAATACCCGGTTTTGCTCATCGGCCAGCAATCTTCCAAAATTGGCAGGAATGCGCGAGACGATACCGGCAAAGATGATCAACGAAAGACCCTGGTTGCGGATCCCATATTCTGAGATCAACTCGCCCAGCCAGATCGCGAACATCGTTCCAGCCGTCATGCTCAGGATGATTGCCAGCGACGAGATGAAGGATCCCTGAGTAAATCCGAAGTTGCTGATGATAGGCACGCCGCCGGTGAACTGGTTGAAGATGTTGATCTGACCAATACCCTGAAGAGCCGCCATCGGCACAGCCAGGATATAAGTCCACTTCTCCATCCATTTTTTGCCCTCACGTGGATCTTCCTCCATCCGTTTTTGAAGCGCGGGGATGATCGGGACCAAAAGTTGGAGGATAATCTGGGCGGTGATGTATGGGTATACGCCCACCGCCAACACCGAGAAATTCGAAACGGTTCCGCCGGAAAGCAAGTCCAGCAAGCTGAACAGCGTACCGCCTGCCCCACCGCTTTGGAAGATCTGCTGAAGGGCTGCACGATCAACACCAGGGACTGGCACATGCGCTGCCAGGCGGTAGAGGGTCAAAAGCCCCATTGTGACCAGCAACTTGCGGCGAATATCTGGAGCCGACCAGAGATAACGCAGTGGAGAGCGTTTCATGTGAATGATTCCTTATTCCTGCGCCTACTCAATCAACTCGACATTGCCGCCCGCAGCTTCAATCTTGCTGCGTGCGCCAGCAGTGACGCGATGAGCGCGAACTTTCAATGCGACGCCCAATTCGCCTCGGCCCAGAATAGCGACCGGATTGCCGGGATCGCGCAGCAGGCGCGCGTCCAGCAGAGTCTCCGGGGTCACATCGCTGCCCGCCGAGAACGCGCCCAATTGATCAAGGTTTACTTCGTTGAATTCAACCCGGTTGAACGGGGTAAACCCTTTACCACGGACAAACGGCAACCGGCGGAAAAACGGCAAGTTTCCACCTTGATGGTACAGGCGGGTGCCGCCGCCGGAGCGCGCGCCCTGGCCCTTTGTGCCGCGGCCAGCCGTCTTCCCTTGACCGGCTGAACCGCCTCGCCCAACGCGCTGGCGCTTCTTTTTCGATCCTTCTGTTGGTTTAAGATCGTGTAGTTTCATCTTATTCCCTATGCTTCAGTTTTTTCCACGATCCCAACCAGGTGGTTCACTTTGGCAAGCATACCACGTAAGGTAGGCGTATCCAATTGTTCAACCGTCTGATTCATTCGGCGCAATCCTAATGCTCGGATCGTGGCTTTATGGCGGACAGAGTACCCGATCGGGCTCTTCACCAGGGTAATACAAACCACCTTCGGCTGTTCAACCTCAGGCTTGGAAGAGGTCTTCTTAGACATTCTTCCTCCTCTCCCAGAAAGGCAAAATTTCCTTAACCGGTTTGCCTCGGCGCACAGCTTCCTCTTCAGGGAATTTGAGATTTTCCAGTGCGTCCATTGTCGCTTCGACAACATTCAGGACATTGCTGCTGCCCAGCGATTTGGTCAGGATATCGGAAATCCCAGCTGCTTCCAGCACGGCTCGGACGCCGCCGCCGGCAATCACGCCCGTACCGGCAGAAGCCGGTTTGAGCAGCACCCGCGCCCCGCTCACCCGCCCAATCACCTCGTGCGGGATGGTGGTCTTGAAGACGGCGACCTTGTGCATGTTTTTGCGGGCGCGCTCAGATGCTTTTCGCATCGCATCTGGAACAGCATTTGCTTTCCCAATCCCGACGCCAACCTTACCCCGATTATCTCCCACCACAACGGTTACCCGGAACGAGAATCTGCGTCCGCCTTTTACCACTTTAGCCACGCGCGCGATATCCACAACGCGTTCGTCAAGTTCTTGTGGTGTGAATTCGTTGAATTCGTATTCTGACATAACCATCTCCTTGTAGAGGTGAGAGGCGGCCTTCAAGCAGCCTCATCGGCCCCTACTAGAACTCCAGACCGCTTTCCCGGGCTGCATCCGCTAACGCTTTGACGCGCCCAATATAACGGTAACCACCGCGGTCGAACACAACTTTGTCGATGCCTTTTTCTTTGGCGCGTTCCGCTACAGCCTTACCTACCAGGCGCGCCTGCTCTGTCTTTTTTATCCCGTCTGCCTTAGGCCGCAGATCGTGGTCAATCGACGAGGCGGATACCAGGGTGTGACCAGCTTCATCGTCAATAACCTGTACATAAATCTCTTCCGTGCTACGGAAAACGCACAGGCGAGGACGATCGGGCGTGCCATGCACCTTTTGACGGACGCGTGTATGCCGTCGATTGCGAGCTTCCGAACGTGATTTCGTCGTAGACATCTTTACACCTTACCAGCTTTACCAGCCTTGCGGCGGATCTTCTCATCCAGATATTTAATGCCCTTCCCTTTATAGGGTTCTGGAGGGCGTACTTTACGAATGTCGGCAGCTACCTGGCCAATTAGCTGTTTATCATAGCCCCGGATCTTGATCAGCCGGGTCTTCGTTTCGGTTTCGAAGGAAATCCCTTCCGGCGGTTCAATGACTACCGGGTGAGAGTAACCCACATATAAAACCAGGTTCTGACCTTGAACCTCGGCCCGGTAACCTACTCCGTTCACTTCCAGCACCTTCTCAAAACCAGTACTGACACCGACCACCATATTATTGATCAACGCACGAGTCATCCCGTGCAAAGAGCGATCAGTCCGTTCGTCCGTGGCGCGTTTTACTTCCAGGGCGCCATCGTCCATTTCGATGAACATTGAAGGTGGGAAAGTGCGCTGCATTTCGCCCTTTGGGCCTTTCACCCGCACATTTGCCCCTTTGATTTCCACTTCAACGTTCTTCGGTATAACAATTGGCATACGACCAATTCTAGACACCGCTACCTCCTTACCAGACCTTGCACAGGATTTCGCCGCCAACACCCAACTGGCGAGCGCGCTGGCCGGTCATCACGCCCTTAGGCGTGGAAACGATCGCGATGCCCAAGCCGGATAACACCCAGGGGATATCCTGCTTTCCGGTATAAACCCGCCGACCAGGACGGCTGATCCGCTGTAGCCCGCTGATCACCGATCGTCGCTCTCGCCGATCGCCCACATATTTGAGCTGAACGCGCAGCATTTTCGATCCAACGATCTTGCCATCTACCGTTTCGTATCCGCCGATGTAACCCTCTTCCTGAAGAATTTTAGCAATGTCTTGCTTAATTTTCGAGCCAGGAATAGCTACAACCGTATGGCCTGCCTGCACCGCATTCCGAATGCGGGTCAACATATCGCCGATAGGATCTGTTACACTCATCTTATATACCTCCGCCTGGCTACCAGGAAGACTTAGTAACGCCAGGGATCTTACCTTCCAGTGCTAACTCACGAAGGCAAATCCGGCATAAGCCAAAGCGCCGATAATAACCACGCGGCCGACCGCAAACCTTACAGCGATTGCGCACACGGGTTGGGTATTTTCTTCGCGTCTCTCGGATGATCATGCTTTTCTTTGCCATTGGTTAACCTTCCTTTTTAAACGGCATGCCGAGCAATTGCATTAATTGGCGACCGTGATCGTCGGTTGTCGCGCTGGTGACGATTGTCACTTCCAGACCGCGCAGCTTATCGATCTTATCGTATTCAATTTCGGGAAACACCAATTGCTCTCGCAGACCGAGGGTGTAATTCCCGCGCCCATCAAAGGCATCGGGCGAAACGCCCCGGAAATCACGTACACGCGGCAAAGCAATATTCATCAAGCGATCCAGGAAAGACCACATCCGTTCACCTCGCAGGGTGACTTTGGCCCCAATTGCCCGACCTTCGCGCAACTTGAAGTTCGCGATGCTCTTGCGGGCTTTCGTGACGATCGGCTTTTGGCCTGTGATCAGGTTCAAATCGCTGACGGCAGCATCCAGCGCTTTCGCATTGTCAAGGGCTTCACCCAATCCAATGTTGACAACAACCTTTTGGACGCGCGGCACTTGCATCACATTGCTCAGTTTGAGCGTTTTCATCAAAGCCGGCACGACTTCATTCTGATAGCGTTCTCTCATTACATGGCTCATGATTGTGTTCCTTCAGCCAATTATTCGAACTGCGCCTGACATTTTTTGCACATTCGCTGCACGCTATCTTCCTTGCGGATTACCGCTACACGAGTGGGTTCTCCACACGAAGGGCAAATCAGCATGACATTCGAAATAGACACTGGCGCTTCAAATTCAATAATTCCAGGGCTTAACGTACGGCCTTGAGTCTGCACCTGGCGTTGGTGCTTCTTGCGCAAGTTCACACCTTGCACCACCACCCGACGCTCCTCCGGTAAGACCTTGATAACCTCTCCCGTCTTACCCTTATCTTCCAGGCGACCGCTGATCACCTGAACTTTGTCACCTTTTCGGATCTTTACTTTCACGGTTCTCGCTCCTGCGTATCCAACGCTCTTCCATCGCTCCTAAAGCACTTCGGGAGCCAGGGAAACGATCTTCATAAAACCTTTCTCGCGCAATTCACGAGCAACCGGGCCAAAGATGCGAGTACCTTTTGGATTCTTTCCATCGGTATCCAGAATCACTGCCGCGTTATCGTCAAAACGAATGGTCGAGCCATCTTCACGCCGCCATTCCTTGGTGCAACGGACAATCACAGCTTTGACAATATCGCTCTTCTTGACCGACCCGGTCGGCGCGGCGGACTTTACAGTCCCAACCACGACATCTCCCACACGCCCATAATGACGAGTAGAGCCGCCCATAACGTGGATGACCAAAATCTCGCGCGCGCCGGTGTTATCAGCAACCTTGATACGCGATTCGTGTTGGATCATTCCTGCGCCTCCACTTCCAACATCCCCAGGTCTCCTTCAGCAGCAGCAATATCATGCTGCAAAATGAACTCGACGACCCAGTGCTTGTGGCGCGAGATCGGACGGCTTTCAACAATCTGAACGCGATCGCCCAACTGGCAATCCAGTTCATCATGAGCCATCACACGCCTGCGGGCATGAACGACCTTTTTATACAATGGATGGCGAAAAGTACGCGCGATCTCAACAACCACGGTCTTCTGCATCTTGTTGCTCGTGACTACACCGACTATTCGGCGGCGAGTATTCATTGCTCACCTCCAACAACTTTCAATTCACGCTCACGAAGGATGGTCAACAAGCGCGCGATCTGTTGGCGAGTCTGGCGCATTCGGGTAAAGTCAGTTAATTCACCGGTTGCCAGGCGGAACCTCAGGTTCATCAGCTCTTCGCGAGCATTATTCAGGTTCTTCTGTAGCTCGTCGGTCGACATCTCGTGATACTTCTTAATTTTTTCGGCCATTACTCGCCTCCCACCACATCGTGGCGACCCACGATTTTGGTTCTGATCGAGAACTTATATTGGGCCAATCGCAGCGCTTCCTTCGCCACATCATCGGGCAAACCACCGCCGATCTCGAACATGATTCGCCCGGGTCTCACCACAGCAACCCAGTACTCCACATTTCCTTTACCCTTACCCATCCGGGTTTCCGCCGGCTTATGAGTAACCGGTTTGTCAGGGAAAATGCGAATCCAGAACTTTCCACGCCGCTTAATCGCACGGACAATCGCACGCCGGGCGGCTTCAATCTGACGGGCAGAAACCCAACCTGGTTCCATTGCCTTCAGACCGAAATCCCCAAAGACCACATCTGCGCCTCGGACGGATTTTCCTTTCATGCGGCCGCGCATTTGCTTGCGCCACTTGACACGCTTTGGCATTAACATAATAACAACCTCGCTTTTTCAGTGTGACGGGACCGTGTTTTGCTGTGCAAGATTTCTCACATCCAAACCGGTCAACGTTTCACCTGATTTATTCGCTTACATACACACCCTCAGTGGATTCGAGCCTCTCCTCCACCTCAGGTAAGACCTCGCCTTTGTAAATCCAAACCTTCACACCAATCCGCCCGTAGGTCGTCAGCGCTTCCGCTTTGGCAAAATCGATATCGGCCCGTAGCGTCTGGCGGGGTACCCGCCCTTCACGCATATTGACCGTGCGCGCCATTTCTGCGCCGCTCAAACGCCCAGAAACCTCCACCCGGATGCCCTCCCCACCCTGACGAGAAGCCTGCTGAAGCGAGCGCTTCATCGCCCGCTGATAACTGATCCGGCGCTCAAGCTGTTCCGCGATATTCTGCGCAACCAGGTATGCATCCAGATCGGGCGCTTTGATCTCTTTGATCTCCAGGTCGATCTTCTTTCCAACCACGCTCTCCAGGCTCTGCCGAATCTTCTTAACGTTCTCGCCCTTGCGGCCGATTAAGATACCAGGCTTGGCTGTGTGAACGATGATCTTGACTTTACCCGGGAAGCGCTCAATTTCCACCCGTGAGACTCCGGCTTTCGGAGCTTCATTGCGGACGAGTTCGCGCAGGTGAAAATCCTGGTGCAAATTCTCGACATATTCTTTGCCCTCTGCAAACCAGCGACCTTCCCAGGTCTTGTTGATTTTCAAACGAAATCCAATAGGATGAACTTTTCGGCCCATATGATCTCCTTAGTTACGCTTCCCGCTCACGCAGGATGACGGTGATGTGCGAGGATCGCCGCAGCCAGGGTTTGAACCGGCCGCGTGCCCCAAACCGGCGCCATTTGCGGGTAGGAGCCTCATCTGCCGTGATCTTGAAGATGTACATTTCCTCGCGGCTGACGCCAAAATTCTCCTCACCATTCGCCATCGCAGAAGCAACCACCTTGGAAACCGGCTCTGCCGCAAAGCTGGGTGTGAATTTCAGAAGCGTTAACGCATCCACCACATCGCGCCCACGAACCAGATCTGCAACCAGGCGAACCTTTTGGGCTGAAATCGGTATGAACCGGACTTGTGCAAAAATATCAGTCGGCATAGCCTTTACCCTCTCTTCGCCTTCTTCTCAGCGACATGGCCGCGGAAAAGACGGGTTGGTGCAAATTCGCCCAGTTTATGGCCAACCATGTTTTCAGTGACATAAATAGGCACATGCCGGCGCCCATCATGTACAGCAATCGTATGGCCAACCATCTGAGGGAAAATGGTACTGGCCCTGCTCCAGGTGCGAATGACCTTCTTATCACCGCGCTCATTCATGAGCTCAATTTTTTCAAGAAGCTTCGCATCGATGAAAGGCCCTTTTTTCAACGATCGTCCCATAGTCTTATCTCCAACAATCCTACAAGCGTAGCAGCGCAGCGTATAGATCGCAGCGACTGCTCTCTCGATTTCTGCTTATCGTTTCTTTCCGCGTCGGCGGACAATGAACTGATCAGTCTTTTTATTTCGGCGCGTCTTCTTGCCCAACGTGGGCTTGCCCCACGGGCTTTTTGGACTGGGCATACCGATTGGCTGGCGACCTTCGCCGCCGCCATGCGGATGGTCTCGGGGAGACATCGCTGTGCCGCGCACGGTTGGGCGGATACCCATGTGCCGCTTTCGGCCAGCTTTGCCTAATTTGATATTGCTGTGTTCCAGGTTACCCACCTGACCAATCGTTGCATAGCAGGCTTGCCGTACCAGCCGGACCTCTCCAGAAGGCATCCGAATTTGGGCATAATCTCCCTCTTTCGCCAGCAGTTGAGCGGAAGCGCCGGCTGCACGAACGAGCTGCCCGCCGCGGCCTTGCTTGATCTCCACATTATGAACCAGCGTACCGACCGGGATATTTGAGATCGGCAGGCAATTGCCAGGGCGCACTTCCGCCTCAGGCCCGGACAGAACCGAATCGCCAACTCGCAGATCCAACGGCGCGATGATGTAGCGTTTTTCGCCATCCGCATAAAATAACAGCGCCAGGCGAGCAGTCCGATTCGGATCATACTCAATCGCGGCAACCTTTGCTGGGATGCCAAACTTCTCACGCTTGAAATCCACAAGTCGGATGTGGCGGCGGTGACCGCCGCCGCGATGGCGAACGGTAATTCGACCGTACATATTTCGCCCACCGCTGCGGCGTAGAGGCTGTAGCAGCGAGCGTTCAGGGGTAGATTTCGTTATCTCCTCAAAGGAGTAACCGGTCATACCGCGCTGGCCAGGAGTAACGGGTTTGAATTTCTTGATGCCCATTATTTCACTCCTTCAAACAAAGGAATGGTATTTCCAGGAGCCAGGGTGATGATGGCCTTCTTGAAGCTGTTACGCCGGGTAGACATTCGTCGGCTGCGCATATTTCGCTTCCTCTTTGCAGGCATATTAATCACATTGACTCGCAGGACCTTGACTTCAAAAATCGTCTCCACCGCATCTTTCACCATGCCTTTGGTTGCCTCTTCAGAAACCTCAAACACGTATTGGTGAAGATTGCTGTTCATAAAATTCGTTTTCTCGGTGACGAGTGGACGACGAAGCACTTCATATAGATTAGTCATCACATCCTCCACCTAACTCGCCAACAGCGCTTCGAGCTTCTCAATGACAGGCAGCGGGAAAACCAGCCGCTCATATCCGAGCAGATCGCGGATGTTGAGATAATTCACCAGCACCGTTTTGGCATCGGGCAGGTTGTTGGTCGAAAGGATCACCCGCTGGTAATCCTCATTTTTCTCGGGTATGACGATCAGCGCGCTGGAATTGCCAATCAAGCGGTCCAGAGCCTGCGCC
>Ga0172368_10004316_pt1 | contig 16514 bp, 12 predicted proteins | sample Lak11m_FD_114540 | JGI IMG/M metagenome (GOLD analysis project Ga0172368, IMG submission 114540) | Freshwater microbial communities from Kabuno Bay, South-Kivu, Congo - kab_022012_11m | ecosystem: Environmental > Aquatic > Freshwater > Lake | place: Democratic Republic of the Congo: South-Kivu...
CGAAACCTCAGCGAAGCATCCGTCCGCCATGCTCAGGACAGGTCCCTGTGCGACGCCACGGACTCTTCGCTGGTGGCATGCCGCAACATGACTCACGGGATCAACCCGCTCAGAGTGACAGGCCTAGGTCCATTTTCAGGGCAGTTACTCATGCCGGGCGCGGCGCCACGGCGGGTGAGAATGGCTCACCACCAAGACGCAAAGACACCAAGGGCACAAGGAATTGAAGAGGCTTTGTGGCCTTCGTGTCTTGGAGCCTCTGTGGTGGGCGGGCGATTTTCAGGGCAGAGGGAGACAGTCATGGTCAATGCAGAACACGTTGCCTCTGTGCAGAACTGGCTGGGCGAAGGGCCCATCTGGCATCCGGACGAACAAGCCTTGTACTGGGTAGACCTCCTCAATCGTCGGGTCTACCGCTATCGGCCAACCACCGGTAAGCCAGACGCCTTTGAGGCGAGTGTGGCCATTACCGTGCTCGGTTTACGCGCCGCAGGCGGTTGGGTGGCTGCCACAACCGACGGGTTTGCTTTCTGGGACTCCGGGCGACGAGAGGTCGAGCTCATTGTGAATCCCGAAGCCCACCTGGCTTATACCCGGTTCAACGACGGCGCGGTGGATTGCGCGGGCCGCTTTTGGGCCGGTACGATGAATAAGGACATCGAAGACCCCTCGGTCACCGACGGCAGCCTCTACCGGCTTGACCCGGACGGCTCCTGCCACAAGATGGGCGCGGGGTTCACCGTCGCTAACGGCATCGGCTGGAGCCTTGATCATCGTACTATGTACTTTGCCGACACACTGCGCTCCGTCATCTACGCCTATGATTTCGATCCGGTCGGGGGAACCATCGAGAACCGTCGCCCCTTTGCTCAGGTTTCGCCGGAAGAAGGCTATCCCGATGGGTTGACCGTGGACAGCGAAGGTTGCGTGTGGAGCGCGCTCTGGGGCGGCTGGAAGGTTGTGCGCTTCGATCCCGCGGGCAGAGCCGTGGATGAAGTACGGTTGCCCGCCTCCAACGTGTCGAGCTGCGCCTTCGGCGGCCCGGATCTGCACGACCTTTATGTGACCTCTGCCTGGGAATCCTTGAGCGCAGAGGAACGCAAGCAGCAACCCCTGGCCGGCGACCTGTTTCGTGTGCGCCTGCCGGTGGGCGGCCTGGAAGAGCCGCGCTTTGCTGGATAGCTCCTTATGTTCCAGCGGAACGACCCGGAGGAGAGACATGAACGGAGATTTGCAGGAATATGCTTGCATCGGCGCGGTGCATCATATGCTGTACACGCGATGTCTGGCAGATCCCGACTACCATGTCCAGACCTTGCAGGCGTTCGCTGCCAACAAGGCTATCGAAACCATGGACTGCTGCCTGCCTTATGGTGATGAGCGGCGACAACGGCTTATCGCGGCCATCCGGGCCTCGGGGAGGCGCGACGTCGCGTATGCGCTGCACAACTTCCCGGCGCGCAAACTGTGGCCTTCCACACGAGTGCCCCACGAGCAGGCACAGATTCGCATGATCATCCACGACATGGTCGAACAGGCCGCGGCGATAGGCGCGACGGCGCTGGTCTTTGCCTCGGGCGGTCCGTCCTACTCCACCGCCAACCCGGAAGATTTCGCCGGGTTCGCCGATTTCTGCCGCTGGCTATCGCGCGAGCTCAAGCCCTACGGCATAATGGGCCTGCTTGAGCCCGCGGACTGGAACATCGACAAGGGATTCCTGTATGGCCCAACGGCCGCTTGCGTCAGGCTCATGGAATCGCTGAAACCCGAGGTTGACAACTTCGCCCTCCTGCTTGATTTCGCCCACGTCCCCTTGCTTGGTGAAGCTCTGACCGAGGCCGCGTTGGAAAGCCTTCCCTATCTTGGCCGCGTGCATGTGGGAAACTGCATTCTCAGGGATCCGCATCATCCACTTTATGGAGACAGGCATCCGCCGATCGGCGCTCCAGGCGGTGAAATCGACACACCGCAACTTGTGGAGATCCTCCGGTGCCTGCTGAAGATCGGCTATCTCAGCAGAGAACACCGCGGGAACGTGTTGCTGGAGGCGATCCCCTGGCCCGACATGTCGCCGGAAGACACGCTGACCGAACAGATCGCCAGGTTGCACGCGGCCTGGCGGCTGGTTTGATCGCCGCTAAGGAGTCGTCACGAAATAAGTAGCGCCTCTTCGTTGCACAGCCCAAGCGGAGCACCCTGAGCGGAGGGCCGCAGCCCGTAGTCGAAGGGTGCGCAGCGGCTCCAACAAAGCCGCATCCTTCGACTACGCACGGCGCAGAGTGTGGATTATGCAAGGCCACGGATCTCGTGCGCCGTGCTCCGCTCAGGATGCTAACTTTAGGTCACGAGTTGAGATGTTACACTTATTCTGTGACGGGTCCTAAGGAGCCGACTCATGCTGATTCCCGAAAAACCTACCTTGTCTGGCGCAGGTGGCGCGGCCGCCAGCGGCCCGGTGGTGGGGCAAGCGGTCGATCTGGCGCCTTTTGCGTGGGTCCGTTGGTGGTCCGGCGCCGAGCGCCATAGCCTGGCGCCCCACGATCTGGCGCGGGAGGCCGATGGTTGCTACCACCCCGCGTTCGATCCAGAGACCGGCGCGTGGCACCTGGGGCTGGAATGGCCTGAGCCGCAGAACGTGCGCCAGGTCGTTGTGCGCTTTGCTGATCCCGGGGCCGCCAACACCGATCTGCGCGTCGAGTACTGGCGCAAAAGCTGGCCCACCCCCGCGCCCGAACGCCGTCCGGGTGCGCACAGCGGCTGGTTCGAGGCCGACGACCCGTGGAACGGCAGTTGGACCATCGTCCGCGCCGCCAAGACGATCGCAGGCGACACCTGTACGTTTACCTTCGATCCGCTCGATCTGGCCGAGCTGCGCAACGTCAAGCAGTTGAACGAGGCCGGCGATTACCTGGCGCCTTTCCGACGCACGCTGAAGATTCGCCTGGTATGGCCGCGGCGCGCCGATCCGCTGGTTCGTGAAACTCACGTCTTTGCCGACGGCGTCTGGCAGGATGCCAGAACCCCCGGAACTCCTGACCTCGTCGGCTGGAAGCGCGACACAGCGTGGGCGCAGGCAGGAGGCGCGCCGTTGGTGGCCGAGATCGCAGCGTACTCGGAGGGGATCTGGCAGGAAGCGACAGCCGAAGTCCAATTTCACCGGCCGGGCGACTGGAGCGGCCGCGCCGAGATTACGCACGGCTACCTGCTAGGCATGGAAGCAATCGAGCCGGGTGACACGGTCAGTGTGGTATCAGGCAGTTGGCGATTGGCAAAGCCGGTAGGCTCGGTGAAGCTGCGCGTCCTCTATGCGCACGGTGAGCCGGCGTCCGGCGACACCGTGGTCACGCTGTGGACTGGCTCGCGTTCATTCTCGTTTCTAGTTCGTGATCTCGTCCGGGGCCCCATCTATATCAAGGATTTCGGGGTGTTTCTCACGACCGGTGCGGGCCAGGAGTCCTACGAAGGCTTCCTGGAGAAGCTCGCCGCGGCCCCAAAACCCATCTACGACCGTGTGGCGGCGGAACCCGAACAGTCGCTGGCGCGGGCGATGGCCGAAATCCCACCGTTGGATGTGACCAGGCAGGATTCGCTCCAGGAAGGGCTGGGGCGCTACGTGGTGCTCGGCGTGGATGGCGGGCGGCAGGAGTTCGGGCTGCGTTACAACGGCGATATTTTCCTGTCCAAACCGTTTCTCAAGCCGTTTGGCCGCGACCTGGCGCGACTTGCCTGGCCGGGCGCCGAAATCTTCTTTCGCGTGGGCACCGGCGACCCGCCCGACTTCCGCCCTGGGGCCGACGCCACCAGGCAGTCGCGCGAAGACGGCTACCTGCCGATCTTCGTCAGTGAATGGACGGATCGTGAGATCACCTGGACTGAGACCGCGTTCGCCGCGCTGTTGGATGGGCCGCTGACCTCGCACGAGGCCCGCCGAGGCGATGAAGACGTCGTGGCGATGGTTCGCTTCAGCGTCCGCAACGACACACCGGGATACAAGCGCGGCTGCCTCTGGCTGGCTGTCGAACCGCAAGAAGAGTGGCAACTGCGCGACGGGTGCGTCGTGGCGGTGGGGCGTCTCGTGCCTGATGTGGCCACGTCACTCCAATGGCGGGTTGATCCCTACCGGGCGCCCTACCTGCGTCTCACGGCACGGGCGAGCACAGGCCACCTGGCGACTGTGCCCTATGCGGACGGCGCAGCGTCGCGGGCTGTCCCCACGGCGCTCCTCTATCAGGTCGACCTGGCCCCCTACGAAATCGCCACCCTCGATCTGGCTTTCCCCTTTCCAAGCTTCAGCGCAGCGGCAGACTGGGCAAGGGTTGCTGCGTTGGATTGGGAGGCGAGCCATGCGGATGTGGCTGCGTTCTGGCACGACTATGTCGCGGCCGGCGGCCAGCTTGACGTGCCGGAAAAACTTCTCAGCGACTTCAGCAAAGCGGTGCGCACACACGTCGCCATTACAGCCGATAAGGACCCCGTTGCGGGCCTGACCATCGTAGCGCCCGCGACCTTCAGTTACGGGTCGTGCGCCGATGAGACGTGCTGGCAGATCGGCATGTTGGACGAGGCAGGCTATCACGCTCGCGCCGAGCACTACCTGGAGGTGTTTTTGCAGACCCAGGGAGTGGCGGCTCTGAATGGGAACTTCCAGTCCGCAGAGGGATCGCTGCAAGGCCTGGATCTGGATGGGGGCAAGCCGGTGTGGGGTGCGTATGTGTTCGGCTACAACCTGGATCACGGCTACCTCATGGAATGCCTCGCGCGGCACTACCGGCTGACAGGGGACACGGCCTGGTTGAGGCGCGTGGCCCCCAACCTCGTCGCAGCCTGTGACCTGATTATCCGAGAGCGCCAGGCCACGAAGGTCCTGGATCCAGACAGTCGCCCGGCGCCGCATTGGGGATTGCTGCCGGCCGGCCATCTGGAAGACAACCCGGAGTGGCGATACTGGTTCTGCATCAACGCGCACGCGCACGCCGGCATGAAGAACGTCGCCGCGGCGCTCGCCGACATCGATCATCCGGAAGCTGCGCGCCTGGCCCGCGAGACGGCCGCCTATCGGGACGACATCCGCCGCGCGGCTCGCCGGGCTATGATCGAGGCTCCTGTCGTGCGGTTGCTGAACGGCGCCTCCATCCCGCGCATCCCGACGCGCGCCGGGTTGCGCGGCCGCGACTGGGGACACTTCCGCGAGGCGTCCTACGGCGCACTCCACCTGTTGGACTGCGACGTGTTCGAGCCGTGGGAAGAGGAAATGACCTGGGTGCTCCAGGATCTCGAAGATAACCTCTTCGTGAGTCGCGAGTGGGGGCGTCCGGTGGACCTGGAGCGCTACTGGTTCAGCCATGGCGGTGTGGCGATCCAATCCAATCTGATGGACCTCGGCATCGCGTACCTGCGCCGCGGGCAGATCGAGCACGCCCTGCGCGCGCTCTTCAACAACTTCGGCAGCCAGCTCTATCCCGACGTGCGCGTTTTCACCGAGCACGCCGTGACCGAGCTCGGCATCGGCATCGGGCCGTTCTACAAAAGCTCCGACGAGTCCAAAGCGGTGCAGTGGCTGCGGGCTTTCCTGCTGCGAGAGGAAGGCGAGACGCTGCACCTGGCAGCCGGCGCGCCACGCGCCTGGTTTGCGCCCGGACAGGCGTTCGGCGTATGCGACATGGCCAGCTACTTCGGCCCGGTCACCTACCGCGTCGAAGCAGACGCCAGCAAAGTATCGGTGCGCCTGCAGGTGCCCGATCGCCGGCCGCCTCGGGATGTGATCGTCCATGCACGCCGCCCTGGATGCCAACTGCTGCAGGGCGTCATCGTCAATGGCCGGCCGCATGCCGATTTCGACCCCGTCGGGGAGACCGTGCGGATCGAGGCCCCCGCGGGTGCGCTGGATCTACAGCTCACGTATCAACTACCCGAAGGAGGCCAAGCATGACACTTTACATCGCCGCTTACGATACCGAGTTGCCGGGCTGTCTGGCTGCCTGCCGGAAGATCGTGATCACCCATCGACGCTACGAGATGCCGGCCACCTTCTTCATCACCGGCGAGACGCTCGAGAACAACCCCGACGAGTACCGCGAGATCCTGGACGATCCGCTTTTTGAGGTGGCTTCGCACACCTACTCGCACAGGATGCTCCGCAACCATCCCCTGTGTGGGCCGGCGCCAGCCGAGCCGGAGGTTCGCCGGGAGATCACGCTCGGCAAGGAAATCGTCGAGCGGGTGTTCGGACGGCCGTGCCTGGGCCTGCGGCCCGGCTGCAGCTTCGTCGAAGGGCTGGTCGGCGCGCCTAAGGTGCTGCGGATGGTGAAAGAGGCGGGCTTCCGTTACGTGAGCAGCCAGGCCTGGGGACCGGACTACTCGCTGCCGGCCCCGCTGAACACGCCATTCACTTACGCCGAGGACGGCTTTCCTGAGCTGTGGGAGCTGCCATGCCACGGCTGGCACGAAAACCTGCTCAAGGACAACAACCGTTGGGGGCCGCGACGCCTGGTCGCCTTCCCGCCTACCATGCCCGAGGCGATCCCCTCCCACTTCCTGGAGAGGCCAGAAGAGGAGTTTGCCATCAACCGGGTCTTCATTGACAAAGCGGTCGAGCGTGGCCTGCCGCACGTCAGCCTGATCTGGCATCCCTGGAGCCTGAACGCCTTTGATCCTGCCATGGAGATGCTCGACCTCACCTTCCAGTACGTGCGCGACCGCGGCCTGGAGGTGGGCACCTATGCTGATCTAGCGGAACGCTGCGAGAAAAGCGCGGCGAATTCCACCTGAGATTTCGTCCCCCTGGCAGGTGATTGGCAGATAATTGGCGAAAAGGGGCTTGAAGATCGGCCGGGCATGCGATAGAACAAGATTGGGTTAGACTACCTCTTGGGCGACTGCCTGGGATTTCCGGAAGGCAGTTTGGCCACTCCTGTAGCAGGCAAGGAGGCCCGCACACAATGCCACTCGTCAGTTTTACCGGCTTCAACGACGAACAGCGTCGCCAGGTGGGTCCACCGCAAAATGCTGAGGTGCTGGTCACGGAGCACCGCGTCTATCTCTGTCCTTTCAACTACGCCAACGTGGAAATCGGCAACTGGTACGAATACGGCGACAAGGGTATGGAGTTTGCCGCGGACAAGGGGTTCATCACCATCCAGGAAGAACGCCCCATCGTCGCGGTGACCGTCGTGGGCAGCGGCTGCGTTCCGCGCGGCTACAACATCTGCGAGTGGTGGGACGAGGGCGAGAGCATTGACAACATGGGGTTGAGACAGCTCGTGAAACGGCAGCGGGTCGAGAATCTCAACGGCACGCATCCGAGCATCTGGGCCATCCTGCTGTTCGGCGAAGGCGAACATTGGAACTGGGCCAACGTCGGGGACGACATGCTCGGGGTCAAGGATTGCCTGAAGAAGCTGAGCCTCGGTTTCTATGATGGTGTCTACCTGGGCTTCTTCGAAAACACGGCCCATTTCAGGCCTGGACCCCCCTTTCCGCGGCGCGTAACCATCCGCGCTGGCTGTAAGGTGCCGGAAGACCCAGGCATCAGCTTGGAGCGCTACCCGGGAGACTACGCGATCAGAATGGTCGATGTGGAGGTCAGGAGTGAACGCAGCGATCGTTAGGAAACCCGGAGGTATCGCGTCGTTGGTCCGCGGCCAGGTGGAGGGACCAGGGCACGAAAACCCACGTCTTGCCGAAACATCTCTGGTTTGTCCGCCTGCGCCCGGTCGAAAGGAGGTGCCAGATCCGCCATGCCTTTGCTCCCCGGTGACTGGTCGAGATAAGCGTTTGTGTTGGCGCTGATTGGCCTGCCAGGCCAACGGTCGCCGCGATAGGTCTAGGTAAATGTCCAAATCGCCAAGGAGGAATGAAAATGGACAGCCCGAAGCTATCAAGACGCGAATTCCTGCGTATGGGAGCGCTGACTGCGGCTGCTGCAGCCGCGGCGGCCTGTGCCCAACCCACACCCGTGCCACCAACTGCCGCCCCGGCTCCTGCCGCCAAGGTAGCAGAACCTACCAAAGCGCCGGCGCCAGCCGCACCGGAGCCTGCCACCCTGCGGTTCATGGGCTTGAATGGTCTCGGCTTCCCGGCCGTGGCTGAGGCGATGGGCAAGCGCCTCAAGGAGCTGTTCCCCCACATCACCATGCAGTGGGAGCTCGGCGAGTACCGGCCGACGCGCGAGAAGGCAATGGCGTCCGCAGCAGCCGGTACTCCCGCCGATATCGCCATGGGCGATTTCTGGGGGAATCTTGCCGCCGGCGACTTGCTTGACTGCAAGCCCTTCATCGACCGCGATGGGCCGACGGCTTTCAGTTGGGACCAGCTCTTCCCCTGGGCCAAGGTTCAGGGATGTCGCGAGCCCAAGAATGCCTTCCCGGATCCTAACGGTGGCGCCTACCGGTTCCCCTGGGAGTCTCTTACCAACGCGGTGTTCGTCAACCTGGATCTGCTGGAGGCAGCAGGCCTCGAGCTTCCCAAGGATGATTGGTCCTGGGAGGATCTGGCCGACATGGCCCGCAAGCTGACCGTAGACAACAACGAGAAGCATCCCGGCGAAGCGGGCTTCGACCCCAAGGATGTCAAGGTCTTCGGCATGAGCCACGCCAACTGGTCCTACATGTTCCTGGGCCCCGCGCGCATCGAAGGAGTCGACATGCTGAAGTCCGATTTCAGCGTCTCCAACATGCGTGATCCGGCCTGGGTCAAGGTCTTCAACTGGTTGGACGACCTGGTCAACAAGTACAACTGTCATCCGGGCGGTGTCCTGGCGCCTACCGGCGCCGTCGGTACGGTCGACTTTTCTGCCGGCACGATTGCCCTGGACATGAACATGAGCTGGAACGTGGACAGCTACGTCAGCAACATTAAGACCTTCAAATGGACGATGGTCCCGATCCCTACGTGGAACGGCAAGCGCATTTCGATGGGCACGGCCGATGGCCTGTTGCTGTGGAAGGGCGCCAAGAATCACGAGGCGTCGTGGACCTTCATCAAGTGGTTCGAGGGCGAGGAGTGCAGCCGGGACTACATGGGCAAGATCCAGATCCCGGTCAACAAGAAGGTCGCCGAGTCCGATGCCTACTGGCTGAAGTACTCGGATAACAACGGCAAGGCGTTGATCCCCGGCTTGCAGACTGGCCTGCCAACCCAGGCCGACCGCGCCTACGACAACTGGATTACCATTGGCGACCAGGCCATCGGTGGCTTCAACAGCCGAGAGAAGTTCAAGACGGCCGAAGAAGCCCTGGACTGGGCAGCCAAGGAGATCGACAGGGTTCGGTCTACCGTAATCGTCGCGTAAGTGTTACCCTATCGCGGACACGGCCTCCGGACGGAGGCCGTGCCTGTCCACGTGCCGGGCGCAGGATGGATCTGTCCTGCGCCGTTCGCCGGCCGAAAGGTATGATCGAGGCGATCCGCGAGGTGGAGGAATGCATGGATAATAAGGATCTTGCCTGGCTGGCATCTTTTCGAGCAAGGGTGTCCAGGCCGCGCTTGTTTAACATAACCCACCGGCAGACGGAGACCATATACGGCTGGCTTTTCATCTCGCCGGTGCTGATCGGCCTCCTGGTCTTCTCACTGGGCCCTATCATCTACTCCCTCATCCTCAGCGCCCAGAAGACGATCGGGGTGAACATGGGCACATTTGCGGGGCTGGCCAACTACCAGGAGCTCCTCAAGGATGAGCTGTTCTGGCAGGCCCTGAAAGTGACCTTTAAATATGCCCTCGGTGTGGTTCCCATCAGCGTCGCGCTCCAACTGCTGGTGGCGGCCGCTCTCAACCAGGGATTCAAGGGCATCTCGGTGTTCCGCCTGCTCTACTATCTACCGGCCATCACACCCGTCGTCGCCATGATCCTGGTCTGGATCTACATTTATGACCCGGCAAACGGGCTGGCGAACCAGTTGCTGCGGCTGTTGGGCCTGCCCAAGCAAGACTGGCTGCTCAGCATCCGCTGGGCGCTCCCGAGCTTCATGATTGTAGCCATCTGGGGTTCCATTGGGCCGGGAATGGTGCTGTTCCTGGCCGGGCTGCAGGGCATCTCTCGCGAATACTACGAGGCAGCCGAGATGGATGGAGCCGGCGCCGTGGCCAAGTTCCGGTACATCACTTTCCCCCTGATCTCGCCGATCACCTTCCTGATGTTGATTCTTGGACTGATCGGCGCGCTGCAGACGTTCGATTCGGTGTATGTCGCCACCAAAGGCGACGGATCACCCTTTTACACGACGCTGGTGATGGGGCTGTATATCTACAAGCAGGCCTTCCAATCCTTGCGTTTCGGTTTTGCCTCGGCCATTGCCTGGGTGATGGCGGTGATCATCTTCACCCTGACTTACGTTCAGATCCGCCTCCAGAGCAGGTGGGTACATTACGGCGGGTAGTGGGGAGTAGAACTATGACGAACCAGGCAGCAATCGCTTCAGACACCCGTACGGTGGGAGTGTTACTCAAACGGGCCAAGGAACCGGCCATCCAGGGGCTTTCCTGGCTGTTCGTGACCCTCGGCGCCATCACCATGACCATCCCCTTCCTGTGGATGCTGCGAACTTCGCTGATGGAGGGAGGGCAGGCCAATCTCTATCCGCCGGTGTTGATACCCAATCCCTTCGTTTGGTCGAACTACTCCGACGTGTTCAAGGTGGTGCCGATGGCTCTTTTCACCCTGAACAGCATCAAGGTCACTGGGCTGAGCACCCTGGGCGTCCTCATCTCGAGCTCGATGTGCGGTTATGGCTTCTCGCGCATGCGTTTCCGCGGCCGGGACACGGTGTTCCTGCTGGTCCTGCTGACCACGATGATCCCGCGCTCAGTCACGCTCATCCCGCTGTTTATCCTCTTCACGCGAATACACTGGATTGATACGCATAACCCACTGATCGTCCCCGCCTATTTCGGTGGCGCTTTCAGCATTTTCCTGATGCGCCAGTACTTCCTTACTTTGCCCCAGGAGCTCTTCGATGCGGCTACCGTAGATGGCGCCAGCCCTCTGCGCCAGTACTGGCAACTCGCCATTCCGCTCGCGGGACCCGCGCTGGCAACCGTAGCGCTCTTCCACGCGGTGTCAAGCTGGGGCGATCTCATCAGCCCGCTGATTTTTCTCAATCGCCAGAACATGATGACGCTGCCCGTCGGCATCACCATGTTCAAGGGTATGTATACCTACGACATGCCAAGGCTGATGGCGGCGTCGGCGATGGTCGCGGCGCCCATGATATTCCTCTTCATCTTCACGCAGAGGTACTTCGTGCGCGGGATCGCCCTTACCGGTATCCGAGGCTGAGTGAGGATGCTTTCACTTCGGTTTGAACTTTGGAGGTGGATGGTGCGCGATCTCAGTCGAGACAGTACACAACTGGTCGTAGCGGACCAGGCGCAGACGTTCCTGGACAATGTGTTGATCGAATCGGTGCTGAACGTCAGCCGACACTGGCATCAACCCGAGCGGCGGCCCGATGCGCCGGTACTCATGGCCGATCGCCCGTGGGAGCATACTCTCTACTTCAACTACTCGGATCACTGCGTGCTGCGCGATCCCGAGGACGGCCTCTTCAAATGCTGGTACGAGGATTTCTGGGGGCCGTTGCCGCACGTGAACCACAATTTCAAGCGGTTCACCCGGAAATTATACGCGGAGAGCGCAGACGGTCTGAACTGGCGCAAGCCCGAACTCGACCTCTACAGGATGGATGGCCGCAAGACCAACATCATCCTGGGCGATGAGGAGCACGGGGAAACGGGATCGGGTGGGGTGGTGATCGATCCTTACCCCCCCACACGGGAAGAACGCTTTCGCATGATGTACACGCGCATGTGGGAGAACGCATCGGGGGTCGGGATGAGGGTCGAGGCCGCGCATTCAGCCGACGGCATGCACTGGCAAGTTTACGATGAGCTTCCGACGTTCGGCAGCGCCGGCACAAAGCTGGGTGATGTATCGCTCTTCTTCTACGATCAGTACGCGCGCGAGTTCGTCCAAACCACCCGCCACACCTTCATTGAAGCGGGCTACGACAACCCCCATATCCCGCGCTCGACCTCGTTCTTCCGCCCGCGTGAGCCCAACCATCCCGCATCGGATAACCAACGTCGCGTGTGGCAGACCCGTAGTCATGACTTCATCCACTGGAGCGAGCCGATCCTCATCGCGGCCACGGATGACGAGGATAACCTGGACGAATCCTACTACGCCATGCCGATGTCTCAGATGGGCAACGTTTACCTCGGGACTGTCGGCGTGCTGCGGGCGGTAGACAACGAAACTCACGTGCAGTTGCTGATGAGCCGGGACGGCGTGCGCTGGACGAACACCAACCAGCGCCAGCCCTTTTTCGCGCCCAGGGGCGCGGGCTATTGGGACGCCCGCATGGTCACCATGTCGAGCGCACCCATCGAGGTGGGCGACGAGCTGTGGTTCTTCTACGGCGGGTCGAATTCCCGGCACGATTGGTGGCTGATGGGCGGCTTCGGCGAGAAGGTGAATCACCCCGAAGCACAGGATCCGTCAGGGGTGGAATTTGGCCTCGGCCTGGCGACCATGCGCAAGGAGGGCTTCGCCGGGCTGTTCGCCAACGGCGTGCGCGAAGGGCTGGTGGTGACTCAGCCGCTGCGGAGCTCAGGCGCCCGGCTGCTCATCAACGGCAAATGTGCGCCCGGCGGCGCCATCCGGGTGGAAGTCACCGACGGCTGCGACAGGGTCTTGCCGGGCTGCTCGGTCGAAGAGAACGATGTGTTTACCGGCGACAAAGTGGCGCATGAGGAGACCTGGCGCGGCAGCGCAGCGATCCCCTTCGAGAAGACGCCGAGGGGCTGGCCGCAGGTACGCAAGCTCAGGTTTTACCTGCGCGATGCCGAGCTCTTCTCATTTCGGTTTGTGTAGGGCGGGATCGCGCCGCCGGGGAGGATGCACGTGAACGAAGAATTGATGCCTCCGATGATCTACCAGGACGACTTCATCGAGCATACCAACATCGGCTGGCGGATCGAGCAAGCCCGGCTCGACCCGAACAACCCGCTCCTGGTGCCGGCGATGCCCTGGGACAGCGCCACGCCGTGCGTCGGTCACGGCACGGTGTTGAAAGACCCGATTGACGGCAAGTTCAAAGCGTGGGTCGTCGCACTGGAGGATGAGGAACCGCGGGACTGGGTGCTGGGCAACATCCCTTACCCCGACTACCCACACCGGCAGCACCAATACAAGATGCAGATTGTCTACTATTGCTCGGAGGACGGCGTTCACTGGGAGCGACCTGAACTGGACCTGTGCTCCTACGGCGAGTACAAGAAGACCAACCTGCTCTTCTATGGTTCTTGCGGTCGCTCGACCTATGCTTCGGTGATGATCGACCCGGCCGAAAATCCGGTTGAGCCCTACGAGATGTTCGTCTTTCACGACCTGGGCATCGGTTACGGCAAGGATACAGTGAAGGGCTTCAGCAACAAGGGACACGGGCTCTTCCGCTATCGCTCGGCGGATGGCATCCACTGGCGGCCGATCGAAGGCCCGACCGACTTCCTGAAGGATGGGGATAGCCTGTACGTGTACCGCGACAGGAACGGCGGCTACCGTCTGCACCACAAGATCGGCATGCCGGCATTTCCCGGCGGCAACGTGCCCTACGACTGCTATCGCGGTGGCACCCGGACCATATGGCTGCGGACCAGTCCCGACGGCACACAGTGGAGCGAGCGCTTCCCCATTTTGCTGCCCGACTGGCGTGATCATCCCGGCGACCAATTCATGGATCTCGGCTATCACCCCTACGGCGAGGGGATCATCGCCATCGTCACCAACTACCATTCGGTGTCGCAGACCATCGATGCTGGCTTTGCTGCCTCGCGCGATGGCCGTACCTGGTGGCGCCCGTCTCGGCAGCCGACTCTACCGCTGGGGCCCCTGGGTGACTACGGCGGCGGCATGATCTGGATGACCCGCGAGCTGATCCGTGACGGCGATCGCCTCTATCTCTACTACGGGGCCACCGAGGGGCTGCACTGCGATATTCATGCCAAGACCGACAACCAATACCTGTTCTACGGGGCATTTTGCCGGGCAAGCTGGGAGATCGGCCGGATGTGGGCGGCGGTGCCGGCCTGTGGCGGGCCGGTCCCAGGACACCTCACCACCCCGCTGCTCGATTGCGCCGGCAAGCAGGTGCGCCTCAACGCCGTCACCCTGGGCGAGGGAGATGTTACCGTCGAGCTCCTGGATGCCGAGCGGAAGCCGATCCCCGGTTTCACTCGCGGGGATGCGGCGCCGTTTCGCGGCGACGCCAGGCTTGCTGGCCTCAGTTGGAATGGCGGCAACGTGATCCCGGTGGAGAAGGCCCACGTCCGCTTCTATATGAAGCGCGCCCGGCTCTACGGGTACCAACTGTGCGGTTGAAGGATTCTGGAGGCAAGAACATGCACCAAGGCACACGACATGAGAAGCTGGTCTTGTTGGGCGGCACACCGGTCACCTCGGCCATGCGAGTGCCGGGCTGGCCACCTGTCAGCGAAGCTACCGCCCAACGCCTGGCTGATGTCTACCGCAGCGGTAAGTGGTCTTTTAACGGAGAGATGGAGCAGGCTTTTTCGCGTGAATTCGCCGCGTACCACGATGCCGCCTACGGTGTTTTCATGGCCAATGGCACCGTAACCCTCGAATGCGCGCTGGCTGCCTTCGGGATTGGCCCAGGTGACGAGGTGATTGTGCCCGCGCTGACCTGGCTGGCAACCGCTATGGCTGTCGTGTACCTGGGTGCGACCCCCGTCTTTGTGGACATCGAGCCGGCGACGCTCTGCCTGGACCCCGTGAAGACCGAGGCTGCTGTCACGCCCAGGACGCGCGCCGTCATACCCGTGCACCTGTACGGCTCCACCTCGGACCTGGACGCTATCCTGGCGATCGCGGCCCGGCACGATCTGATCGTGATCGAAGATTGCGCTCACGCTCAGGGCGGCTGCTGGAACGGCAAGGGGCTTGGCAGCTACGGTCACGTAGGCTCCTTCAGCTTCCAACAATCCAAGACGTTGGCGAGCGGTGAAGGCGGCATGTGCATCACGAACAGCGCCGAGATCGCGGACAGGCTCTTTCGCCTGAAGCACATCGGTTACGGCCCCGGCGTTCGGCAAGGCCATGCCAAGGACACTCCGCCGCCCGGCCTGGTCTGCCGCAACTATCGCGGCCTGGAGTTTCAGGCTGTGATCCTGCGCGACCAACTCCAGACCTTGCGCCAACGCATCACCACCTACAACGCATCGGCGACGAAGCTGGAGCGCCTGCTGGCCGATGTTCCCGGCTTGCGCGTGCAGGCCCGGGGACGCCTGGCTGGCCCGCAGAGTTACTACGGCTTTGCCGTCATCTTCGACACGCCTCCGCTGGTGGATGTGCCGCTGGATCTGATCGTGGAAGCAGCCGCGGCAGAGGGCCTGGTGTTGGAGCCCAGCTATGGCTCGGTGTGGAAACACATGCTCTGGAACCTGCCGGACAACGCCTATCGCATTGCCGAAGGCGGCTGCCCCGTGTCCGATTCGATCGGCACCGGGCATTGTGCGCTGTTCCTGCACTGGTGGCTCGACAACGATGACGAAACGCTTGGGCAGATCGCCGACGTCTTCGCCAGGCTCTCCGCCAACGCGGGCGTGTTAAAAAACTACCGGTCGAAGTAAGGTGATGCATGATCCCGAAAGATTGGTGGCCCAAGGAATTCAACAAGCTGGTAACCCTCGGCGCCAGCATGACCGCGGGCGGGTGGAGCACATCGCGCGAGCGCTGCTGGGCATCCTTGCTGGCGGAGATGATCGGCAATTATCAGTCGCATCCTGTGGAGCTTTTCAATGCCGGGATCGGCGCCAACTGTATCTCCCCGCGCTCGGCCTGTTACGCAGCCAGCAGCAAGCCCTCGGCCAGTGAGCGCCTGGAGCACCATGTCATCGCCCAGAACCCGGATTTGCTGATCCTCGATTATGCCACGATAGATGCGCGCGGCGGGACCCCCGTGGAGATCTTCGTTGAGGAACTGACCAGCCTGGTGCGCCGGGTCCGAGAGCGCATTGCGCCTCTCATCGTCCTGCTCGGGTCTTTCCATATGACCGGGTATGGCATGAAACACAGCGAGACGGGATGGGATTATGCCACGCCGGCCGTGCTCGCGGCCTATAACACGGCGACCGCACGCGTTGCCGAGGCAGAGAGCTGCCTCTTCGTGGATGTGTTCGGCGCCTTCGGCCAGGCCGACTGGTTGATCCACTATGATAACGTGCATCTCGACGACGTCGGCCATCGCCTGACGGCCAATGCGATCTTCAACGTGCTGGCCCGGAGCTGCTCGGGCCTGGCCAGACATACCCAGGAAATCGAGAAAACCAGCCCGCGCTGGCGCGACGAGAGATGGCTGCAAGTTCTACCTGGATAAAGGTAACTACTCAGCCGTAGCAGAGCATCCTGAGCGGAGCCGGGGTAGGGCCCCCGGCGCAGTCGAAGGACTTCGTCGTGAGCTCAGTCGAACGGTGCGGAGCGGCTTTTCAAACATGGCCG
>Ga0172368_10004320_pt1 | contig 16505 bp, 10 predicted proteins | sample Lak11m_FD_114540 | JGI IMG/M metagenome (GOLD analysis project Ga0172368, IMG submission 114540) | Freshwater microbial communities from Kabuno Bay, South-Kivu, Congo - kab_022012_11m | ecosystem: Environmental > Aquatic > Freshwater > Lake | place: Democratic Republic of the Congo: South-Kivu...
CCGTCCCGCGCGGCACTGCCTTCGAATCGAGCACTGCGATGGCCGCGCCGGGGGAACTGCCCGTCCAGTGGACGGCGGCTTGTCCACCCGTCCGCCGGCAGCGGCGGATCCACTGATCTTCGGCCGTCTGCGCCGGACGGGCGTCCCGTGGTTCGGGGGCCCCCGATTCCGTCAGGCACCCGGCCCCGTCTTTCCGCTTGCGATCCCGCGCGGCGATGGGGCATCCTGCCGGGGCTCGATTCCGAGCGAGGAGCAGACGGCCATGGAGCTGTTCGGAGAAAAGACCACGCGCGAAGAGCGCAGCAGCCGCACGCTGTACCTTGCCGGCCGGCTCAGGGCCGCCAAGGAAGAGGACCTGGCGGCGGGCGCAGCGGCCGCCCGCACCCGGTTCGTCGCGGCACAGCGCAAGGTCACCGACGCGCACGAGCCAGTGGTGGTCGCGATCGCGGGGCGCGACGCCGCGGACGACGCGCTGGACGACGTGGGGCAGTCGGCCGCCGCGACGCTGCGCGGGCGCACGCCCAACGCCGCGCGCGAGCACCCCTACGTCGACGTCGTCCCCGACGGGCTCGACGCGATCATCGGCGCGAGCATCGAGGACACGCCGAAGCGCTACGAGGAGCTGGTCGAGCGCGCCAGCCGCTTCCTCCCGGAGGACGACCCGGTGCGCCAGCAGCTCGCCGCCGTGCCGGTGCTCGTGGCGGCGTTCCGCGCCGACTCCGCCGCCGTGACCGCCGCGCTGACGGCCGAGGGGATCGCGCAGAGCGAGTACGAGGCGGCCCGCGAGGACCTCGACCGCACCTACGAGCGCATCGCCGGCACGCTCATCGAGCGGCGCGGCAGGAAGGTCGCCAACCGGTTCTTCTGGAAGCGCTCCGCCCGCAAGACCGAGGACCCCACGGAGTAGCCGCACCTTTGCGGGAGGCGCCCTCCCGGGGTGGGGGGGGCGCCTCCCGCGTTTCTCCGCGACCGCCCGGGGACCCCGGGGAGGCGCCGGTCGCAAGTCGCAGGCGACGCCGGGGGACGGTGGGAGGGCGCCTCCGCGCATCTGCGGGGGCCGCAGGGCGAGGGCGGGGATGCGCACTCCCGCGAATCGCGGGGGCCGCGCGGGGAGGGTCGGGTGCGCCTCCCGCAAAGCCGTCGCCAGGCCGGGGGGACGGCCGCCCGCCGCGCTCTTGCCTCCGCCCGGCGGCCGTGGTGAATCGGTGTCATGGAGCCCGCCCTCGCCGCCCCGGCCGCACCCGCCCCCGCCGCCGCCCCGGTGCCTCCGCCGCTCGACCACGGCGCGGTCGGCAACGGACGCATTCTGGCCCTCGTGTCGCCTTCGGGGGCCGTCGACTGGCTGTGCCTGCCGCGCTTCGACTCGCCGTCGGTCTTCGGCCGCCTGCTGGACCGCGAGTGCGGCGGCACGTTCCGCCTGCTGCACGGCGGACGCGAGGTGCCCGGCCGGCTCTCCTACCTGCGCAACACCAACGTGCTCGCCACGCGCTTCCGCGAAGGCGACGCCGAGTGGGAAATCGTCGACTTCGCCCCGCGCATCCCGGCCGGGCTCCAGGTGCAGGCCCCGCTGGAGCTCGTGCGCCTCGTGCGCCCCTTGCGCGGCCAGCCCCGGCTGAGCGTGGACTTCGACCCGCGCCCCGACTACGCGCGCGGCTCCGTGGAACTGACGCAGACCGCCTCGGGCGTGGAAGTACTCGGAGGCGGGCTGCGGCTGCACCTGGCGACGAACATCCCGGTCCCCTACGTGCTCGGAAGGCACGAGTTCGTGCTCAACCGCCCGGTGTTCCTGTCGCTGCTGTGCGGCCGGCGCGACGAGGCGCCCACGCTGGCGCGCGTCGAGCACGACCTGGAGACCACGGTGGCCGGGTGGCGCGCCTGGGCGAAGACGTGCGCCCTGCCGGGGTTCGCCGACGAGCAGGTGCTGCGAAGCGCCCTGTGCCTGAAGCTGCACGCGTACCTGGACACGGGCGCCATCATCGCCGCGGCCACGACCAGCATCCCCGAGGCGATGGGCACCGAGCGCACGTGGGACTACCGGTACTGCTGGCTGCGCGACGCGGCCTTCGTGGTGGAGGCGCTGCGGCGCCTGAGCCATCTGAACGAAGGCGAGCGCTTCGTGGCGTACCTGCGCGACGTGGCCGAGGGCGGGCCGCTCCAGCCGGTGTACGGCATCGACGGCCGGCGCGACCTGACGGAGGAGACGCTGGGGCACCTTTCGGGCTTCGGCGGCAACGGGCACGTGCGGGTGGGAAACGCCGCGAGCCTGCAGCGCCAGAACGACCTCATGGGCGAGCTGGTGCTGTGCCTGGAGACGCTGCTGAGCGACCCGCGGCTGGTCTACGAGGATCCGGACGGCATCTTCCCGCTGGTGCAGCGGCTGGTGGAGGAGGCCATCGCGGCGGCGCCCACGGCGGACACGGGGCTGTGGGAGTTCCGCACGATGCTGCGGCCCTACACGTTCTCGCGCGCCATGTGCTGGGCTGCGGCGCACCGCGGCGCGGGGCTGGCGCGGCACCTGGGCCGCCACGCGCTGGCGGACAGGTGGGCGGCCGCGGCCGCCGCCGAGCGCGACACGCTCCTGGAGCGCGGCTACAACGCGCAGCTCGGCTTCTTCACGCAGTCGCTGGACGGGCGCCATCCGGACGCCTCGCTGCTGCTGCTGCCGACGCTGGGGCTGCTGGCGCCGTCCGACCCGCGCTTCGCCTCCACCGTGCGCGAGTACGAGCGGCGGCTCGTGGAGGGCGGGCTGATGCTGCGCTACCGCAACGACGACGACTTCGGGGCGACCACGAGCGCGTTCACGATCTGCAGTTACTGGTGGGCGGAGGCTCTGGCGCACATGGGCCGGCTGGACGACGCGGTGGCGCTCTTCGAGCGGCTGGCGCGCTTCGCGAACCCCGCCGGGCTCTTCTCCGAGGACGTGGACCCGGCCAGCGGCGCGCTGCTGGGCAACTTCCCGCAGGCGTATACGCACGTCGGGCTCGTCAACGCCGCGACGACCATCGGGGATCTGCTCGCCGCGCGCGACGGGCGGGCGCGCGCCTGGACCTGAACGATTCCGGACCGCGGTGCGCGGCGCGGGTGCGAGCGTCGCGCGACACGACCGGCGGGCACCGCGTGGCTCGTTGCGCGTCGGCCCGCAAGACTGTATTACTACCCGTCGTGCGCACGCGCCGCAGCCATACGGCCGTACTCGTCGCCTCGCTCCTGTGCCTTGCGCAGGGGGCCGCGCCCGTCGTTGCCTGGCTCGCGCCCTGCGCCGACCGCTGTGCCGACGACGACGACCTGGGCCGGTGTCCGCCGGTCTGTCCGTGCCAGTGCCGGGCTCCGCGCGGCGTCGCGGTCGAGCAGCGGGAGGTGGCGGCGACCGTGCCCCTTCTCCCGCCGGCGCCCCCTGCGCCCGATGCCTCGGCGCCGCCCGCGCCGGACCTCGAACCGATGCGGCACGTGCCGAAGACCGCCCGCACCTGACCGGGCGACCCCCGCCCGTCCCTCCGTCCACCCCACCCTCGACCGGCCCTCCGAGCCGGCGCTCGACGCGCCTCGGCGGGGCCGCCGCGTGCGGAGCCGCAAGTGCAGAGAATCGCGTGCAGTCTTCTGTTCGCCCTCGTCGCGACGCGCGATGCCCCGGCCGAGACGCCGGTGCGCAAGGTGCGCTGGCCCGAGGTCGCCGCCCTGGTCGAACGCGACCCTCGTCTCGGCGACGCTTCGCAGCGCGTGGCGGCGGCCGCTGCCGAAGTGCGCGCCGCCGGCCAGCTTCCGAATCCGACGCTGGAGGCCTCCGCCGCCCGGGGCGCTGCCCGCGCCGGAGACGAAAGCCGAGCCGAATGGGGACTCGCCCTGGCCGTTCCTCTGGACTGGCTCGGCCGGCGCGGCGCGCGGGTCGATGCTGCCGCTGCGTCGCTCGATGTCGCCCGGCAGGATCGGCTCGCCGTCCGCCTCGCCGCGCTGGAACAGCTCCGCCTCCTCTTCTGGACCGCCGCGTACGACCGACTGCGCGAGGAGAGCCTCTCCGAGACCTTCGAGCAGGAAGCCCGGCTCGGCGAGCTCGTGCGCCTGCGGGTCGCCGGCGGCGAGGCACGGCCGATCGAGACCGTCCGGATCGAGGTCGAGCTCGAGAAGCTGCGCAACGAACTGGAAGCCGCGGAAACTCTGGCGGCGACCCGCCGGCGCCAGCTCGGCATTTGGCTCGGCGCCGGCGAGCTCGACGCCGACGCCGACCTCGCGACCGACGACGACCTGCCCGCGCTCGCCGGATACCTGGATCGGGTCCGCGCCGGGCATCCGCAGCTTGCTGCCGCCCGCGCCCGCGTGCGGGAAGCGGGGACCCGTGTCTCGGTCGAGCGCTCGCAGCGCCTGCCTTCGCTCGGCCTGCGCGCGTTCGCGGCCTCGGAGCTCGACCGCTACTCGGCGGGAGGCGGCGTGTCGGTCGAGCTGCCGCTCTGGAACCGCAACGCGGGCGGCATCGCGCGCGCCGAGGCCGAGACGGGCGCAGCCGGGGCACGCGTCGAGGCCGCGACCCGCGAGCTGCTGGCCGAGGCCGTCGACGCACACGGCCAGTGCGACCGCGCGCGCCGCACGGCCGCCCGATTCCGCGACGCGATCCTCCCCCGGACCGAACGGACCGTGGACACGCTCGAACGCTCCTTCCAGGTGGGCGAGTCCAGTCTTCTCGACGTCGTCGACGCCCGCCGCGTCCTCGCGGATGCGCGCCGCGACCAGCTCGCCGCCCTGCTCGACGCCCGGCTGTCCTGCAGCCGGATGCTGGCTTTCACCGGAGAACTCCGATGACCCGACCGTCCGCCACGACCCTGCTGCTCGCCGCCCTCGTCGGCTCCGCGTGCGACCGGAGGCCGCCGTCCGCACCGCCCGCCGCCGCGGCGGACGAAGCGGCGCACGACCACGACGAGGAGGCCGGGCCCGAGGTCCGCGCGTCGGACCTGGATCGTCCGCTCGACGACCTGTTCGCGCAGCGCTGCGAGCACGAGAAGCCCGCGTTCGAGTGCGACGAGTGCCGCTACCAGGTGGGCGTCGTGCGCGCGCCGAGGAAGCTCTTCGAGGGCGGCCTCATGGCGAAGGCGAAAGTCGGCCGGCAGCGCGTCGAGCTGCCCGTGACGCTCACAGGAGAGATCCGATTCGACGAGCGGCGGGTGACGCACCTGGGACCGCAGAGCGAGGGCATCGTGCGCCGGGTCTTCGTGAGCCTCGGCGACCGCGTGAGGCGCGGCGACCGCATCGTCGAAATCGAGAGCGTCGGCTTCGGCGAGGCCGAGGGACAGTACCAGGAGGCACTCGCGGCGCTGCGGCTCGCGAAGAAGAGCCACGAGCGCCAGTCGCAGCTCAAGGCGCAGCAGATCACCTCCGAGCGCGAGTATCTCCATTCCCTCCAGGAGTTCGAGTCGGCGCAGATCCGCGCACGCGCCGCCGGCGAGAAACTGGTGCGCCTGGGCATGCCGGTCTCGCAGCTCGCGGCCCTGGAGCGCGAGGAGGCCGCCCGCCCGCGCGGACGCGTCGTGCTGCGCGCGCCGGCCGCCGGCACCGTGCTGAGCCTCCACGCCGTCCCGGGAGAGATCGCCCGCTCCGAGGAGAGCCTCGCCGTCGTCGGCGACCCGAAGACCCTCTGGCTGTGGGCCGACCTGTACGAGAACGACCTCGCCGACGTGGCGCGCGAGCAGGACCGCGCGCCGCTGCGAGCCGCGCTCGCGGTCAAGGCGTTCCCCGGCGAGGAGTTCGCCGGCGTCGTCGACTTCGTGGGACCCTCCATGGACGAGGCGACGCGCACGGTGAAGGTGCGCATTTCCGTGCGCAACCCCGCGGGCCGCCTGCGCTCCGGCATGTTCGCGAACGTGAAGCTCTTCCTGCCCTCGGACCGGGAGGTGGTCGCGGTCCCCCGCGGCGCCGTGCTGGAGGACGAGGGCCGGTTTTTCGTCTTCCTGAGCCACCGCGGCGACTACTACGTGCGCCGTCCGGTCGCCGCCGGCCGCGCGTGGGGCGACTGGGTCGAGATCGTCCGCGGTCTGTCGGGCGGCGAGACGGTCGTGACGGACGGGTGCTTCCTCCTGAAGTCGGACGTCCTGCGCTCGAAGATGGGCGCCGGCTGCGCGGACTGAGGAGGGCGAATGTCCTTCACCCTGTGGCTCCTGAAGAACCGCGTCCTGGCGCTCGTGGCGACCGGTGCCCTCGTCGCGGCCGGGCTCTGGGCCTGGACACACCTGCCCGTCGACGCCTTTCCGGACGTGACCAACACGCAGGTGATGATTCTGAGCAAGGCGCCCGGTCTGGCTGCGGTCGACGTCGAGCAGCGCGTCAGCTACCCGGTCGAGCAGGCGATGCGCGGGCTGCCGCGCGTGACGCAGGTGCGTTCGCTGTCGAAGGCCGGCCTGTCGCAGGTCGTCGTCGTATTCGAGGACGGCGCCGACACGTACTGGACCCGGCAGGTGGTCTTCGAGCGGCTCGCGACGGCGCGCGAGCAGCTCCCGCCCGGAGTCGAGCCGGAGCTGGGTCCCATCAGCACCGGCCTAGGCGAGATCTTCCAGTACACGCTGGAGGGCGAAGGCCTCGACGCGATGGAGCTGCGCACCATCCAGGACTGGATCGTCGCGCCGCTGCTCAAGCCGGTGCCGGGCGTCAACGAGGTCAACTCGTTCGGCGGCCGGGTGAAGCAGTACCAGGTGCTACTCGCCCCGGACCGGCTCGTGAAGTACGGCCTGGCCGCCGGCGACGTCGTCGAGGCCCTGGAGCGCAACAACGCCAACGCCGGCGGCGGCGTGGTCGTGCGCGGCTGGGAGCAGGTGTACCTGCGCGGCGTCGGCCTCTTGCGCGACATCCCGGACATCGGCCGCGTCGTGCTCAAGGCGCGGGACGGCGCGCCCGTGTACCTGCGCGACGTGGCCGAAGTGGCGGTCGGCGCCGAGCCGCGCCAGGGCGCCGTCACCCGCGACGGCAGGGGCGAGGTCGTCGCCGGCATGATCATCATGCTCAAGGGCGAGAACGCGAAGGAGGTCGTCGCCCGCGTCAAGGACGCCGTCTTGCGCATCCGCGGCACGCTGCCCGAGGGCGTGCGACTGAACGTGTTCTACGACCGCACCTCGCTCGTCGAGGCGTGCATCAGGACGGTGCAGGACGCGCTGCTCGAGGGCGGCATCTTCGTGATCCTCGTGCTGTTCCTGTTCCTGGCCGAGCTGCGCACGGCGCTCGTCGTGGTGTTCTCGCTGCCGCTGACGTTCCTCGCGAGCTTCGTCGTCATGGGCCGCGTCGGCCTGAGCTCCAACCTCATGAGCCTGGGCGGCCTGGCGTTCTCGGTCGGCATGGTGGTCGACGCCTCCATCGTGGTCGTGGAGAACGTGCGCCGCCACCTCGCGGAGCGGCGCGAACCGTCGGCGAGGAGCCGCGTCGTCGCCGAGGCCGTGACCGAGGTCGCGCGTCCGGTCGCGTTCTCGGTGCTCGTCGTCGCCGTCATCCTCGTGCCGCTCTTCACGCTCCAGGGCGTCGAGGGCAAGATGTTCGCGCCGCTCGCGCTCACCATGCTCGTGGCGCTGCTCGTGTCGCTGGGCGTTGCCCTCACCGTGGTCCCCGTGCTCTCGGCGTTCGTGCTGCGCCAGGTGCCGGAGAGGGAGTTCGGCTTCATCCGCCGCTTCCACGGGGCCTACCTGTGGCTGCTCGCGAGGGCGGTGCGCCGCCCCGCCGCGACCGCGGGCATCGCGCTCGCCGTGCTCGCCGGCACCGCGGCGCTCGTGCCCCTGGTCGGCACGGAGTTCATGCCGCCGCTGGACGAGGGCTCCATCGCGGTCAACGTCGTGCGGCTCCCCAACGCCTCGCTGGACGGCTCGACGAGGGTCACCGACTACGTGGAGAAGGCGCTGCTCGCGTTCCCCGAGGTCGAAACGGTGGTGAGCAAGACCGGCCGCGCCGAGATCTCCGAGGACCCGATGGGACCCGAGCAGAGCGACGTGTTCGTCATGCTCAAACCGCGCCGGAACTGGACGAAGGGACGGAGCAAGGCGCAGCTCGTCGAGGCGATGCAGAACACGCTCGGCGAGATTCCGGGTCTGCGCCTGTCCTTCTCCCAGCCCATCGCGCTGCGCGTGAACGAGCTGATCTCGGGGGTGAAGAGCGACCTCGCGGTGAAGGTGTTCGGCCCGGACCTGGCGCGGCTCAAGGCGTTCGCCGACCGCGCGGCCGCCGCGCTGCGGGGCGTGGAGGGCGCCCGCGACGTGAAGGTCGAGCAGGTCTCGGGCATGACGCAGCTCGACGTGGTGGTCGACCGCGAGGCGGCGGCGCGCCACGGCGTCGACGTGGCCACCGTCAACGACACCGTGGAGACGGCCGTCGCCGGGCGGCGCGCGACGACGCTGGTCGAGGACGAGCGCCGCATCGCGGTGGTGGCGCGGTTTCCGGAGGCGGCGCGCCGGGACATTCCGGAGCTGAAACGGCTGCTCGTGCCCGCACCGGGCGGGGAGCGCGTCCCGCTGGAGCAGCTCGCGCGCTTCGAGCTGGTCGAGGCCCCGGCGCAGGTCGGCCGCGAGAACGGCATGCGCCGCGTCGTCGTCGAGGCGAACGTGCGCGGGCGCGACCTGGGCGGGTTCGTCGAGGACGTGCAGGCGCGCCTCGCGCCGCTGGCGCAGGAGCTGCCGCCCGGGTACTTCGTCGAGTACGGAGGGCAGTTCGAGAACCAGCAGCGCGCCATGCGGCAGCTCGCGGTCGTGGTGCCGGCCGCGCTGCTGCTCGTCCTGGTGCTGCTCTACCTGGCGCTGGGTTCGGCGCGCGACTCGCTGCTCGTGCTGCTGAACCTGCCCTTCGCGCTGGTGGGCGGCGTCGTCGCAGTCGTGATCTTCGGCATGCCGCTGTCGGTGTCGGCCGCGGTCGCGTTCGTCGTGCTGCTGGGCGTGGCGGTGCAGAACGGGGTCGTGCTGGTCGCGTTCTTCCGGCAGCTCCGCGAGCGCGGCGAGAGCGTGGCGGACACGGTCGCCAAGGGGTGCGCGCTGCGGTTCCGGCCGCTCGTCATGACGGCGCTCACGAGCTTCATCGGCCACCTGCCGATGCTCTACGCGACCGGCTCCGGGGCGGACATCCAGAAGCCGCTCGCGGTCGTCGTCATGGGCGGGCTCGTGACCAGCACGCTGCTGACGCTGCTCGTGCTGCCGGCCGTCTACGCGTGGTCGGCGGGGGGGCGAAGCCGGGGCGAACGCGCCTGAAACCCGGGCGGCTGCCAGAGGCCGAAGAGCGCGCGCATCCACTCGATCACTCACGAGAGACCACCGACGCCGACTTGACACGGTCCACCGTTGTCAGGATGGGCGTGCCCGTCGTGCGCCGCGCCTGCCGGGTCCTGTTCGAGCAGGGAGATGGCCGCGGCGCGTCGCTCATGGCGAGCCTGCCGGACCACGGGACGCCCGTCCGGCGCCCGAGGAAGGAGGAAGGCTCATGTTCATCCTCCGGTGCTCCCGCCTCGTCGTCGCAGTATCCTCCCGCGCGGAGGTGTCCCATGTCCCGCGCTCTTCCGCTCGAGCTCGCCGCGCTCGCCGCGCTGGCGGGGTGTCGTTCCGCGCCGGCGGCGTCCGCCGCTGCGCCCTCGCCGGCGGAGTCTGCCCCGACCCCTGCACCGGCCGCGCACGACCCGGCCCACCCGCCCATCGACTGTCCGCTGCACGGCCATGGAGTCGACGCCGCTTCGATGCGGCCGTTCGAGGACGTGGAGAAGTACATCGCGTTCCTGGAGCGCCCCGAGCGCGCCGTGTGGCAGAAGCCCGACGAGGTGGTCGCCGCGCTGGGCCTGCGCGGCGACGAGACCGTGGTCGACGTGGGCTCGGGCTCGGGCTACTTCGCGTTCCGCTTCGCGCGGGCACTGCCGCGCGGGCGCGTCTTCGCGCAGGACGTCGAACTGGAGATGGTCCGCCACGTCCACCACAAGGCAACCGCCGAGGGCGTCGAAAACGTGCAGGCGCTGCTCGGCCGCACCGACGACCCGAGGCTGCCCGCCGGCGTCGATGTCGTCTTCATGTGCGACGTGCTGCACCACGTGGCGGATCGCCCGGCGTGGCTGGCGAAGCTCGCGGGAGAGATGAAGAGCGGCGCAAGGCTCGCGCTCGTCGAATTCAAGGAGGGGAAGCTGCCGGAGGGTCCGCCCGAGAGCATGAAGCTGCCGCGCGCGGAACTCCTGCGGCTCGGTGCCGAGGCCGGGTTCGTGCTCCGGGAGGAGAAGACCGACCTGCTGCCGTACCAGACGTTCCTCGTGTTCGCGAAGCCGTAGACGCGCCGCTGCTCGGAGGCGAGGCCCTGCGAGATACCGGCGAGGAAGCCGTCGAATCGGGCGAGGGCCGTGCCGGCACCGAGCTGCCCGCGCCTTCCCTCGACGACGCCCTACCCTCGCGGGCGCACCGGCGCCCCGGCGCGGCTCCACGCCGCCAGCAGCAGCGCGGAGGCTCCTGCCAGCGCCGCCCCGGTCCCCAGCGCCGCCGCCGGCCCGAACGCGCGCCACAGGCCGCCCGCGAGCAGTCCCGCGGGCAGCGCCGCCGCCCCCAGCACGAAGTTGTACCAGCCGAAGCCGGCGCCGCGCCGCCCCTCGGGCACCAGGTCGCGCACGAGCGCCTTCTCCGCGGGCTCCGCGAGGCCGTACCAGACGCCGTAGAAGACGAACCACGCGCACGCCTGCCACGGCCCCGTCGCCGTCGCGAATCCCAGGTAGCCGAGGGCGTACACGCCCCAGCCGGCGATCACGAGACGCACCCGGGGGAGCCGATCCGACAGCCGGCCGAACACCGTCGCGCTCAGCATCTTGGCGACGTGCAGCGCCGCCCACAGCAGCGGCAGCATCGCCGTCGGGACACCCAGTTCGTTCGCGCGCAGCAGCAGGAAGGCGTCCGACGAATTCCCCAGCGAGAACAGGGCGAGCACGAGCAGATACGTGCGGAACCGCGCGGGCATCGGGCCGTGCGCGGGACGAGCGGCCGGAGCGGGCGCGCGGGACGCCGGCGCGCGCATCCTCTCGGGCGCCAGGAGCACCGCCATCGCCGCGAGCAGCCCCGGCGCGAGTGCCAGCCAGAACACCGTGCGCAGCCCCAGCCCCGCCGACAGCAGCGCCGTGGCGACCAGCGGCCCGATCAGCGCACCCGCGTGGTCCATCGCGCGGTGGAACCCGAACGCCCGCCCCGCCTCGTCGCGCGCCACCGAGTCCGCGATGAGCGCGTCGCGCGGCGCGCTGCGCATCCCCTTGCCGAACCGATCCGCCAGCCGCACCGCCAGCACGTGCCAGGGCGCCGCCGCCACCGCGACCAGCGGCCGCACGAGTCCGGCGACGCCGTAGCCCAGGACGACGAGCGGCTTGCGGCGCGCGAGCCGATCCGAGACGGCGCCCGACGCGAGCTTCAGCAGCGACGCCAGCGCGTCGGCGGCGCCCTCCACCAGCCCCAGGAACGCCGGCCCCGCCCCGAGCGTCTGCGTCAGGAACAGCGGCAGCAGCGGGAAGATCATCTCGGAGCCGACGTCGTTGAGCAGCGACGCGAACCCGAGGGCGAGGACGGCGGCCGGCAGGCGGGGACGGGCGGGCAACGCGACCTCCTCGGAAGACGCCGACGCCATGTCCGCGCGCCGCCCGTCGGCAAGGCGCGGGCGATCCCGGTGCCTCGAACCATGCCCCTTCGGGTTGCCCATCTTAGTCCTTCATCCTTCATCCTTCATCCTTCGGTCGTGCGCCTCCCGCCGCAGACTCTCCACCTCCGCCGCCAGCCGCTCGCGCCCGTCCAGCTCCGCCTGCACCGCCGCCGCGCCCGCCGCCCGCGCGGCACGCGCCAGGTCGGTCGCCCGCTGCGCGCCCGCCATCGCGTCGCGCAGGACCGCCCGCAGACGAACCTCCAGCACGCGCCGGCTCTCCCGCACCCGATCCGAGAGATCGTTCGCCACGCGCGACGCGTTGCTCTCCATCAGACGCCCCAGGTACGCCGACGCCGACCGCCGAGCCGCGTCCGCGGCCCGCGCCCGCGGCCGCAGCGCGTCGGCCGCAACAGTCCACGCCGGCACGTGCGCCGCCGACGAGAGCGGCGTGAAGAAGAACCCGTGCCTCGTCCGCAGCTCGTCCGCCTCCGGAGCCTCGTCCGTCCCCGCCGGAAGCCCCGCCGCGCGCGCGAGGAACTCGCACCCCATCGCGACGAACCGCTCCGTCCCCTCGCGGTACAGCGCCGCGGCCACAGGCTCGACGTCGCGCAGCCACGCCGCGACCCGCGCCTCCGCGAGATCGCACGCCGCGTCCATCGCCCGAGCCCGCAGACGGTGCCGGGGCGCCGCCGACGCCGCGATCGCACGCTCGAGCTCGCGCTCCGTGCGCGGCAGCGCGTCCGCGAGAAACGCCCGGCGGTGCGCCTCGAAGGCCGCGTCCAGCCGTTCCTGCTCCGCGTCGAGCCGGTGGCGCAGCTCCGCGAGCGACCGCTCGGCGTCCGCGACGCACGAGCGCAGCTCGGCCAGCCGGCGCTCGGACTCCTCCAGCGGACGCAGCAGCGCCTCGCGTGCCGCGTCCAGCTCGCCCAGCAACCGCGCCGACAGCCGGTCGAATCCGCGACGGGCCGCCGCCTGCACGAGCTGCGCCCCGGACTCGCGCGTCAGGCGCTCCAGCGTCGCGACCAGCACCGCCCAGTCCCGCGTGCCGGGCTGCAGCGCGCTGACCGACGGCATCGGCCCGGGATCGCGACCCAGCCGCTGCGCGAGAATCCGTCGCGCGAACGCCGCCGCCTGCGCCAGGTCGTCGGGCGCAGCGCGATCGGCCTTGCCCATCGCGAACACGAGGTGGCGCACGTGCGGCGCGAGCTCCGCCGCGAGCGCCAGCTCGTCGGCGCCAATGGGCGGATCGGCGCCCAGCACCACGAGCGCGGCGTCCACGTGAGGCAGGAAGTCGCGGGTCGCGGCGGTGCCGTGTCCGAACACCGAGCCGAGTCCCGGCGTGTCGACGAGGCACAGCCCGCCATCCAGGATGGGCGAAGGCACGAAGACCTCGACGCCCTCCACGCCGAGGCGGTTGCCGGGGTTGCGATCCTCCGAGACGAAGTCGGCGAGCGTCGCCGGATCGACCTCGCGCCATGCGCCGCCCGCGAGCACGCGCGCCGCCGGCGGCCCCGATCGCAGCACGGTGACGATGGCCGTCACCGGCACGACGCCGGTGGGCAGCACGTCGCTGCCGACCAGCGCGTTGAGCAGCGTGGACTTGCCGCGCTTGAACTGCCCCACGCACGCGACGAAGAAGCGGCCCTCGAGGACGCGCCCGGCCAGCGCGCGCGCGTCGGCGGCGAGCTCGGCGGCGCCGGCGCGCACGGCGAGCGCCGCCAGCCGCCCCAGATCCGGCTTCCGTGCCGCACCGCCCGCGCCGTCCCGGATGCGATCCATCGGCCCTCCTTGCGGAGGCCGGGGCGCGCGGAAGGTCGGGAAAGGAGCTCCCACGGCGCGACTCGTCCTGCCGCAGGAGTCATTGGCCGCCCGGGTGCGGCGGCGGTTGAAGGCGGACTCCACCGCCTGTGCGGACGCGATGATACGGACACCCCGGGGCGGGCTCAAGGGGACGCCGCGGCCCGCTTCCCGACCTTGCGCCGGTCCGTGCGCCCCTGGAACCCGGCACGGAAGTGCCGGGGCATTCCGCGGCGGGTCGCCCCCGGGCTGGGCGGGTGGCGCTCCGATCCGGCACAGCGCCCGCGACCGCCGGTGCGTTCCTGACGACAGTGCGGTGCTCCGGCACTTCCGTGCCGGGCTCCATCGCCGCGTCTTCGCCGGCAAGTGTGAACACCCCCTTGACAGGCGCACGGGCCCTCGGATACGTTGTGCGGATATGAGACGGCGTCTCAACAAAAGACGGACAGGACGGAGCGCGGATCGCGCAGGGCGGCGCCCTGCACGCACGACCGTCGTCTGTGCGGACTCCCGCCCTCCGCCCGGATGAGATCCCGTCTCATGCACGACTTCACCCAAGGGCCCGCGGTCGTCGAACTCCGGGCCCGAATCCGGAACCTCCGGTTCCGCACCCACGGACAGGAAGAAACGATGCGCAACCCCGCCCGACGCCTCCCCCTCGCGTCCACCCTCGCCGCGGCCCTGAGCGCCGCCGTCGCGCTCGCACCGGCCGGTGCGCGCGCCGGCAACTCCGGCTTCTTCACCACCTACGACTCCGGCGTCGAGCGGGGCGAGTTCGAGCTCATGCTCATGAACGACCTGACGCGCCCGTCGCCGCTGCGCGAAGGCTACGGCGTCTACGCCTCGCACATGTTCGAGCTGGAGTACGGCGTCACGTCGAAGCTCGCCGCCGAGCTGATGCTCGAGTGGTTCGAGGACTTCAAGACGGGCGAGGCGGCGTTCACCGGCTACCGCGTCGAGGCGCGCTACCGGCTGTTCGAGAACCCCGTGCCGCTCAACCCCATGCTGTACGTGGAGTACGAGGACCTTGCCGCGAACACCCGGTACAAGATGGAGACCTCGGGCTTCGTGAAAGCCCCCTACGCGGAGGACGAATCGGAGGGCGGACGCGAGCGGGTGCTGGAGACGCGCCTGGTGCTCTCGGAGCAGATCGGCCCCTTCAACCTCGCGTTCAACTGGATCAACGAGACGGACCTGCACGACGCCGCGACGGCGTTCGGTTACGCGCTGGGCGCCATGTGGATGCCGGGCCACGGCGAGGCCGCCTCGTGTCCCATGCCCGCGGCGTCCGGCGCGCAGGGCGGCGGCGCGAAGTACTCCTGTCCCATGCACCGGGACGCGGTCTCGGACGCACCCGGCACCTGCCCGCAGTGCGGCATGGCGCTGGCCGCCGACGGCGAGGCGGGCCCGTCGTCGGCGTGCGGCTGCGCCGAGAACATGAAGGGCTGCGGCTGCGCGCACTGCGCCGGCCGCGGCGGGGCGTGTTCGTGCAAGCACGGCGGGATGTGGGGCCTCGGGCTCGAGGCGTTCGGCGGACTCGGCGACACGAAGGCGTTCGGCGTGCACCCGTCGCTGCAGGAGCACTACCTCGGGGTCATCGCGATGTACCACTTCACGCCGCGGCTCATGATGCACGCGCAGCTCGCCAAGGGACTGACCTCCGCCAGCGACGACCTGCTGCGGCTGAACGTCGGATACGAGTTCTGACCGGCGGCCCGCGGCGGGCGGACGAGGGCGACCGACGCGTCGCCGGGGGGGCTTCGACACGCCCGCGCGCGGCCGGACGGCACCGCGGTAGGATTCCCCGGCTCGGGAGGCGCCATGACCGGCCGCACCCTACCGCTCGTTGCCGCGATGCTCGCGTGTGCGGCCGAGCCCGTCCCTGCCGGCCCGGCGCCGGATCCGCTCGACGATCCCTCGCTCTGGCCGGGACAGGATCAGCGCGGCGAGAGGCCGCTCGGGACCCCGTGGGACATGCCCGCGGCGGGCGCCGGCGCGTTCACGCTGCTGTCGGCGAACGTCGGCAACGTGGACGTGTTCCGGTGCGCCGGCGCCGTCTACAAGCTGTGCTCCGCCGCCTCGGAACGGCGCATCGCACACCGCATCGCCGTGCTGCACCCCGACGTCCTGCTGCTCCAGGAGACGCTTCCGCCGCGCGTGTGCGATTCGCTCGGGCCCGTGGAGGAATGGCACGTCTGCCATCCGTCGAACACCGCCGCCGAGCCGGAACAGGTCCGCCGTCTGGTCGGACCGGACTACACCGTCGCGTGCGACGCCCGGGGCGGATACGAGTGCGTCGCGGTGCGGCGCGGCTTCGCCCCGCTGGAAGGCTGCGCCGACGGCGCGCTGTGCCGCGGCGGCGCGCGCACGGGCCCGCCCGTCGAGGGCGGGTGCGACACCGGCTTCGTCGTCGTCGCCGCCACCGCGACGATCGCCGGCCGGCGGACCGATCTCGTCAGCGCCCATCCTCCGAGCGGGTTCTCCGAGGAATCGCAGAACTGCCGGCGCGCCCACCTCGATCAGCTCTTCGGCGACCCGTCCCCCATCCGCTCCGCGGACCGCGCCATCGCGGGCGGCGACTGGAACATGGACCCGTTCCGCTCCGCCGGCGCGGACGTCGAGCGCTGGCACGCGAGCGTCTCGGCGCGGCGCGACTCCGCGCTGCCGTTCGCGCTGCACTCGGGACTGGTCGAGCACGATCCGCCCTACTGGTCCGCGCCGCTCGTGAAGCTCACCTGGGACCACGTCGTGTCCGAGGGCTTCATCGGCCGGTGCGTGACGCTGGGCGCCGCGCCGGGACTGGCGCCGCTCGACTACGCGGAGGGCGACGAGCTGCAGCGGCTCGACCACCTCGCGCAGTGGTGTACGATTTCGGCGCGCTGACAGAACCAAAGACCGGACGAGTTGCTTTTCCGAAAGCCGAAAGTCGAAAGCCGAAAGCCGAACATGGGTCACGACCTTCACTTCCTGCAGCGTCTGGAGCGCGTCGACGAGGGCCAGGTCGACCTGGCCATGAGCCTCTACAACGACTCGGAGGGGATGCGCTGGATCCTCGACCGGGCGGGCGTCGAGGGCGACGGGCGGCTGGCCGTCTCGCTGGGCGACGTGCGCGAGGGCCC
>Ga0172368_10004321_pt1 | contig 16505 bp, 12 predicted proteins | sample Lak11m_FD_114540 | JGI IMG/M metagenome (GOLD analysis project Ga0172368, IMG submission 114540) | Freshwater microbial communities from Kabuno Bay, South-Kivu, Congo - kab_022012_11m | ecosystem: Environmental > Aquatic > Freshwater > Lake | place: Democratic Republic of the Congo: South-Kivu...
CTCCTTTGGATATAGTTATAAATGTAACTATGTTTCGGGTAAAAAACAAGGATTATTTTTCATAACCCTTGTTTTTTTATGACTTTTTATTGCTGATCGTTACATCTGGCCGGGAATTCAGGGTTCTAAAGGAGCGAATAGATAATGTTTTGTCTTTGTTTGTAATGTTGAATTTGTATTTGAATCGAATGCCGATGACGCTTAGTGGAGGAGAGCGTCAGTTGTTAACAATAGCTATGTCAATATTGCATAAGCCAAAAGTCATCTTATTTGATGAGCCGTTCATTGGGCTGTCGCAGCCTAATGTAGAGTGCATTTTAGCTTATATAAAAGCAGTAAATAAGCTTCATGGGATTGCTTTTGTAATTGTTGAACATCATGTAAAAGTATGTCTTGAGATCACAAATAAGATTATTGGAATTAAGCACGGTAAAGTTTATTGCAAAGAAAATGTGTTAATGCCATATCATATTAATAGACTGAAAACTATTTACTTATGAAAAATAAATTATCCCTAAAAAGGTTGGCGATAGAATTTATGCTTATCTCATATCTTTTTATTTTGTGCGGATGCCATGTGAACAATAAGGAAATACAGCCTATAAATAATATCGAGATAGGTGTTGTTTTGTCTTTAACGGGAAAAGGAGCAACCTATGGTAATAATGCAAAAAATGGGATGCTTTTGGCTGTTGAAGAAATAAATAAATTGCCACCATTTGACAAGAATAATATAGTGTTGATTATTGAGGATTCAAATTCTTCAGCTTCAAATGCACTGAATGCATTTAATAAATTAATAGAAATTCATCATGTCCCCGTTACTGTTGGATTTGTGCTAAGTGATGAGGTTTTAACATGTGCCCCACTTGCCGAAAAAAAGAAAACTGTATTATTTACTACAGCGGCAGGTAGTGATAAAATTAAAGATGCTGGAGATTATATATTTAGGAATAGAGAAAGTGGTGATCTTCAAGCGAAAGCAATAGGAAGTTTTGCGGTCAATAAGCTTGGGTTTAAAGATTTCGCAGTGATATACTCTAACTCTGCAAATGGCATCTCATATAAAGATTCATTTGTTAAGTGCGTTAATAATTTAGGAGGAAAAGTTGTTCTGTTTCCATATAATGAGGGGGACTTAAACTATCGTCCAATAATTGATAAATTAAAAAGGACAAAGGTGTCAGTTGTTTATATTGTCGGACTTGATGTTGAATTGGGGCAAATTTTAAAACAATCAAAAGAACAGAATTATTCTCCTCAGTTCTTAGCAAGTACGGGAGGTATTAGTACAAAATTGTTAGAAATAGCTGGAGATGCATCAGAAGGTCTTATTTGTGGGAGTTCACCATTTAACATATCTACTTCTAATCAAAAAACTAAGCACTTTGTTGCATCATATTACACACATTATAAGCAGAATCCTGACTTTATTTCAGCAAATTCTTATGACGCTATATATATGTTGGCAAGTCTTTATTCTCAAGGAAAGTTTACTTCAGACCAAATTAAAAACGGTTTATATCGGATAAGAAATTTCGATGGCGTTGGCGGAGTTACAACTTTTGATAGCAATGGTGAAGTGGCTAAGCCAATATCGATTGTGAGGGTTGTCTCAAAAAAATACATTCCTTACAAGTGAATAGTCATTGAATAATATGCGCGAGTGTTATGGCTTTATTATATTTAGCAATGCATTATGCGATAAGCATTTATTATTTTATAAATAAGAATAATTTATGAAAGAGTACTCTATATTGCATTTGACAGACATGCATATTGGAAGACTAAATGATAGCTTTAAGCACGCATTTGATGTAAATATATCTACAGGGGTTAGCGAAGTCGTTGATAAGATAATGAGTGGGATTGGTAATGATCGCCCTGACTTTCTTGTTATATCAGGGGATATGGTTTGCAATGGCGCTATAACTGAGGAACATAGACAATCTGTTAAAACCTTAAATACTTTAATTAGCAAGCTTGGTATAGAAAATAAAAAAAGGGTCTTTGTCGTTCCTGGAAACCATGATATTAACAGGGATGCGGGGTGTTGCAATAGATTTAATAATTATATAGATATATTTTTGAAAGAATTTTATGGGGATGATGATCGTGATAGGATACCTGAAATAAAAATAACTAGAGAAAAAGATTACTCTTCATTTGGTAGCAATACATGGGTGTTTAAAGATTATGATCTCCCTATTGTATTTATAAACTTATGGTCTGCATATCCATTTGTCCCAGAACAAATTCCAAAAGCACTGAAAACAAAAAAAAGTATAAAGAAAAATGATTGGATTTTCGACAGAGGATTAGTTGCTAATGAACAGTTAGCTGCTATAGAAAAGCAAATTGTTCCGTATATTGACGGGAACTTGATTGTTGCAATCGTTCACCATAATTTGATGCCGATAATTCGCACAGGATTTCGTGCTGATGATCATTTTTTCCCAGAGATCAATATGTTGGCTAATGGCCCTGAAGTATTGAGTAAATTGAAAAAATGCGGCGTTTCAATTGTATTGCATGGGCATAGGCATCAGAATAATATTATTAATCCAATTGATTTTGACTCAATTCCTGATAAAAGTAATAAATTTATAAAAAATCTATTTGTGATCGGTGCACCTAGCGTTGGACTTAATATTCGTGCACTTATTCAAAATAACCCTGAAAGTAGTGATACTCCTCCAAAAGATTTTCTTGGCTTTAATTTTATAAAAATAAGGCATTCATTGTATAATGAAATATCTGGAGATATTACTCAGTATCGTGAAATTCCATCGGAGGAGACGAGATTCATATCAAAAGTTCCATATCCAATTGAGATTGTTAAAAATGCTCAAAAGCCAATTAAGTATTATTCTTCAAGAGAAGGTTTAAAAGAACTTGGAAAACAATTAATTGAAGCTCATCAAGGAGTTACAATATTGCATTACCATTATAATGCTAGCTGGTATGATACAGTTAATAAAGATTCGCCTGTTAAGCATTTATGGAAAAAAGTAGCGGCTGATCCTGATGCATTAAGCTCTATAGAGAATATATTGTTTTCGTCTTACTACGAGGATTGTTCTGGACGCTTAAAAAAAGCAATAGATAACTCGATTAAATATGATTATTATGATATTGAACTAATTAGACTTCTAGATAAAAAAGGGGCTATTACCAATGCGCTAAGGGGCGTTTGTAATGGAAATAAATTTCTTCAAATAATTGGAGGATTGCCAACAGAAAGTACAAGATTGGTAAACTATTCTATTGAGTTATTGCGTTTGGCGTGTGACAAAAATTTCAGTGTTCATAAAAGTATATATTTTTGGTCAAGTAAAAAAGAAAATAAAGAACGGAAGCGGTCAACCAAATGTAAAGGTGAATGGGCAAAAATTAAAATGACTTGGTTAATGGATTCCATTCTTGCTTGTTGTAATTTTAAGAATTTATCATTTTCGTGGATTCCATATGGAATCTCAGGTCATCTTGGTCAGAGCGTTGTGTCTTTGTTATATGATGAGATTAAAAATGAAATAACTAATACGCGACCTGCATCAATATTGATCGGATATGGAGAAAAAGTGTTGACAAGTAAGATGGATGATGATAAAAGTGTATTATTTATACCGCACGACTATGATACAAATCTAACGTCAGGACGTTTAATGCATGATGTTAGGGCGTTGTTAAAAAAAATAATATATCCATTATCATGGCGACTACAAAATGATTTTCCCTTATTTAAAAATGGTGTAGTATATTATGCTAATATAGAAATTCTTGCCAAGGCTTATGATGCGGTTGATTTATTAAGCGCGTTTGAAGAAACATTAAAAAAACGAAATGCTGTTGTGGACTATAATCTTACTATTTCTAAAGAGAGGCTGGATTCATTATTTCGATGGGTTGTGCCTGAAGATGATGTAAAAATAAGACCTTATAACAATTCATTTGTTATCCCATGGGATATTGATGATTATAAATATCTGAGAAGGAAGATGCCGTGAACAAGACTATTAAGAATATACAATTATTTTCTGTCTGTTCTGATGTTGGCTATGGCGCTAATGATGGTGCATATTATCCCGTTGGGCTATTACTAATTGCATCGCACATAAAAAGAATATTTTCAAATATAGATATAACAGTTGTTGATAGACATCATGACTGTATTACAATTCCAATGGCAAGTGTTGTTGGGATTTCAGCTAGCAGCATTCTTTCATATAAAAACGTTTTAAAATGTGCACAAGAAGCTAAAGATAACGGAAGTATTACGGTTTTAGGAGGACCTCATGCGACAACGCTTGTTGACCAAATTATGAAAAATCAAAAAGGCATTGTTGATTATGTTGTTAGGGGTAAAGGTGAAATACCTTTTGAAGAGTTGATAAAAGCAATTATTAATAACGATTCATTTGAAGGTATTAAAGGATTAAGCTGGAGAAACAGTATTGGAGAGGTAGTTCATAACTCTCTGAGTGAAGATATATGGCAATATGATGATTATTTGCCTCTAAACTTTGCACTATTGAGCAATAGCATAGAAAAGTATTGGGAGATATTTCGAAAAAATATTAACCATGACATAGACGCAGCATTTGTTGTATTTACACATTTTGGTTGTGGTTATAGAGATGCGAAGCTTAAGGTGAAAAATAAATATGAGGAGTCTGGCTGGTGCAGCTATTGTTCACTTAATGATTCGCTCCTATTGAGAGACCCGGGAAGGGTGGTAAGCGAGGCTCTTTCTATGATAAAAGAAAATAATATATCTTATGGGTCAAATATCTTATTAAAATGTTACGGTGATAATATTGGGCACCATATAGAATTTCTTAAAAAGTTGAGTGATATAATAAAAAAATCACAAGAGTGGAATAAATACAATATATCTTGGACATTTTATTGTCAAAGCATTAAGCTGTCTAATCATATATCTGAGTTATTGGTATCAATTAATGCTAAGTATCTGTACATCGGATTTGATTCTGTTGATGACAAAGTACAAAGAATAAATAATCTTGGAACTTCAAGTAAGAGTCATATAATGGCAGTAGATTTTTGTAGAGAATATGGAATTAAGATACAGGCTGGTTTTGTTTTTGGCTGTATGGGCGAAACTAAAGAATCTATAGAAAAAACGATTATTTTTGCTGAAGGCTTGGCGTCAAGTGGTTTGTTGGAGAGAATTAACTCATCAGTTTTTTTTGTTATTCCAGGTTCTCGGGCTTATGAGATGTTATGCAAAAAAGAACAATGGATAAAAAGCATGGATGTTATAGATTCAGAAGAGCTACAGCTTTATTGGGTAAAACATTTTTGCAGTGATTTATCAAAAAATCCAAAAGATGGGTTAAAAATATTAATACATGCGGCAGAATGTCTTGATAAATTGAGTCCGGGTATACATGCCAGTATGGGATATAAGAAAAGTTCCATTTTTGAACGCGAGTAATTGTCAGTTATGTGCAGCATTCAGGTCGTTGTAAATGTGATTATCTCTTGTGCTATTATTGTTTTATCTTCACTCTCATTTTCAATAATATACTATCCTACAAGAATATTTCATATTGCACAGGCTATAATTATGGCAATATCGGCATATGCTTTTTTTGCATTTTATTTCATCCTTAATATCCCTTGTATGCCTGCTTTGATAGGCGCTATTATTATTGCTGCTATTGCTGGTGTTTTTTGCGAGTCTTTTATTTATCGACAAATGCGCAGTAGAGATTTAACATCACTTGCATATCTAATTGTTTCCATTGGTTTATATATAATGTTGCAGAATGTCATATCGCTTTATTTCGGTAATGGCGCAATAATCATAAGCTCGTCAGCAATTGTTGTTGGCCATCAGATATTTGGAGCCTACATTACTACAGTTCAAATCATAACAATATGTGTAACAATTGTACTCTTTATCGGAGTCAATCTCTTTCTGAATTTCACTAAAACGGGTAAATCAATCCGCGCCGTATCAAGTAATCCAGAACTCTGCAATATTTACGGTATATCATCCAACAAAATCATTCTCATCGCTTTCGCTATAGGCTCAGCATTGGCCGGAGTCGCCGGAATTCTATCAGCGATGGACACCAACATGACTCCTACATTTGGCTTTAACCTGTTATTGTACGGCGTCGTAGCCATGATTATCGGTGGTGTTGGGAGCACAAGAGGCTTACTTGCCGGCTCGTTATTAGTCGCTACAGCACAACATTTAGCGGCTTTTTACCTCGATACAAAATGGATGGATGCTGTGACATACATTATCCTCATTCTCTTCCTGATCTGGAAGCCACTTGGCTTTAGCGGCAAGCGACTGAAAAAAGTTGAGGTGTAACGATGGAATATGTATTACACCTTTTCATTCTTATCTGCTTCTACACCATGCTTTCACAAAGCCTCAATCTCTCCGCAGGCTTTGCCGGAAATATATCTTTAACCCATGCTGGTTTCTATGGAATAGGAGCCTATGTAACAGCAATTCTTTCCACATATTACGGGATTTCATTCTGGCTAACTATTCCACTGGCCATGCTCATCAGTGGCTTCATTGCTCTGATTGTATCACTCATCGCCTTGCGTACCGTGGATGATTATTTCATTATTTGCACGCTCGGCATTCAGATCATCCTCTTCTCGATCATGAACAACTGGATGGATGTCACCCGAGGACCGCTTGGTATTCCCGGTATTCCATCGATACAGCTCTTTGGCTATAGCCTTGAAAGCAAAATATCATTTCTTTTACTCTCGCTACTCTTCGTTATCATTGTCTGGCTCATCTTGCGCAATATCTCACATTCCGGCTTCGGAAAAACGCTCACGGCGATCAGCGAAGATGAAATCTACAGCCAAAGCGTCGGTAAAAATGTGTATCTCTCGAAAACAGTATCATTCACCTTGAGCGCCATGCTCGCAGCAATTCCGGGTACGCTGTATGCGCATTACATTTCATACATTGATCCAACCAGCTTCACGGTCAATGAATCCATATTCATACTCTCCATCGTCATTATTGGTGGACTCGGCAATCTCACCGGCAGCTTTTTCGCCTCAGCATTTTTAGTCCTCCTTCCAGAAGCCCTTCGTTTCGTCGGTATGCCCGACAGCATTGCCGCCAACATGCGGCAAATCATCTATGGTTTCATACTGGTCATTGTCATGATGACCGGAAAAAATGGCGTTCAGGAACTATTTTCTTCGAAGGCATCTTCCTGATTATGACTGTTTCTTGATAGAATAAACTAACAGCACTATACGAAGTAACTTTCTTGAACGTTTTGTCTACCCTGCTATCACAGTTAAAGTAATAAAAGTGGGAGTTCATTCCCGTTATCTGTTACTTGATCGATACCGGTTTATCAATAACTGGTGACCGACTGTGTATTAATTCATTTCGCAAAATCAGTATTCTTTTGTTTTGTTGGGTCGATCCGTGTAAGTTACATTTTTCGTTTCTGCAAACGTCTTGACTATCGCCTGAAATGCGCATTGCCAACACTTACTACTCGGTAGGAACGTTCCCCGTTACGGGTGTTGGTCTGGGCGTATCGCCAGTTGACCTTGATGAGGCTCTTTCAGACGCAGTAGCTTCACTGGTCTTTGATGATGCAGGTAAAGATGAAATTGCCGCTTTACTTGGCGGAGTAACTGACACTGAGTTTGCCAGAGATAATCTTGAAACGCTTCTGCACCTTGTTCGAGAGCCGGAACCGTGGCGAGTGGGCGAGGCAATTGCTGAATACTTGTTGACGGAATCAAGGTATTGCAATTTTCCGTGGCCAGATGGTCGCGATGAACGTAAGCGCGGGTCGAGTCTGCCGGGTGCCGATTTGGTGGGGTTCCAGTATGACGGTGAGGCTGATCGTTTTGTGTTTGGTGAAGTCAAAACATCAGCAGAAAAGAGTTATCCTCCTGGTGCGGTTTATGGCAGGCATGGTTTGAAGCAACAGATTGAAGATATTCGGGATCGTTCAGAGATAAGGGATGATCTGGTCAGATATCTTGCCCACAGGGCGGTAAGCGCCACATGGAAAGAACGTTTTAAGTGTGCAGTAGCTCTGTATTTACAGAACAACAACGATGTGCGTATTTTTGGGATTTTAGTTCGGGATGTGCCTCCGGATGTTGACGATTTAAGGGTTCGGGTACATCGACTGGCTCAGGACTGCCCTGCATCGATGGTCATCGGTTTGCTGGCGATCTACCTGCCGCAAGGCAGCATTGCCTCTTTGGGTTCACAGGTTATGGCAATCCGCCAACGAGGAGGAACCAGATGAGCCTTTCTATACAAGATATTGAACGGGTTGATAATCACTGGGCTGTTCTTGCAGTCGGTGTTGAAGAACGAGATCGCTGTATGAAGGTGGCTGACGCTCGTCTTGCAGCGAAAGCAGTAGGCAGGCAAATACATTTTGCGTTTGAGGAGCGTACCGGTGATGGGGATTTACTTCGTCGTATGGCAATGGCTTACGAAATGGCGGCGATAGAGGGGTTGCCCGCGTTTTTAAACCTGTCCACTGAAAATGACGAATTAAGAAAACAATGTGTTGCTGGCGCATGGCGTACCTTTGAGTTGAGACGATTGTTTGAAGTTCCGGGGCTTACTGAAGAACGTATCTTTCATGTGCTTCATTTGTCGGCTCTGGCTTATTGTGGTGATCGTTGGTCGGATATACGGCGTTGGTATCTGGATCATGCTGGTAGTATAGCGGAACCCTCTGCTGCTGATCAACCCTGGCATTATCGCTTGCTTTTTCGTCTGTTCGACTGCTGGGTGCGTCTCTTCCGGAAAAAAGGGTGGGACGATCTTGATCGTGTCAGAGAAATTGTTGCTGGATTAAGGGAGGATCAGCGGCAATATGAAAGAAGTTCACTCGACAGCGGTTTTGAAGAGCAGGATCGAGCCATGGCGCTTCGATTGATTGCCTTCTATAACTGGGCAAAAGCTACGGAGTTATTGGCAAGGTATGTCTTGCAGGGTGAGCCGAGAGGCATCAATGCACTTCTCGATAAACATTTCGAAGCAGCAACAGATGCTGCAACTGCTGCCGGAGATGCACAATTTGAAGTTCTCATGCGTTGGCTTCATGCGACTTCACGACAAATGGTTTCAGGTTCTCTCTGGTGGGTTGCCCACTCGATCAATTCCCGTGTCACCAGATTTGTCGGCCATGCAACCAAACATCAAGCCATGTTTGAGCTGTTACCTCCGCAAAGAGCGGCTTTGCAGGAACAGGGCTTGCTTGATCAGGCGGCAACGGCGGTGGTTATCGATCTGCCCACATCAGGAGGCAAAACTTTGCTTGCCCAGTTCCGCATTCTTCAGGCGCTCAATCAATTTGCAGAAGAGGGCGGGTGGGTTGCTTATGTTACTCCTACGAAAGCTCTGAGTGCACAAATAACACGGCGTCTGCGTCGTGATTTTAATCCTGTCGGTGTGCGAGTCGAGCAACTCACGGGTGCAATTGAAATCGATGCGATCGAAGAGGAGATGTTGACAGGCGTTGCATCTGGAGACGACAGGAGTTTCGATGTGCTTGTGGCGACTCCGGAAAAGCTGCAACTCGTGGTTCGCAATAAAAAGGTGCGGCGTCCGCTTGCGCTCATTGTGATGGATGAGGCTCATAATATGGAGAGCAAATCTCGAGGAATGCGGATCGAACTGCTCCTTGCTACAATCAAACAGGAAAGTACGCAAGCGAATTTTCTTCTGTTAATGCCTTTCGTCGAAAAAGCCGGGTCTTTGGCTCGTTGGCTTGCCAATGATGTTGGCGGTGGACGGTCAATTACGCTTGGCACCAGTGTCTGGCGGCCAAACGAGCGCATTGTTGGTATGTTTCGTGTTGAGGAAGACAATAGCAAAAAGGCGGGATGGCGGCTGCAATATCAGACACTGCTCACGACACCGAAGACGATTCATCTGGAAGGAACGCACCGGGTGGGTGATGCCAAACCGCTCGACGTGCCGAAATCAAAGGTGATTCATGCAAATGGTGAACAGCAGGGTTTTTCCCTTCAGACGGCGGCTATGGCTACTGTATTTTCAGCTCGTGGTACAAGTATTGCTATCGGGGGCACTATTCCTGCGGCATGGACAATGGCACGAGAAGCATCGAAAAAGCTTTCGGTCATTGATACGCCATCGGAGCGAATCCGGCTGGTTCAAAAATTTCTTGCTGCTGAGATCGGTACCGATTTTGAGTTGATAGATATGCTTGCCCGTGGTGTCGCCGTTCATCATGCAGGTCTTTCCGACGAGGTGAGGTCGCTTATTGAATGGTTGGCTGAGGAAGGCGATATTCGTGTGCTCTGTGCAACAACAACGCTGGCACAAGGTATAAATTTCCCGGTGTCATCGGTATTTTTGGCAACGACGACAATGAAGTCACGAAAATATCCATATCAGGTTGAAATGGCACCACGTGAGTTCTGGAATCTGGCCGGGAGAGCTGGACGCATAAATCAGGACAGTGTCGGGGTTGTGGGTATTGCCGAGTCAAATCGGCCAAATGACATTGTTCGTTTCGTAAAAGAGGCTACGGGCGAACTGGTTTCAAGCCTTGTGACTGTTGTTGCAGAGCTGGACGCAGCGAACTCCCCTGAAGAACTTGTTGCAGTTATACAAAAAGAGCAATGGGAGGATTTTCGTTGTTACGTAAACCATCTTGTTCGAGAAATCGACAATCTGGAACGAGTCCTCGCAACAGCTGAATTATCCCTGCGGAATACCTATGGATATCGCGTTCTCCAAGAGAGTGTTGAAGGCAAGGCCCGGGCTCAGAAATTACTTGAAGCTACAAAACAATACGCTTGCAAAATTTCGGACAATCCTGGCCAGGTTGCAATGGCCGACATGACCGGTTTTTCGTTTGAGGGGGTTGGGAGAGCGTTGAGTGGTGTTCATGGACTTGAGCGCAAGCTTACGGCAAATGATTTTTCTGCTGAACGGCTGTTTGGCAACGACGGAGGTATGGCTGATTTCTATGGTATTATGCTTCGTATTCCCCAGCTTGCGCGAAACCTTGATGAACTCAAGGGAGATGGCCCTGGCAACCGTAAACTGGCGGACATAACCAAAGCGTGGGTTGATGGGCGTAGTATCAGGGATATTGCCATGACATATTTTCAGTCTGGCAATGATACAACTCAAGCGATTACAGAGGCTTGCCGTGCTATTTATCGGAATCTTGTCAATAATGGAACCTGGGGACTGTCTGCGTTGAGTCGGCTTTCAGGTATCGATTTTGATAACCTGTCTTCTCAGCAGAAGAGACAAATTGATTTGCTTCCGGCCATGATCTACCATGGAGTAAAGACGGAAGAAGGGGTACTCATGCGTATGAATGGCATTCCACGTTCGATTGCTGAACGAATGGGCGAACTATATCAGCAGAATGCTAACGATGAAGCAGGAGGCTCGGGCATCCAGAAAGTCCGACAGTTTCTTGCTTCAGCAGATATTGAAACCTGGAATCGTGCCCGACCAGCAAGTGCGCCACTTTCCGGACGCGAATACAAGAAGATTTGGAAAGTGATTTCAGGTGATGAATGATGAAACTGATTGTTATCGCTATCGAAATCGATTCTGCATCCGGTTTCGATAGCGATTTCGATTTGGAGGGGTGTAACATCAAATTACTCAGTGCGCTGAGGACATGTCGATCTTCTCTTTTTTATCCACCCGGATGAAGAGCAGGAGCGGGAGGCAGATGGCGAAGAGGATGGCGATCAGTTTGAAGGCGTCCATGTAGGCCAGGTGATAGCTTTGAACTGTCACGGTGTATTCCATTGCTTTCATTGCCATCTGGTGGGCATCGGCTGAAGATGCGACCGTTGAGCCGAGTGTCTGTTCGATACCGCTGATTCTTGTTACGGCAGCCGGGTCATACGGCGTTATATGGGTCAGGATTTCGCTCCGGTGTGCGCCTACCCTCTGGGCTATGTAGGTGTTGGTGATGGCGATGCCGAATGATCCTCCGAGCTGGCGCACCATGTTGTTCAGGCCGGTTGCCTGGCCTATGTCCCTGCCGTGCAGTCCGGTTACGGCAAGCATGGTGACCGGTATGAAGATGAATCCGAGGGCGAGTCCCCGGATGAGCAGGATAAGAAAGAAGTTTTCTGCGCCCGACTGCATGGTCTGGTTGCCAAGCTCCCAGCAGAACCAGAAAAAGGATGCCATGCCGACGGTCATGAGCAGTTTCGGGGAGGCTCCTTTCTGCAAGGCGATGCCGAGCGGCATCGAAATGGCGCCGGTGAGCATGGCGCTTGGGAAAAGCACGAGGCCGGTCAGGAGAGCTGTAAATCCGAGCAGGCGCTGGACAAATACCGGGAAGACAAAAAGCGATCCGTACAATCCGAAGCCGACGATGAAGGTGAGCACGGCGGCGATGGCCAGATTCTTGCTCCGGCCAAGTACCGAGAGGTCTACTGCCGGATGCTCCGTATGCAGTTCGTGCCAGACGAAGGTGATGAGGGAGACGACGGCGATGAGGGTGAACCAGGTGATGTAGGGCGTTTCAAACCAGTCTTTGGATTCTCCCCGTTCGAGGATGAACTGAAGCGAACCGATGCCGACGGAGAGCAGGCCGATGCCTGCCCAGTCGATCTTTTCGACCTTATGTTTCACTTTCGGTTCGTGCACGAAGGTGAGCGCTGCCCAGGCGGCCAGCAGGCCGATCGGAATGTTGACAAAGAAGCACCATTCCCAGGAGAAGTAGTCCACCAGCCAGCCACCGAGCAGCGGGCCGATAGTCGGGCCGAGCACGAGGCCCATCGAAAAGATGCCGGTGGCGGTTCCCCGCTCTTCTGGTCTGAAGGTTTCGTACAGGATTGCCTGCGAGGTGGGCAGGAGTGCTCCACCACCGATGCCCTGGATGAACCTGAAGAGGACAAGAGTCCAGATGTTGGTGGCCATACCGCAGAGCAGCGAAGCGGCCGTGAAGAGCAGGATGGAGCCTATGAAGTAGTTTCGGCGACCGAAGAGGTTGCCAAGAAAGCCTGAAAGCGGGATGACGATCACGTTGGCGATGGCGTAGCTGGTCACTACCCAGGAGACATCCTCGATGCTGGCGCCGAGGTTTCCGCTGATGTGGTTGATGGCGACGTTGACGATGGTCGTGTCGATCAGTTCGAGCATGGCCGCCACGATGACCGTCACGGTGATGATCACTTTCCTGATTCCGGTCTCGTAGTGGTGTTCCTGTGGCACGGCGGTTGCGATATTGTTTGACATTATTACTCCGGCGACCATTCGTCGCAACTATGGTCAATAAAAGATATTGCCTGGGAGCGCCGAGCGCCTGCTCGGCATCTTTTTGGCAATTCAATCTTGATTCATTCAGATTGAGTTTATTTTCGAGACGCAAAAAAAGCTATCGAACCTGAATGATCTGGAACCTGCGGTTCAATTGCCGAGCAGGCGCCCGGCGCTCCCAGGCTAAACGCTACCCTTTATTTCACCTTTACTTCAACAATAACGTTCATGCCGGCGGCGAGCGGGGCATCGGGTTTTTCATCGAAGACTATCTTGACCGGCACTCGCTGGGTGACTTTCACGAAGTTGCCACTGGCATTATCGGGCGGCAGAAGGGCAAACTGGGCTCCGGTACCTGCGGAGATCGAATGGACATGGCCCTTGAACTCTTTATCGGGAAACGCATCGACCCTGATGATGACCGGCTGGCCTTCACGCATGGATTTAAGCTGGGTCTCCTTGAAATTCGCAACCACGGTGAGATCATTTCTGTTGACTACGGCGATGAGCAGCTGACCGGGAGATACGATTTGTCCCGGAAGGATGTTCTTTTTCGATATCTGGCCGTCTGCCGGGGCTTTTATGGTGGTCCACGAAAGCTGAAGCTCGGCGTTTTTCAGTTCGGCCTCGGCAAGTTTCACCTGGGCAAGCGAGGCTTTGTACTGGTCACCTGCGGCCGCATGTTGTGCCGACGAGGCGGTTGCGCCTGCCGTGGCCGCATCGAGTTCGGCTCGTGAAATGACATCCTGTTTCTGGAGATTCCGGCTTCTGCGAAGGTCTGCGTCGAGCTTTGTCTGATTAGCTGCCGTGGCGACGATTTCTGCCTGTGCCGCTGAAACAGCGGCCTTTGCTTTCAGCAACTGCGCTTCGGCCATGTCGCGTTTAACCAGATAATCAGCCTGATCGATGGTAATCAGGGTTTCGCCCTCTTTGACGCTTTGATTCAATTTAACTCGCACGTCGAGAACGGTTCCGGGTACGCGGGAGCTGACCGGATAAATGTCTCCTGCGATCTGGGCGTTATCGGTTTCTTCATAGTTGAACGAATGGATCAGTTTCATACCGCCCCAGATTACTCCAGCGACAATCAGGATGCCGAAAATAACCATTCGTATCCACGAGCGTTCCTGCTGCGGTTTGTCCTTTGTGCCTTTGGACGGAGCGTCCTGATTGGATTGCTGCGTTTCTGCCATTGATGTAAAGATCAGTCGTTGTTGTTTGATAAAGCTTCAGCAGGCTCATTGCAGAGCCTCTTTTTCTCTTCCGGCCTTTCCGGTGAGCAGAGTACCAGCACCGGGCAGGATGCGTGCCTCATGACCGATTCGGCAGTGCTGCCGACCAGGAGGCGACGGATGTCGCTTGCTCCATGCGAGCCAAGCACAATCATGTCGGCCCTGATTTTCGAGGCATAGCCGATGATGGTTGAGGCCGGTGAGCCGTACTCGACGGCAAACCGCACCCGGCAATCATAAGCCGAAAGCATATCCGAATATCTCGAAAAGTGATGGAGATGCTCTTTGAGCAGAGTCCCCCGGTCGCCGTAACCAGAATTGTCGATATGGAGAACAATTATTTCGACATCGCCGGCAAAGTGTTCTGCTGCGTGAAGAAGAGCCTTCCCGGATGAAGGCGAGAAGTCAACCGGACAGAGAATAGTTCTCGATGGTTTTTCGATAGTCGTTGTCATAATCGTCACTCCGTGTTTATTGTCTGATCAGGTCGCCCGAGGCGCGCCTGACTGCATAGGCGTTCAGTACATATTCATATCGGGCATGCAAGTGGGCCAGTTCCGCTTCGGCAAGCGCAGCTTCGGCATCGAGCAGGTCAAGTGTGGTGGCCAGGCCGTTGTCGTAACGTATTCTTGCGTGTTGCGCTGCAAGGTCGGCCTGCGAGACCTGCAAGCGGGTCATTTCGATCTTTTCCTCGCTGCTTTTCAGGTCGTTGAGTGATTGCCGAACTTCGGCCCTGGCAATCTGTTCGGTATCGAGCTGCTGTTGCTCGGCTGACCGCTTCATGGCCGATGCCTCCCTTACTGCGGCACTTTTTCTGAATCCGTCAAAAATCGGCACCTGCAACTCTATCCCTGCCGAAAGGTTGGTGCGCATTTTATCTATGTCGGGCACGTAGCCGTTGGTCGAGCCCCAAGAGGCGCTGCCCACGATTTTCGGGAGGAACTCCCTTGTTGCCAGCGATTTTCTGTACGATGCGGATTTGAAGTTCTCACGGGCCAGCAGCAGTTCCGGGCGATTGCCCGCCGTGGCGCTCAGTCCGTCGGTACCCTTGCCGAAAGCAGTGATGTCGAACGATCCTTTCAGGTTCAGCGAGGAGTTCTCATCGAGACCGCAGAGACGGCGGAGTGTGATTTCCTGGTTCCGGAGGCTGGTCTGAAGGTCGATCTTGCGGTTCCCTGCGGAAGCAAGCCGTACCTGGGTGGTCAGGAGGTCGAAACGGGTGGCGGCACCCTCTGCGTAGCGCTTCTGCATGTGATCGAGGTTCTTCCGGAGAGCGGCGATCTCCTTGTCCTGCACCTTCACGGCCTCCTGGAGGAAGAGCGAGGAGTAGAATGCCTGAACGGTGGCCAGAGAGAGGTCGCGCAGGGCGATATCCTGCCGGATTTCTGCCGAGTTCCGACCGGCTTTTGCCAGATCGACCGTGCGCCTGGTGCGTCCGAAATCATAGAGCATCATTTCGGCAGTGATGCGGGCATCGTAGTTGTCGTTCGGCATGAACTGCAAGGTTTCAGTGCCGAAGTTCATTTTGGAGACCGTGTCGAGGTAGTGGTATCCCGCTTTGGCTGATACTCGCGGGAACCAACCGCTGCGGCTTTCAGCGACCTTCGCATCGGCGGCCTTCACCTCTTCGGATGCCTGCAATGCTTTCGGGTTGTGCTCGCGAGTCATGCGCAGGGCATCATCGAGCGTGAGTGATTCCTGTGATGTCGCATTGTGTTCAGCCGCCGGCAATGGCCCCGCTGTAGCCAGTGAAGCGGCGAGCATGAGCAGGGCGGCAATGGATTTATGGTACTTCATGCAATTGGATTATTCTGTCTTTTTTTATCAAAATCGAAATCGGGATCATGTTGTCGTTCCGCCTGGAGCCTGTATTCCGTCATCGAGAGTCCCGACCTGTCGGGACGTGGCGATCCATTTTCACGGGCTTCGCTGATGCTGCATGGATTGCCGCGTCGCTCCGCTCCTCGCAATGACGGAATTCAATCACCGACTTCCTCTTCCACGTC
>Ga0172368_10004328_pt1 | contig 16490 bp, 18 predicted proteins | sample Lak11m_FD_114540 | JGI IMG/M metagenome (GOLD analysis project Ga0172368, IMG submission 114540) | Freshwater microbial communities from Kabuno Bay, South-Kivu, Congo - kab_022012_11m | ecosystem: Environmental > Aquatic > Freshwater > Lake | place: Democratic Republic of the Congo: South-Kivu...
AAAGTGGATGCCGGCGGAAGCGATGGAGGAAAAAATCCAGACGGTGGCTCAGACGCAGGAGCTTACACTCCACCAAAAGGTAGTGATGGTGGCTGTGTGGCCGCTACAAGAGCACCAAAAGACAGCACTGCTTCCATGCTTGCAGCCGCAGCAATCGCCGCTTTCTTGCTATACAAAAGAAGAAGCTCTAAGCGCGCTTAATAAATTCCTAATTAAAAACATTTTTAATCCAGCTCGCGACGTTGGATCTGATGATGTCGTTTACCGGCGGATAAGCGTCTATTTTGCCGATCACGCCGGCTGAAACTGTCGTCTGCAAAGTAATGTCCGGAAATGTGCCTGGATAGTCCGATTTATATGCCGAAGCCAAACCTATGGTCATATTAATAGTGACGGTGGGTTGAGTCTGCATGGAGGATTCGGAATAGGCTTTGTAGGGATCATCCAGCGGATTGATAGTAAAGCTGAGGGCTTTCACATTGGCGCGACGTGGAGTGATAGGCACAAATTGGCTGGTGGTGGGATCATAGGCTTTTGCCAAATCCGAAGCCAAGGGCAAACTGATTTTATTATTTACCAAAAATTGCTGACCGGCGTTCTCACCCATGCTTGCAATGAAGGGATACTTAAAAGCGCTGACAATTTTGTTGGTGTTATCACCTTGAAAACATTTACCGGAATAATCGCTATCACAAGCAAAAGTATCGACTACTCCGTTTTGATCCAAATCCTGACCTGTCAGGCGAATCATGCCTATGGCACAATCCACTCCAGCGGTATTACATTGTCCGGTGGCATTCATATTTCTCTGGGCAATGATGGTTTTGTGAGTTCCACTGCTATCGATAATGTAAAGTTCTCCTACATGAGCACCTAGAGTATCCGCTGTTACCAGCGGACTATTTGCATTTGGACAAGTGGCTGATCCTCCAATCAATTTGTCACAAAAAGCAGTGGCGGCCGCGGGGTCGGTATTTACAAGACTCTTATAAGGATTTTGACCGGTATTCAAATCCGTGGAATCGCTGAAGTAAATTTCACAAGGTTTACTTGTATCGTCCGGAAAAGAACATTCGATTCCCAAATTATCGGGATTTAAAGGATTATTGGTATAATTGCTTCTTCCCGGATCAAAAAAACGGCTGGAGTAAATACCATAATTAATTCCATAATAACGATCACCGGTAATCACCGGCTTCTTTTTTTGCACGACGTAATTGCTGTAATATTCTTCGTAATCAATTGTGCCACTTTGAATTTCATTGGAAATTTGCTGCATTAAAATTCTGGCATCTTCATAAATTTCATTTTGAATGGAACTCTTTTTTTGCAATTGGACCACATCCACCAAAACAGAAGCGGCGATGGTAGAGACGACGGCAAAAAGACTCATGGCTACGAGCACTTCGGTCAGAGTAAATCCTTTTGTGTTAATTTTTTTTTGCATCAAAGGTAATTATACATGGTGATTGAACGGCTTATGCTCATGGTTTTGGCGCCATTTTGCCATTGGATCTGAATATTAAAAGTGGCACTACTATTATCACCCGCGAGATTGCTTAGGAAAACGCTGCGATAAAATTTTGAATTGGTGGCACCGGTTTTTGAAGTGTAATAGGCGCTACCGTCGGTCACCAGTCTGAAGGGGCTGGAAACGGCACTGAGATTTGGCGCATTGGTGCCTTGATCGGCCATACTCCAATAACCATTATTCACCGAAGGAATATAATAATGACCTTGGGCCGGCGCAGAAGGACAAGCAGAACTCATATTAAATCTTAGCCAACAAGTCGAATCCGCCGGATTGCGCATCCAGTTAGTGTAGCGAATATTTTTCACCGCCTCTTCACCTTCTTTTGCCAGGCCGCGAGCCACCAAATAATCTTTAGCTAAAATAGTAGTGGCAATGGAATTCTGAGTGATCGTGCCCAGAGCCGTGACGGCAATGGCCAGGGTGGCAATAGCTACCAAAGCTTCCGTTAGAACCATTCCTGATTTTTTTGAATGAGGCATGTCTTGATATTACTAATAGAGATCGCCAATGTCTACTCCGGTGTAATAATGCAGCAAAATTTCTTTGTAAGTTTTTCCCTGAGCGGCCATGCCATGTGCTCCACAACCGCTTAATCCCACGCCGTGTCCGATAAATTTATCTCCTTTGCAAGAAGAATCGTCCACGCTGACCAAATATGGAGTATCCGTCCAGCCCCAGACTTCTTTGGCGCTCTTTGTTTTTATACCGTCACTTTGATTAAAGAATGGAGTTTTTACCACTTTGCCATTGATGGTCACGACTTCGCCTTTTGTTGCATCCACGCCCGCCGCGACATTTGGTGAACGCTTTTCCAGACCGTAGCCGAGGTATTTTTGGCTCACATCAGGATTGTCATCCAGGTCATAAGGTTCACCTGGAAATTTGCGATTTATTTTCAAATAATATTCGGCATAACTTCTCGCGGCCACCATAATGGCTTTGATTTTTTCCGGTAATTCATCATTGGAAACTTCGCCCAAACCTTTGAGATAATCTTCCATATTTAATTCATTGATGGTGACGAGGCTGCCATTATCGTCTCTCACTTCCAGCACGCCACGATATTCATTATCGTTTAATTTATCTGTCCAATCGGGCTGATGATTAAAATTTTTGATTTGCAAAATGGCATTGTCATCCGGAATGAAACGCACGGGATCGGATTTAATAAAATTCAAATCTCCCGCCTGGATGTGATACTGACCGGAATCTTCCGTGACCGAAGCCACATCCCCGGCGCTTAATGTAGCCAAAGAACTAGTGCCGGAATAAACGCTAAAACTACCATTTGCGGTAATTTGAGGATCTCCAGAAAATCCAAGTTTGATGCGGATTAAATCTCCAGCGGCTCCATTATCACGACTTGTCTGCAAAGTTTTATCACTGACTTTATAATAAAAATACAATGGCGTGACGGTAATTTTTGTCTTATTAAATTTCGGATTGGCCAAAAGAATGGCATCACCACCTTCAGCATCATCCGGTACATTTACATTAAAAGTAATTGTTCCGGTGTCGCCGGGTGCGACCGTGGCAGGGCTGAGATTTAAAGATTTGATAGCAAGATCTCCTTTTTGAGCGAAAGTGATTTGTAGATCTTTTTTGTTCCAGGTTTCCATGCCAATATTTCGCAGACTGATTGAAAGAGTGTAGGATTCCCCCTGTTTCCAATTTTTCAAAGAAGTTTTTGCGAGTAATTCGGAATCATATTCTTTTTCGTAAATTACAGTTTCAAAGGAAACGTCGTCTTTTGAAACCCAAACGGCGTTGGCCATTGTCGGAGAAAAAATTTCTTTGTAATAACCGGGTTTTTGCGAAGCGGTGAAGTTGAAATTAAAAGTGCCCGTGCCTCCGGGAGCCACTGTGGCCTCCTGCAAATTGGCGATTATGCCGAGGCTGTTGCCGGTGAGAGTGATTTTACCGTCGCCGTCGTTTTGCCATGGAATATTTCCATCATTTTTCAAAACTACCGAACCGCTGATGGCGTCTCCGCGCTTGGTCAATTTCGTAGGCATTTTTTGACTGATGACTTCATACTTGTAAATCGGTGCTTCCACGCTGATAGGCAAAGTAATTTTATCATCGACATTTTGTTTGCCGTTAATTACCGGATGTAAAGTAAGATATACAGTTTTTGCCTTTAATCCTGCTTGAACGTGGAATTTAAAAGTACCAACTCCGCCTGAACTCACAGAGCTTTCCTGCATTTTTGCCAGAGTGTAGCCTTCTCTGCCGGGGAAGCTCGCTACTCCATCAAAATCGGTATTGTCTTCAAAACGAATATAGGTCTTGTCGTTCCAAGAATTTTTACCAATATTTTCGAGTTTTAAAGTGACGTCCATGCCTTGTTCAGGCTGTAAATCCAAATAGTAAACTTCGGAGTTATCCTGAAAATCATAATCCTTCACAAATTTTGGTTTTTGATTTAACTGCTGACCGGCGAGAATTCTGATCAGTGGCAATTTGGCGTATAGAAATTGCCCCGGACAATCAGTGCTCATGATATCGCGATGGGCGAAAAGATTTGGACGGATTTTTCCGCGGAATTCAGAACTTCCTTCCACGTCTATTCCATGAATTTTAGCTTTTTTGTAAATGAATTTACTGGCTCTCACAAGCGCCGCTTCCGGCACTTCACCGGCTTCATAATCACCCAAAAAAGAAATACCGATAGAGCCATGATTTCCGGGACCGGCATGAGCGCCAATCACTCCTTCACCACCAAAACGTCCTTCGTAAATATTACCCTGAGTATCCACGACGTAGTTGTAACCGATATCACCCCAACCACGAGTAATGGCGTGATAATAATAAATGTCGCGAATCGCTTGTTTAGGATTATCCAGATTTCCGGTGGAGGCCGTGTGATGAATAATGAATTTTTCCACTTTCTCGGGATATTGCAGCGGCCATTTATAATTATTTCCTTTTTCGTCGGATTCAATCACTTTGGAATATTTCAATTCATTGGCATATTTATTATAAAAATCCGGATCGAGCTGCACCAGCTGAACCGGCGTGTTGTTATTGGCCATGTAACGATATGATTCGTCAGCTCCCCACTCGGCACGGGAAATAACATCCGGATCGGAATAATTTGTCATGAGTCCTTTTAGATCGGCGATATCCGCTATGTAAGCGGCAAAATGTGGCTTGCCGGCAGAATTTCCAGAGGCATTTTTAGAGGAAAGATTTTGTCCAGATTTTACAAATGTCCATTCCGGATTTTTTACCAAAGGGACTTTTTCACCGTCGCCATAAAGAAAATATTGATATTGAAAAGCGTCGGCCGGATTGGAAAGAGCCAAAGCGTATTTTTTCCCTTTAACCAAAAGATCATCTTCTTTTTCCAAAATAATCCAATCTGTCCAGGTGCCTTTTATTTCGAATCTCACTTGAGGGGTGACGCGTGTGCCATCGGGAGCCACTTCGTCCCAAGAACCACCCACGGCAGTGAATTTAAAATCGGATTCCTGAATTTTCGAAGTAAAAACATCCATGGTTTTATATGGCGCGATATGCGGGCTTAAATCAGCCACAAATCTGGATGTGATGGTAATGGTGCTATTGTCTGAAATTGTTCTGATGTGGTCGGAAGTGTCGTAATCCAAGCGTAAAATTCCACTAAAAACACCGATTAAAAGGAAGAAAGGTAAAAATGCGATGAGGGCGATTTTTTTTAGTTCGTTCATGGTTGTCATCATACATTAGGACTGAAAAAAAATCATTTCTTCTTTACAAACGGCTGAGTTGAGACTAAAGTTGGCCTCGGTCTTTAGGAAAAGGCCTTTTAGGATTCTTTCAAAATAGCAAAATAGTCCCCCATGGAAGTAACGTATAATCTTCGTTATCAGAAAACTAATTTTTCGAATAAAATAATTCTCGACAAAGAAGGCGAGGTAATTATCTATAGCAAAGGCTTCAGGCTGAAAGGAAAGGGCGCTGCAGATAAAGGTGAATTGATTAATTTTTCAGAAATTAAGGAATTTTATTATAGAAATGACAAAATTTTCTTCGTAACTTTTATGAAGGAAAAATATACTCTTTCCGAGGCTGGAACGCTTTTTGATCAGTTGGTGAGCGATATTTATAAATCCAGAAATGAATTTTTGATGGATGCTCTTTTTATGAAGGCCGGAAAGCTGAAGGCTGAATACGACGGTGCTTTCCAAAGAGTTAGCAAATTCGCAAAACCGATAAACAAGGGTAGTGCGAAATTGCGCCTGTATGAAGGCAGTTTGGTGATTATTCCGGCGCGTCAGGATGCTTTCAGTATTCATTTCGATTTTGTGAATTTTTATGAATTTGATGAGGATGAATATACTCTGAAAGTGGTGATGGATGACGGCACGACGATTTTCTTTTCACAGCTCGGCAATGATTTCGAATTTTTCCATGAGAAAATGGATGGGCTGCTCGGTGGTATGTATATGAGTTTGGTGAATGATGTTTTAAAACAGGCTTTCATGCAATTTCACGCTGCCACTTTGCTGAAGCTCGCTTATAAAATGAAGGGCGGTAAAGCCGTGAGTCTCAAAGATTTGCAGAAGATGGATAAGGAATTGGCGCAGGAAGTGGAAAGTTTTATTTTCCAGGATGAGGGATTGAAGGCAAAAATGAAATTTTTGCGCGACCAAGTGGATGAATACAATGTGTATTATGGCATCGCGCAAGACAATGCGGTAAAGAACAGTTTTATCCGCTGGGTGATGTATGCCATTCCTTCAAATAATTGCGTGGCTTTCTGTATTTTGCCGAGATGGCAGCAGGGTGGCACACCCGCTATAGCAGGCAAACCTGAACGTCATGATACTTATTTTTATAAGATTATTATGGAACAAGGCGCGCCGGCCGATAAAGTGGAAGATAAAGTAATGGAAATCGATCAAGCGCTGGTGAATCTGCATTTTGCCAAAGATCCTTGTTATAAAGACAAACGTGATTTGCGTCATTCTCCTTATCAATATGCGATTCGCAAATTGCCTTACTTGAGGATTTTGAGAAAATCTTTCGCGGGCTGCGCGAACGCTCCCGAAGTGGACGGCTGGACAAAGCAGGCACAAGAAATTTTGAAAAATATGAAAGTTTAGGTGGGATCATATTTATCATTTCGCTCGCGTGAGGGAAATGATATTTGCTCTATTCTTTGAGCTTTTCCTGTAATGCCTTTTAGATCTTTATGCTGAGCCGGCGTAATGCCAAAGGTGGTTTTGGAAATTTCTGCCGTCAGAATTCCGTAATCCTTTTCATTCACTCCCCTTTCTTGCCATTCATCCGTGAGCTCATCTCTAATTAAGATATTGCGCATACGTTGTTCGATCCATGAAAATGGATAGCCCTTCGCTTTATATAAAACTCGTGCTCTTTGCGCTGACAATTCCGGATTTTCAATTTCTTGAATTCTTTCGTAACCGACTTTTGCCAACCAACGCTTGAATGGTTCAGCTTTGGGTGACGGAATTGTTTGAATAATTCTTAAAATGGTCTGAGTATTAGCACAATCAGTAAAATAATATTTGCCATCCGTAGAAATAATTTTCAGTTGTACGATTTTTTCGTACAACTCAGAATACCCCTCGTTTGTTAATTTATTTTTCAGATCGCTCCAGTATCTTCTTGGTATGCTGCTGTCTGTGATAGCAGCAATTACATCTATAATGGAAAACCACCACTCGTGATCGTGCATAGTTTTCCTAATTTCTTTGTCTTGAAATATAGCAATTCTTGTTTTATTTTCTTCGTTATTCATGCTTGAGTAGTTAAGAATATACCTCTATATTAGGTGAGCGTATACTCACCGTCAATATCTAAGAACGACTTCCTGTTGCGTAAAATTGAAATTTGATTCGTGGTTTATTTGAAAATTCATCCCTTTTCGTTTATATTGTGGTCCCAAATTAATAACCTCAAAATATATGGCAATGATGTTCAACGATGACAATTTCGAAAAAGAAGTTTTAAAATCCGATATGCCGGTTTTGGTGGATTTTTTCGCAGAGTGGTGCGGACCATGCAAAATGATGGCTCCGGTGATTGAAAAATTAGCTGAGGAATATGAAGGAAAATGGAAAATCGGCAAACTCGACGTGGACCAAGCCCCAAAGACTTCAATGGCTTACAGCGTGCAAAGTATCCCAACTTTATTGTTCTTCAAAGACGGCAAAGTGGTAGACATGAGCGTTGGATTCCAGGCAAAGGAGAAAATTAAGGCGAAGTTGGGGTAAAGTGGTACTATTTATACTACTGTTTTGTTCGAAATCTATTTGAACTGGTTTTGTTGTGAGTCTATAGTGGGCGTAAATTAAAATAGATCCCATGAAAAATACTTTTGATAAGTTTACGATTGTTAGAATTTAAAACTATGCGCTATCTAATATCAGTATTTAATTTCTACTTTTCAGAAATTTATAAATCCTCTTGACTGGTGAGTATATACTCACCTATAATTCAACTACAATTTAACAAGAGAATTTATGGAAAAATTTGATAGTTCATTGGCAGTTTTTGAAAATTATAACATTCGTCGTCACTATGATGAGGCGACTGAGACGTGGTATTTTTCAGTCGTGGATATCGTGCAGGCTTTGATTGATCAGGATGATTATCAGCAAGCAAGAAACTACTGGAAAGTTCTAAAAATGCGCTTAAAAAGCGAAGGAAGTGAGTCGGTTACAAAATGTAACCAACTGAAAATGAAGGCTGGTGACGGAAAGTTTTACAATACCGATGCTGCAGACGTGGAAACACTTTTACGCATTATCCAGTCTGTTCCTTCCAAAAAAGCTGAACCGGTAAAAATCTGGCTGGCGAAAGTTGGCTATGAGCGATTACAAGAGATTGTGGATCCGGAAAAGTCTATAAATCGGGCGCGGGAAAATTGGAAAAAACATGGCCGTAGCCAGCAATGGATTCAGCAGCGCATGATGGGACAGGAAACTCGCAATAAGCTCACGGATTACTGGAGTGAGAATGGAATTAGGAAAGGCAATGAATTTGCCATCCTTACAAATATTATTCATGAGGAATGGTCGGATTTGAGCGTAAAAGAGCACAAAAAATTGAAAAATTTGCAGACGCAAAATTTACGAGATCATATGTCAGAAGCTGAATTGATTTTCACGGCACTGGCTGAACTTTCTACACGTCAGATAGCAGAAACTGAAGGTGCGACAGGTATGGTGGAAAATAGTTCGGCAGCTCAGGAAGGTGGCAACGTATCTAAGCAGGCCAGATTACACTTGGAAAATAAGACCGGGCGCAAGGTAGTCAGTGGGAAGAATTTTCTGAAAGAAGGTCAAGTGAGAAAAGAATTGGAAAATTAAAATTTAAATTCCGCAAATATGGACAAATCGGATATGGATGACTGGATGCAGGCATCAGCAAACGACATACTCAGTCAGTTGGGTGAAATGAGCGATGAAGAGTATCGATATTATCGTGATCTGTTGAATCGGTGACTTAAATTGGAAGTTTGACTAGTCAGGCCTTTTTGTATATAATTTACTATGTAATCACGATTGAAAAATGTCTCTTGAAGTTCGTCTTTAAGAGGCATTTTTCTTTTTATATTCAATTTTGTTTTTGAGGTCACTCACTAAACTTAAATTGCCCTTAAGTATTTTTCGTAGTAAAGAAGAACAATTTTTAGATGTTGGTGCCAACACTGTTAATAACTTAGCTTTTTCTTGCAAATACTTTATCAAACAATAAAAATCGCCATCACCAGTAACTATCACTGCCTTTTTATAATTATCGTAGTCAATCATAGCCTGGAGAATCAGTTCTGCATCACAATTTCCTTTTACTTTACCGCCTTTCAATTCGAGTATTGGCTTAAAGACTAAAATAAATCCGGATGACTGGAGGAAATTATAAAGTTGCTGTTCACTAGGTTTGTAGCCCATGAACATATAAGCTTTTTTAATTTTGTAGTGTTCTTTCAAATAAATTCTAAGGCGAACATAATCTATTTTCCAACCAAGTTGGTCTATAGCCATATGTAAATTTTGTGCATCTATGAAGGCGTAATTTTCAAATTCTTTATTCATAATTCATAAATTTATTCTAATACTCCTCCTTTGGCAATTCCCTTTTTGCTGTCATTGCGGCGGCGAGGGCGAGTTTGTCGACCTGGTTGTTTAGCTTGTTTGTGGCGTGGGCTTTGACCCAAGTCCATTCGATATTGAGCCAAGCGCGGAGTTTGTCGATTTCGGCCCAGAGGTCGGTGTTGGCCTTTTTTTTCCAACCATTATTTAGTGTGCCCATGAGCAAATTTGAGTCGCTGTAAATCGTAATTCGCACATCGGCCAGTTCTCCCTTATTCATATTTTTGTGCAGCCATTTTAAAGCTTCAATAATGGCCATCATTTCCATGCGATTATTCGTGGTGGCGGGCGCGGAGCCGGAGAGTTTTACGGGGTCTTGAGACGGGGATTTGCCGGTCTTCAAAATAATCACTCCCCAACCTCCAGGACCAGGATTACCTAAGCAGCTTCCGTCAGTGTAAATTTCTATGTGTTTATGCATGAATTGATTTTCAAGACCTCTAGAAGTTATCATTTCAAAAGTATAAAGTAAAATTATGAAAATAAGAATTATTCAAGTCGGAAAAAACAAGGATTCATACATCGAAGAAGGAATCGCGGAATTTCTGAAAAGACTGCGCCCTTACGCAAAACTGGAAATCGTGACTTTAAAAGAAATCATGGCCAGTAAAACTTTTACCAAAGATCATTGTAAAGAAATCGAAGGACAAGAAATTTTAAAAATTCTCGAAAAAAATACGGGACAAGAAAGCATCATCGCGCTGGACGAACACGGCAAAGAATTCACATCCGTGGAATTTTCGGGATTTTTGGGAAAATTTTTTGACCAGGGGGTTCGAATAAATTTCATCATTGGTGGACCATATGGAATCTCGGAAAACGTGAAGCAAAAGGCAAATATTCTATGCGCGTTTTCACGCATGACTTTTACCCATCAAATGATCAGGCTATTTTTGCTGGAACAAATTTACAGAGGGGTTTCAATTCTCAAAGGAAAGGAGTATCATAATGAGTAGAAATTTTTAAAAAATAAATATGGCTGACGTAGTAATTTATACAAAAACTTATTGTCCTTTCTCCAAAGAATGCAAAGAATTCCTAAAAAATAAAGACGTGGAATTTGATGAAAAAATAGTTGATAGCGATCCGGATACTTTGGCCGAAATGGAAGCAAAATCCGGAGAAAGAACAGATACTCCTCAAGTTTTCATTAACGGTCATCATATCGGTTCATATGATGATTTAAAAGTTTTGGATCAAGCAGGTAAATTAAATAAATTACTTAAGCATTAGACATGTCCAAATGGACTTTGCTGCTAGGAATACTGGCTGCTTCGGTCGTTCTTTATAAGGTTCATATTCAAGAAGTTACTTTCGTGGATGTGATGGGTTATATTTTGACACCGAAAGTGGAGATGGTGACGGGGAAGAGCGCGGCAGTGAATGCTGCGCCGGCGAGTGGCGCGGTGGGTAGCGCAGCCACGAATAGCGGTGCGGTGGTTACTCCCGAGCAACCTCTTTCAATCATGGCTTTTGGCGACGTAATGCTTGGTCGCTATGTGAGAGTTTTGATGGATGACAATGGTTTGGATTACCCCTTTAGAGAGGTTCAAAATCCTGCTCATTTATTTGTGGAAGGCGCAAATGTCGTGTTTGGAAATTTGGAAGGTCCCATTTTCGGCCAGGGTTCAAAAGGTGGAACTTCGATGGAATTTTCTTTCAATGAAGATGTGGGAAAATTACTGAAAGATTTTGGTTTTACAGTACTTTCTCTCGCCAATAATCACGCTCTTGATCAAGGTTATGCCGGTCGTCAGGATACGATAAACACTTTGACCAATTCAGGGCTTGGTTGGTGCGGCAATGCCGAACAACCCGATGAAGCCAGTGTCTATTATGGCTCGTTTGGCAGAAAAAATTTCGCGTTTATATGTTTTCATAGCGCGACTCATTATTTAGATATGAATGCCGCCACCGAGTTAATAAAGTCCGTGCGTAAAAATGTGAATTATCTTGTAGTTTCAGTACATTGGGGTGTCGAATATCAGCATACTCCAAATTACGAGTTACAAATCAAACCGGCACACGCTTTTATCGACGCAGGAGCGGATTTGGTGATAGGTCATCATCCTCATGTAGTACAAAGTTTTGAAGTATATAATGGCAAATTTATTTTTTATTCTTTGGGAAATTTTATTTTCGATCAATATTGGTCACAGGATACGCAGGAAGAATTGGCTGTCGGCGTGATTTTGAAAGAAGATGGCAGCACAAAAGCTTATCTGTTCCCAATGAAAAGTGAAAAATCACAACCGCGAATGATGAGCTCGGAAGAAAGAGCAAGTTGGATTGAAAAATTTATGGGTTATGGCAGTTATAATGAAACAATGCAACAAGAAATAAGGAGTGGAATTGTTGAAATCCCTTAATGAGGGGTTTATAATTCCGCAAAATAAATATTCCTCATGAAAATTAAATTTGCTGGAGCGGCTGGAGAAGTGACTGGATCAAAGCATCTGATTACTTTCAACGGCAGAAAGATTCTTTTAGACTGTGGTTTATTCCAAGGTAAACGTAAGGAGTCAGATGAAAAGAATCGTCATTTAAAATTTGATCCGAAAGAAGTGGATATTGTGATTCTTTCACATGCCCACATGGATCATAGTGGCGATCTACCTATTTTGGTGAAAAATGGATTTAAAGGACCTATTTACTGTACTCACGCGACGAGAGATCTTTGTAATTACATGCTGGCGGATAGCGCTCTTATTCAGGAACGTGAAGTTGAGTGGTTACAAAAGCATAGGAAATTGGCAAAAGGCGAAGTGCCGGAAGCTCTATATACCTTGGAAGATGCGGAAGAAACTTTAAAACTTTTCAGAGGCGTGGGTTATGAACAAAGCTTTGTGGTGGATGATGGCGTGATCGCCTCATTTTACGATGCCGGTCATATTTTGGGATCCGCGTTAGTGCACATGATTTTTTACGATAAGAAAAAGAAAAAATATTTGAAATTGTGTTTTACCGGAGATTTGGGTCGTCGTGGATTGCCTATTTTACGTGATCCGCAACCAATTCCTTCCACTGAAATTTTGATCAGTGAATGTACTTATGGTAATCGTCTGCATGCCAATATCGATACCGTGGAAGAGGATCTTGCCACAGTGGTAAATGAAGTCTGCAAACGCGGTGGAAAATTGATTATTCCATCTTTTGCTTTGGAGCGCGCGCAGGAAATTGTTTATTACCTGAATATTTTGAGAAAGAAAGACAAGATTCCGGCAATTCCGGTATACGTGGATAGCCCACTTTCAGGTAACGTGACTGAAGTATTCCGTTCACATGCCGAATGTTTTGATAAAAAGATTTATAAAGAATTCATTGAACACGGTGAAAATCCATTTGGTTTCAATGATTTAACCTATGTACGTGACGCGGAAGAATCAAAGACTTTGAATGGCAAGCCGGGTCCGATGATTATCATTGCCGCTTCGGGTATGTGCGAACATGGTCGAGTACTGCATCATTTGAGAAATACAATTGAGGACAATAGAAATACTGTTTTGATTGTTGGTTATCAGGCTGCCGATACTTTGGGTAGAAAGTTGGTCGATGGCATGAAAGAAGTAAATATTTTCGGCGAGCCGAAGAGAGTAAAAGCCAGCGTCTACGTAATGGATGCTTTCTCCGCTCATGCCGACAGAAGCGATTTGCTGGATTATATCGGTAGAATTGAAGGCTTAAAAAAAGTATTCCTAGTACACGGAGAACAAACCCAATTAGAGTCATTCACCGGAGCTTTGCACGACAATGGTTATCAGGATGTGTATGTTCCAAAATATGGTGAAGAAGTGGAAATAGATTTTGAATGATTTTGATTGCTTTTAGCGGTTTTATGTGGATAATTGGGGTATGAATTATTTGGGCTTTTACAAATTGGTAAGCTCTTCTCTGATCGGCATAATGACTTATGTTGCTTCCCTTTCTCATCCTTTGCCATCAGTCGGAGGACCTAATGATCCGGTTTATAAGGAAGGACTGATTTATGCGCCGGTTTTGATGTATCACCATGTCGCGCCTAAGCTTTCCGATAATCCTTATTACGTTTCACCGGATATTTTTGCCCAACAAATGGCTTGGCTGCATGATCATGATTACAATGTAATTTCTTTGGATAGATTTTATAATGGTGTATATGGCAATGAACTTTTGCCATCCAAACCTGTTGTTTTGACTTTTGACGATGGAGACAGAGACCAATATACAAATGCTGTACCGGTAATGAAGAAATATGGTTATACCGGAACATTTTATATTATTACAAATGATGTTGGCGCAGGAAACGGCTTTATGACTTGGGATATGCTGAAGGAAATGGTTAAAGATGGCATGGATATAGAATCCCATACTGTTCATCATCCTAGTCTTGGTTCGATTGGCGAAGATGAAAATAGATATGAATTATCACACAGCAAGAAAGTGCTGGAAGAAAATCTAGGTATTACCGTGAAACATTTGGCTTATCCGGGTGGTTCATATTCAAAAACGACAATTAAAGTATTGGAAGAATTGGGCTATTTGACCGCCACTACCGTAAATCATTCACAATACCACTCTCCAGACATGAGCCCATACAAAATATCCCGTATGCACATAGATAGTGATATGGAGTCTTTTGTAGGTTTTGTAACCGGAAGAAGAAAGGATTAGTAAAGAATATTTACACCTTTCTTAACGTAGTTTGTCTTGTAGCTGCTTTTCAGCGATGTTGTTGCGTATGAATATGACGTTGATTTTCGAGTATTGCGGCGTGGTGTGTAGGAGGAAGAGGTTATGTTAGTGGAGCTGATCGTGGTGGTAGTCGGGATGATGGTAGTAGTGGAATCAACAGGCGCTGAAGTAGAGGAGGTGGTAGTGGTAGAGGCCGTTGTATCGATGGATGATGTTGTAGTGCTTGTTGACGTGCTGCTTGGTGCAACGTATGGAGTAAATGAGAAATTATTTATCACAGCTTCAGCGTTTTTGCCGTCCGTAGGTGCCAATCCTTTCATAAGCCAAAAATTCATATCGGCAAATTCTCCTCCAGGCACGAAATTATTTGCTCCGGTGTAGACCCATTCTTTAATTAAATTGCCATTCTGGCTGACATTAAAAACAATTTTATCCGGTTGCCAATTAATGGTGTTTACCACTGGCACGCTGTGATCGAGATTTACGTTAAATTGATAATTATTTCCCTGAATGCCTGCTGGCTGGACACTATAACCAAGATTTGCAGCATTAGCATCGCCCCAACGACTATATTCCGTATCAATTTCGTGAGTATCATCCTGATACATAAATAATCCTAAAACGACATTCGGGTCGAAACTATCGACGTTTCCATTAGTTGTGAAAGTGTAAGTGCCGTAACCAAGTGAATTTGAAAGATATGCTTCAGATGAATACCAAGTTCCATTGTGATTAACTATGGAAAGGTGCAGAGCCCCATTAGCATCGACATAAACATCATTTGGATCATCAGTCCACCAATTTGGGCCAGGTCCAAAATAACTGTTTTTGACATTCCAATTATATCCGCTGAAAGCAATTGTCTTGCTTGAAGAGGCATTACTGACGCCGCTTTGCAGCAATAAAATCATTGCGGATACTGTCGCCAAAACTAATTTGCCGACTCCTAAGTTTTTTCTCATAGAAATGGTTTATAATATGAATCTAAATTTCTGTAAACAGATCTTCATTTGAGAAGCGTACTTTTTCCAAATGTGGCAAATCATTGCGATAGCCAATTGATAACGTCGCAGCTACTTTCATATTGGATGGAACCTTTAAAATCTCACCAAATGCAACCGGATCAAAGCCTTCCATTGGACAAGAATCTATTTTAAGTTCGGCGCAAGCAGCCATGGCAAAACCCAAAGCTATATAAGCCTGTTTGCAAGCCCAATTCATGGCCTCATCGCCTTTACGGCTTTCAGCGGCGCCTTTCATCATTTTTTCATAGCCTTCCATGGATTTTCTTCTGGCTTCATCCCCCCCGCTGGCAATTTCAAAATATGTATTTACACGATTAAGGAGATCATTGCGTCCGCAGAAAATTAAAATATGAGAAGCATCCTCGAATTGTTGTTGATTATAGCCTTTTTCTTTCAATTTCAATTTTGTGGCTTTATCACTTACGACGTAAAAATGGTATGGCTGCATACCAAAAGAACTTGGAGACATTCTGATTGAGTGAAGAATTTTCGCCAAATCTCATAATTTTCTGACGGAGCGAGATCAAAAACAGGGACATCGTGAGTGAGATAATCTATTCCCCAGAGGAGAGGAATAGCTTTTTCATAGCCTTTGACCTTCACGTATTTGCCGTCCGCAACGAAGATGCCGCAGAATCTGTTGCAGAATCTGTTGCAGAATCGTTTTGTGATTGAGTTGTTGTGAGGAAGTTTTTTAATTTGTTCGGCCAATTTCCTATTAATTGCTGATTTTGATTTTCTTTCTTTGTCAGCGATTTTCCTGATTGGTTTCCCGTCCAAATGATCTTCAATAACGGAGCGTTCTTTTCTTCTATGGTCGATTGAAAACCATTGGTGACAATCTTTGCATTGGAAGCGTTTTAGGCCTCTGCGAGAGCCTTTTTTGATTGTTTTGAAGCTGCCGCAATTCTTGCATACAGGATTTTTTTAGCCATTGTGAAATTGGTTAAACTAGTTTAACCTTACATTAGTCCCTACCTAAAGCGCAAAATCTCACTTTCCAAGCGCCCAAAATGGGACGGTATCTTTTGAGTTTGGAGCTGCTTGTATGACGAAGTTCGGACTCATTTTAAGACATCTGGAGGCTAGCCTCCAGCGATTTTTTGCTGAACCCTGAGCCAGTGGGCGTTGAAAGGGGGCAACGCCCGCTGGCTC
>Ga0172368_10004330_pt1 | contig 16485 bp, 10 predicted proteins | sample Lak11m_FD_114540 | JGI IMG/M metagenome (GOLD analysis project Ga0172368, IMG submission 114540) | Freshwater microbial communities from Kabuno Bay, South-Kivu, Congo - kab_022012_11m | ecosystem: Environmental > Aquatic > Freshwater > Lake | place: Democratic Republic of the Congo: South-Kivu...
ATTTCTTTTTTTGTTTGCATTGGCTATAACGGATTGGCGGTATGTTTTTGTTGCCGATTTCGAAGCACTGTCCTGTCAACTTACACGAAAGTTTATTAGATGCAGAAACGCTGAAATACCAACTATCTCGGCAATAAAATATACCGCGTGTTAGCGTTTCGTTGTTCATTTTTCTCGTTATTCTTCTTTCATTTTTGCTGCATTGTCTTTTTGTCCGTGTGTTTGGGTAGGCAAGCTCTTTTGCAGGTTTTGGTCTTAGCGTTGGCTGGTGCGACCTGCAAATGTGCTTGACTACGAAGCGTGGGCTAATAATATTCCTTTATGTAGTCATAGGCTCTATTAAACAAATCTTCGTCTTTAATTTGATACTTTGTCCAAAGCACTTTTCGTAATTCACGTTTTACTTCTCTTTCACCAACTGTCGAGTTTTGCCATCCGTCAAAACGAACCACTCTAACAATTTCGTCAATGTCGTTTACTATACGTTCTACAATGGCGGGTGTTGTGTCGGTTTTCAATTCAAGGAACAATTCTGTCAATGCGGCTTTTGCATTTTTCTGTTCTACTTCGGGTTCTGTTCCTTTTTCGGCTTGCAATGTTTCTTTGGCTAACTGACAAAGTTCTTTGATGAATTCTATTGAGTTTATCAATCCTTTTTCTGCTTTGTCTCGGATAGCTTCCAGTCTTTCGCTTAGTCGTTTGAATGTTGGATTGTTTCCGTGTTTGTTTAAGCGACTGATAAGAATTTTCAAAACTTTCTCTGCTTGTTTTGGGTCTTTCTTATTCATTAAATCGTCAATCACTTCGGCATCCAAAATCATTTCTTCCATGTCGTGATTGATGCCCGAAACATGAATGTGCTCATGTATGAGTGCTGTAGTTTGTGCACCTAAGGCATGCCACAACAATCTGCCGTTGTCGTCTGATGATGGTTTAACAGAAGTATAGACCTGCGACAACCATTTGTAATCTTTTTCAAATTGATTTAAAACAGTGTCAGGCGAAAGTGCTTCCCACAACTTTGTCAAACTGCTGAAATCTTTTGCAAAAGCATCTCTCTTTTCATTGGTGTTAATGCAGTCTTGTGCTGCTGAAAGTCCTTCAAAACCTGAAATTGTTCTATCAACGCCTGCAAAATGGTTCAAACATTTCTCCATACATTCAGGTAACTTGTCTTTAAGTTCCTGCAAGTTGGTAATAACCAGTTTTACACTTTCTTCATCAAATGCCAGTGCTTTTGCTGTGTCGTCAAATACGCCAAAGTAATCTACTATTCTACCAAATGTTTTATTCGGAAATAGACGATTGGTTCTGCAAATTGCTTGTAAAAGTGTGTGGTCTTTTAATGACTTGTCCAAATACATAGTTTGTAAAATCGGAGCATCAAAACCGGTCAACAGTTTTGCGGTAACAATCAAAAATTTCAAAGGCGAATCTGCATCATTGTATTTCTCAACAACTTTTTCTTGCTTGTCTTTGTCCATTGCATACTTCTGTTTGAAATCAAAATCATCATTGGCTGATGAACTGATAACAACTTCGCTTGCTACAGGATTTATCAAAAGGTCTAATGCTTCTTTGTATTGCACACAAGCCTCACGGTCTGGCGTTACAATCATGGCTTTTAAACCTTCAGGTTCAACATGTGCTTTGAAATGTACTACAATGTCTGTAACAATTGTTTTTACCCGTTCTGGCGATTTTAAAAACACTGCCATGTTAGCGGCCTTCTGACTTAGCTTGTTTCTATCTTCTTCACTCAGGTCGTTTGCCATTTCTTTAAAGGCAACATCCAAACTCTCTTTGTCAATGTGATAATTTGGCAAACGTGGTTCAAAGTGCAAAGGCAAAGTTGCGTTATCTCTGATACTGTCTTGAAAAGTATAACGGCTCATGTAACCTTCGGTGTCTTGCTCTGCACCAAAAGCCCAAAATGTATTTTTATCTGCTTTGTTGATGGGTGTCCCTGTTAAACCAAATAGAAAAGCATTTGGTAAAGCGTTTCGCATTTTGCGGCCCAAATCGCCTTCCTGCGTTCTGTGTGCTTCATCCACCATCACAATAATGTTTTCCCGCTTATTCATGTCGGGATAAGCATCTTTAAATTTGTGCACCATCGTGATGATGATTTTACGTGTGTCTTGTTCCAATAGCTTATGCAATTCTTTGATGCTATCGGTGGTAATCATGTTGGGCACTTCGGCTGTGTTAAATGTGGCGGTGATTTGTGTATCTAAATCAACTCTATCCACTACAATCATTACCGTTGGATTATTTAGGTCTTGTTGCTTCCGTAATTTTTGAGCAGCAAACAACATCAACAATGATTTACCTGAACCTTGAAAATGCCAAATCAATCCTTTTTTAATTTGTCCTTCTCTTACACGTTGCACAATGGCATTTGCACCTTCGTATTGCTGATAGCGACAAACTACTTTTATTTTTTTCTTCTTGCTGTTGGTGGCGTAAACCGTGTAATACTGTAAAATATCCAACAGCGTTGAAGGATTTAGTAAATGCGTTAATTGTTTTGCCACATCTTGTAAACCAATGAAATGACTTAACTCGTCTTTTTCATCTTCTAAACGCCACGGTGCCCAGAACTCTAAAGGAGTTCTTACGCCACCTATAAATATTTCTTTGCCTTCGGTAGCAAATGAAAACACATTGGGAACAAATAATTGCGGAACCGAATTTTCATAGACCACATTAATATCGTGTGCTCCATCAAACCAAGTTACAGCAGGTCGCACCGGTGTTTTGGCTTCACCTACTACCAAAGGAATTCCGTTGACGAACATTACAATATCAGGAATTTTAGTTTCTCTGGCTCGTAGTTTAAATTGATTGCAAAGCACAAAACTGTTGTTCTTCAATTCGTCAAAATCTATTAGACGAATAGCAACATGTTGATTGTTTTTACCGATTGGAAGCGTTACTTCGTTACGAAGCCATTTAGAAAATTCTTCGTTGGCTCTTACCAAACCCACATTGTTTACGGTAATGAGAATGGCTCGGAGTTTATGAATAACTTCTTCGGCTCGGTCAGGATTAGCGGCTATGGCTGGGTTAAGGCGGCAAAGGGCTTCTTTCAGTTCCTTTTCTACAAACACCTCTGTAATATCACGTTGCAGTAAATCGGCTTGCACATATTTCCAGTTTACGCTACCTTCATATTCAACAGCTTCTTCATTTACTACATTGTCATGCAAAGCATTGAGGTTCACCCCTGTGAGTTGGTGAATAATAAAATGCTCTACACTATTTTGTTCGTTAAATGCCATTATCCTAAAATTTCATTTAATAGTTTTAGTTTTAGACTTTTACCATCCTTATGTTGGTTTAACAATTCATCAGAAAATTTTTGTATCCCAAGAATTAGCTCAATAATAACTTCCTGTTCATGTAAGGGTGGCAGAGGAATTTCGTATTTTGATAAATCTCGCCATTTAACTCTTTTAGAAAATGCTCCTGCTGCATTTGATATAGCAAATTCCCAAAAGCTATTAGTATTTAAAATAAATGCAAGAAAAATAGGATGAATTTTCCTTTTATCCGTTCTGATTACTATTGCGTCACCAGAACAAACTCCTTCAAAATTAGCTAGAGAGGCTCTTCTTAAGTAAGCATTCCTTCTTGCAAATAACACATCTCCTGTTTTAAATAATTTCATAGCCGAAATTAAGTTTTCTGTAGATGCCCATTTTCTTATAAATAGTTCCCCACTTTCAAATTCCTCAAGGCCTACAAATTTTTCAAATCCAGACTTGGAAGGATTGTCAACTCTATCGGAAACTTCTTCTGCTATTTCACCAATACTAATAGGTTTCCATTTGTTGTTTTTAACTTGCTTTTCAATTAATAAAAAGAATTTTTCTAATTCTGCATTGATGACATCTTGTTTTGTCTTAATTGAAGAAAGCAAATTATCAATTGTTTGACTACTGTCATCACTAATTGGGCTTACGTATAGTTGTATGCTCAAATTACCATTGTTCTCATTCAAAACGTCCTTAGCACTAATAATTTTTGCAAATCCATCTATATTTTTAAAATTCAAATAAGCTGAAGATATCTTTTCAATATGCTCACTTTTTAAATAAGCTGAACTTCTTTCAATTCTTACTTCATTAACTGCATTAATAAAAAGAATTTTCCCTTTTCGTTCATTTGGTTTTTTCATCCTACAAATTAGCAGAATGCTCTCCATGCTGCTGTTGTAAAATAGGTTTTTCCCTAAGCCGATAACGGCATCCACATAATCGCCTTCAATCATTTTGTTTCGTATTTCCGCTTCACTGTCTCTAAACAAAACACCATGCGGCCAAAGTACTACACAACGTCCAGTTTCAGGATTTAAAGATTTCATGATATGCTGCTGAAAGGCATAGTCGGCACAACCCTGCAGTCTCATTCTTTTCAAGATTATCAAGAACTGAGATGATACTTGTAAGTGAATCAAATGAAGAATTAATTGGTCTCATAAATTCTTCACTGTACCCGAAATCCACAATCAATATATTGTTTTCTGAATCAAATGGTAATTTAAAAGTTTCAGTTTCAGATATTATCAAATCCGGAAAATATGCATGGAGTAAATTGATAAAACGTCTGCAATCATATATATTGCAAATAATCTGAATTTCAATTGATTTATGTTTCCCAATTATTTCAAAAGAAATTTGTCCCTTGCTTTCAGAAAGCATTGCTAAAAACTCTAATGTTATCTCTTTGTCAAATTCCTGAAGTTTTGAAAAGGTAATTTTAATTTGTCTTAAAAATATATTGTAATCACATTCATCTGGTGGATCTTCTTCAATTTGTTCTATTGGTTCTAATTTCTTTTGAGAAGAAAAAAGCTTTTCAAAAAGAGTTGGAACTTTGCCATCGTCAAAATATTCAATATCTGAATCGTATTTATGATAGAATTTAGTGAAGGTAGGTTCTAAATTGACTTGATATGGGAAAAGAGAACATCCTCTGCCTTTAATTTCCCATTCATAGAAGTTTAATATTGCTTTTTGGGAATACACTATCTCTTAAACAGGTCGTTTAATTTAGGTATCCTTTGGTCTTCAGTTAATCGAAATCCTGTTTCCTTTGTAATTTCATCAATAACTTTTAATACTGAATGTTGGGCATAGGTCATAAACATACTGGCAGAGTCAACTTTATAGTACGTTTTACGATAAAATACTTTTATTAACAAATCACCTACAATCGGAATTTTTGATAAAAATATTTCAGTTTCTGAAGTCTCAAATATTAACCACCAGGAAACAAAGCAACCATCTCCAAATGGAGCAAAGCAGAGATCATAAAAATATTCTCCCCAACTTACTCTTAAGTATAGTCTGTAGCTGGAGAAAATATTACCAGTTTTAAGTGATACTTCTTCAAATGATAAATCACTAATTCCATGATTTGACATTTCTGCTTTTACAAGCTGATAAAATTCCTTTGTTGAAAACTTAAAATTAGGTAATAATTGAGCCCAATTTGAATGATAATCTTTTCGAGTTAACCTAAATATATAGACAACAATTAAAATAATGACTGCTAATATTAAAACTGTATTGAGCATAGTTATTAAATTAGTTTATTTATAATTGAAAGTATTTCATTCGCATCAGTAAAATTTGCAGAATCTTGATCTAGCTTACTTATACCAATTGTTTTACTGATGAAAATATGATTAAAAGACGTGTTAAACTCTATTGCAGTAACAGTCTGACCATATGATCTACAAGCACATACTGCAATATCACAATTATTTTTAATGAATTCGTCTAAATTTGCTTCTACAATTTCAGATAGATCCCCTGAGCTTGCAATTCCAATTATTTTCCCTTTCAACTTAAAAATTGAGAAAATATCTCCACCACTCCGATACTGTATTTCATCAATAACTCCAAAGTAAGTATTTAATAAAATATCTCGTAAAAGTTTTATTGTTGTTGATTTACCAATTCTACCTTTTCCTCTTAAAGCAATTAATGTACTCATAGTATATTTAATTTTGTTTAAACAATCCTTATTACTAAATTTTACAATTATTGTTTGAATTACTCAATTATAATTCTACTAATAAAAACATTTTTCTCTTCAATAATTTTTAAAAAATATATCCCACTTGATAGGTTTTTTAAATCTATGTTCTGATCAGAATTATGCAATTCATCTTGATAAAGCAATTGACCTTGTAGATCAATAATTTGAACTTTTCCAGAACAAGTTAATTCGTTTTTACATAAAATAAACAATGAATTGGTTGCTGGGTTAGGATATATTTGATAATTTTCAGAGTTATTACGAATTTCTTTAATTCCAGAATATGGACCACCTCCATTTGTTGTACGATATATGCAATTATGACCAGTATGTGGCCAAAGAACCATATTGTTTGAATCAAATCCAGTAAAATACGACAGTCTGCAACTAAAATTATCAAAGGCTAACCTTCGCCAATTTTCACCTCCATTAATAGTTCGATATATTTGACTTATTTTACCTGCTTCCATAACTGATACCCATCCATTTTTATCATCAGAGAAAAATAAATCTATTATTGATGTTCCAGAGTCAATTGGTAAACCACTATTTTTAGGTACCCATGACTTACCTCCATCAATTGTTTTATAAACATCAAATTTTTGATATGATTTATATGCTATATAGTATCCAATATTTCCTGAAGTAAAAATAGTTGTATATGGCTGATAAGGAAAATCTCCACCTTTAAACCATTTTTTCCCATCATCGTTTGTTTTGTAAAAAGTGAATGTATCTTTTATCCTTCTGTTAGCATAGCCCAATTGTGAGCCTATAAAATGAATTTGAGTTAACTGATATGATCCTGCATCAAGTTGAACTTTATTCCATGTTTTACAAAAATCATTTGTAATATAATAATTCCAATCATTACAATAAACTATTATACTGCTTGTATATTTATTTTTAAAAAGTACATTTGTTGTAGAATTGTATGGTCCACCATTTGGAAGATTTTGAACTTCAGTAATACTTTTTCCTCCATCAATTGAGTAATATAACTTATTAAGGTGTGTATAATATATCAAACTGTCCTTTGAAATAAATACATATCCGACAATAATTTCTGGTGGTGTTGTATTACTTTTACGAACAATATCCCAATTCTTACCGCCATTTTCTGTTTTAATTATCATATTATACCAAGGAGATAATGTGTCATCCGTCATACAATATAATTTTAAACTATCTAACATTTGAAAGTTGTAAAAACCTTTATAATTTGGAGAAATTTCAATCCATTGACACTTTGCTTGTAAACTGATTACAAGAAGTAAAATAAGAAATAAATGTTTCATTTTCATAGTTATTAAAGTTATCTATAATTGTTATGAGGTGGAACTGAATAGCATGGTGGAGTACTACCATCACCTTTGAATGTGTTATAATTAAGGATATTGCCAAATTGACCACTTTCCCAATATGATTTTCTACATACTAAATAGGGGCATAATGATGGTATTTGAGACAACCAGATTTCAACATATGGAGAAAGGTCAATTATATGACATCTAACTGGCACTTGTGGATCGATAGGGGGATTAAATAAAGGAACAGGACATTGTGGAGGTGGTGTTAAATAAAAATTATAGTAGTAATCTAATGTTACATCAACATAATCATCACAAAAATATGAGGGGGCAAGAGTGTCAAAATAACAATTATTAATAGTACTTTGCCATTCTGTTCCACTTTGATAAGCACATGCACATATACCTGCAAAGCTCCATTCACTGAACATAATATCTACATAATTATTTCTGAATGTGTCATCAACTAAATCAATGATTCCTCCTGAAAATGTTCTGTCATGTGTAGTTCCATCTCTTTTGCCTACAAAAATTCCAACATCTGCATTGGTTAAAACTGAATGATTATACATTTTTAATTTACCATGCGCGTTTGCATTATCACTACATGCATCATAGTTACCTCTTACATCGATACCTTTCCATGGACACATGCCAATTTTTGAATTTTCAATTTCTAAATAACCAGGTGCTCCTTGCCAAAAATTTGCATCTACTGTTATTTTCGAGCAATACCTCACGTATACAGTAGAATTTCTTATATTTAAAGTTGCTCCAGATGTAATCAATAAATCATGATCCAAAAATATTGTTTGGTTATCCCATATCACATTATTCCCAGTATGAAATGAATCATCTATTATTGTCCCTGGAACTTGATTTGAATCACAGCAATCAACAAAATCTACATGGTAAAATGCTGAATCCCTACAAGCAAGTAGACTATCATATACGATTACACAGTAATCACCTGTTTGAGAAACTTTAATCTTTTTCTTGTCACTTCCAGTATTCCAAGTATAATTAAATCTACCAGTATCTGATACATTAGCAGTTAAAGTAACTGGTTCAGTAAAACAAGATAGGTTATTTGGGTTTTGAGTAATCCAAACATCAAATGTATCCATAACTATTATTGTAATTTCAGCTGAATCTTTACATCCCCATTGATTTACAATTTTTAGTTTACAAGTATGGATACCAGGCCCAACACTAGCTGGATCAAACATATTTGAAGACTGATTATTATCAATATAGTAATAAAATGTGCCTGAATCTCCATCAAGTGGCATCTCAAATTCAGGATCAGTTACACATACTGAAATAGTTGTGTCCCCTCTAACTTCAGGTGAAGGATGTACAATAACCTCAACATTTCCATATGTAAAGCAGGTTGGATTAGGATTATTATACATATACGTGTATTTTATTAAATGAGTCCCAACTCCAAACACTAATGGGTCAAATACATCGTTTGTATCTAATAAAGAATGATAATAATCACCAGGTGCAGGGTTACATCCATTTATGACAATAGGTGGATCTTCTTTGCATAATTGAAATGAAGGACAATTAATTGGAGGTGCAGTTAATACTGTTACATTTATCTGAGTAGTATCTGCACAAGCTGTGTCTTGATTGTATCCTATTAATCTATAAATACCGGATTTATTAACAACAATGCAGGGTGTTGTATCTTGATTTTCATTTGACCATCTATATTTTATTATCCCCTTATTGTAAAGTACAACATTTGAATCACAAATTGTATCTGAAGCTCCTTCACATAATGTACGATCTCCACCAATAAATAAAAACGGAGGGCCAAAAGTATCTACATGAATCCATCCTGTATCAAAACAAAATGAATCCCAAACAATTACCCAATAATCACCAGGCCCAAATACTCTTGTTTGAAGATTTGTACTTTGATTAAACCATCTAACTGAATCATAACTTTTTGGATATATTCTTAACCTAATTGGAAATGAATATTTACATACAATTGTATCTTTTGGAAACAAATTGTATTCAGGTCGAGTAATAATATTAATAGTATCAGTCCCGGAGCATCCACTTGAATCTTTTACAACAACAGAATAAGTTCCACCAGTTGTAATTGTTATTTCATTAGTTATTGCTCCAGTATTCCATAAATACGTATTTCCTGTTTGAGTTCCAGCAACAATTGTTAATGAGACAGATCCACATATAACAGTGTCATTACCTAAATCTACTATTGGTGCTATTGTGTCTCCAATAAAAACATTAACAGTGTCAAATGCAATACAACTATCCATTTCTACCTCTAAAATATATTGGGTATTTACCTTTGGGCATACACGAGTTAAAGAATTTGTATCAAATGGAGTCTGACTACCATTTTCATACCATTTAAATGATCTTGTTACGTGTAATCCTGGCAAACAATGAGTACCTAACCATACACACTGACTATCACAAGTAATTGTCTTATCAGGTCCAGCATCAGCTGTAACTTCATAAATTTCTACATCGTCTATTTCCATCCAAAGTATCTCCCCGCTTGTCGTACTACTTAGTAGCGCTGTAAAAAATAGAAAATCTGTTGAATTCTGTGCAGTAAAACAAAATGAGTAATTAGTCCAACTATTTGACAACTGATATGAACATATTGTTGTTGAACCAGCTAATGCATCATTAATATTTCCAGAAGACCATCCTCCAGTTGGAATTGTATTAAATCCATTTGAATAGTTTCTTAAATGCAATCTTATATTTCCGCCAACTCCCGATGTTGATAATCCTGCATCTCTTTTTGCCATAAAAGAAACAAGGTAAGTTTTTCCAGTTGTTAGTGTAACAGATTGTCCAAATCCTTCATGATAGTTGCCTGAGTAATAATATGAATATATTCTACCACAACTAGGTGAACTAACAGCATTACTAACAATATCAGAAGTCCCAAGCACATTTACCCATGATGGTACTTTCCCATTTGCAAATTCATTTTTTGGACTGACATATTCAAATGTACCCGTAAGAATTGGATTACTTACTAAGTTAACACATTGTGCAATTCCTTCAAATTTTGAAAAAATTAATGCAAATAAGATGATTAAGCCTAATTTGAAATTAGCCTGAAATTGATTTAATAATCGTATTCTCATAAATTCTGAAATTAATTTAAATTTTTAATAAATTAAAGCAATTCAGAGCCATTACAAAGCTATTTGGCAGAATTTATATCTGCAAGTGCTATTAAGTAATTAGTGCTAATTATTGGACATTCAGTTATTTTAATTTTAAACCCATCTCTTTATTTTCCAGAAGGATTTATACTCAGATTTAAAACCAGAAATAACATATCTTGAAATTGGTATAATTATATTGTCAACCATTTTTATTGTATGTGCTTGTCTATTAAATCTTTCTATATACTCAAAATTTACTAAATGATTATTAGATACTCGAAAAAATCCTCTTTTCTCCAAAAACTCAGTAAAAAATTTTAAAGTTTTTGCCATTGTTATGCTTCGCTTATCCAATAAATAACATGTTGTTAAATTGTCATGAACTTCAAACCGAATTATATTCTCAATTTCGGTTACAATGTGACAATCACATGCAGACAAAACTATCTTTCCGGTTTTTTTGTTTAATTCTTCCTTAAGAACATCATACTTTTCGTATTGAAGTGCAATAGTCGTCATTCGATTAATTTTATCAATAGCTTCAATTAATTCTTTGGATGATACAGGTTTAATCAAATAATCTATAGCTGAAATTTTAAATGCTTCTAAAGCATATTCTTCAAACCCTGAGATAATAATAGTAAAAAAGTCTCTATATGTTGAATTTATAACAACATCAAATCCATTTCCTCCAATAATTTGAATATCGAGTAGAATTAAATCTGGTTTAAGTATGTTTACAGATTTAATCCCCTCGGAAACTGAATCACATGAACCGACAATTTCTATAATAGGTATGTTTGATTGGATAATATTTTCAAGATTTTGCTTTGAAGAAAGATAATCCTCAATAATTAAAGTTCTTAATTTTTTCTCAATCATTACTGTTTTCTTTTGAGTACAAAAATAGAAGTATTTCAATACCAATTGATTTGTGATTATTGCATTTGGATTTAATATTCATAGATACAAAAGAACAACAAAAAAATAAAATATCTGATTCAATTAAGTATATAGTTAATTTTTCATGAAACTTGGCAATGTTATTTAATACTTGATAAGTAGTACATTTTTATCTGCTACCTTATTAAAGTAACCGTTCCTGCATAATAAACTGCTTTTCCATTCTGCATTCTTACTCTTACCTGAAAATGATATACACCAAGAGGACAATTTTCATTCTTAAACTTTCCATCCCAGCCATTGTAAATGCTGTTGCTTTCAAAGATTTTTGCTCCCCAGAGGTCAAATACTTGCATATTGAATTCTTTGATGCTGATTCCCTGCATAGTAAAAGTATCATTCAATCCATCTCCGTTTGGCGTAAAAGCTGTTGGAATCCATAAAGCAGGCTGGTAAGGTAAACATAAAACATTGCTGTTGCTTAGCTGATTGTTTCCGGCATTTTCGATGGCTCGAATGCGGTAGCATTTTTCGAAATTGCGAAGACTGCTGAAAAATTCAATATCTGTGTAAGTTCTTTGTGTTGTAGAACTAAATGCAACAAAGTTTGAATCATCATCCAGATATTCAAGGACGTATTCTTTCACTCCGTTTTGCCAGACTTCGTAAGGTGTCCAGTTTAGGATACTTAAATCATTCGCCTGAGTAGTTCCTGTTAATAGAATATTTTTCATTTTCCTGCTTTCCGCAGAAGGGCGATTACAACTATCTAAACCTATAATTTTATATGAATAAATTCTTTCTTCAGGTTTTGTTTTTGAATCAAAGTAAAAGGTATCTGTTTGAATGATGTATTTTAGATAGTTCGTATCATTTTCACTTTTTAAAATATGGTAAGTAAAAGCATTGTCATGACTTTGCCAGTTAAGCAGAATGCTTTTATTATCAATGACATTTGTGGTTAATGAATTGATTTCTTCTTTACCTGAAAAACCACTCCTCAAGTGAAGTATTGCTGAATCTTTGGTAACACATCCTGTAGGTCCTGTTAGAATTTGCATGATTTTGTAATTTCCTGCATAAGCAAACAAATGAGCAGGAGATTTTATGTTTGTATCTGATCCGTCACCGAATTCATACAACCAATTTTGTACATTGCCCAGCGAAGTATCTGTAATGTTAAGTAAATAAGGCGAACAATAATTACTTTGGCTCATTTTAAAGCCCGGGCGTGGCGCTTCAATAATTGTAATTTCATTCTTTTTCTCTAATGTATCGAAACAGTATCCATTTGAATAGATGAGTTTAACTGGATAAATGCCTGAATTTGAATAGATATGTTCAGGATTTTTTAAAAATGAGGATTCATTATCTCCGAAATTCCATTGCCAACTTTCAGCTTTTTTGGGATTAATTACCTGTGATAAGGATTTATCTTTAAACAATAATTTTACATTGGCACACCAGATATTAGTATCAGCTTCAAAATCTGCTATTACTTTTGAATATTTATCTGAATATTGAATAGTATCGCTATACCATGCAAAATAACCGTTACTATCGGTTGCTTTGATTTTAATATAATAGGCTCCAGTTCCTGAATAAGCTATTTTTGCATTTTCAGTATTAAATGAATCAACTAAAATACAATCCTTGTAAACATACCAGTTAAACTTGATATATTCAGGATGGCTGAAATTCTTCAATCTTAATTGATTGAGGCAAGTATCGGTGAAAATTTTAAAAGAAACACGTTTGAAGGTATTTGAAGTAGAGTATAAGGAGTTGACAGATCTAATTATTTCTAATCCATAAGGCATATAGAATTTAAAATTTGCAAAAGAATCGGGATATTGTAAAATGGCAAATCTGGCAAAAAGGTTGAAAGGAAGGCAATATATACGGCTATTTGGTCCTAATTTCAATCTCCCGAAAAGAAACTTAGAGACAGGTGATTGCATTTTAAATGATTCTTTATGATTAAATCTTTTAATTTGTAATATCCAAGAGTAAGGTGGATTTAACTGATAAGTAACAGTGGATAGAAAAATAAAAGAATCGTTAGGTGAAAATACACAGGAAGTGTAATAGGCATCAAAAACTGAGTCTATTACTCTGCCATTGGTTACTGTTCCAGTTTTTGAATCAAAATCATAAATATATGCATATCGTGGAAACCCAACATAAAAAGTTTTGTATAAAAATCCGGCAAAAACAATATTTTTCCCATCATTTGAGAATTTTAAAGAATTCCAGTTTGATTTATCATAATCCATGATGACTTCATTAACCCGCGATACAACTGGAGGACTTACAATACCATCTTTAATATGAAAAGCAAGAAAAAATGAATCTGACCGGATTAAATACCAATGTTCAAATTTGTTTATCTGAAAAATATCAGTAGCAGAAATAAGTTTTGAATTACCAGTATAGATAATCTTCATTTTACAATTTGTATCATAATCTCCTTTGCCATTATTTAGCTTCATATCGATAACAGAAGTAAATATATAATTTTTATTAAATGCAGAGTCATGAGAGGAATAAGGGAAGAAAATTAAATATCTTGAAGAATCAAGCTGTACAACACCATTCATACAATAATATATTGAATCTATAAATTCTGGAATGTACCCGTTGGGCATAGGTTGGTGGTCAGCATTAAAAGTCCAGTCGGAATTACTTGAATAAAACAATAAATCACCTTTTTCATTACAAGCTGAAAAGCCAAAAAGATACTTATTGGACGTAGAAGCTGGTTCTATTAACTCTGGAGGTTCAAAATGAAAATCAAAGGAAGGTGTTTTTTTTTGTATTCCGTTATTATTGAAAACCCATACATTGTCTTTCTGAGCAAATGCAACAATTACAAAGCAGGAAGAAAAAAAGGCATGTAAGACAATATTTTTATATACCAAATAAAAGAAGGATAAACAGTTTTCTTTAAACAAACTGTTTATCCTTCTTGGTAATATGACATACCATTGAATCATTTCTTAAAATATCATGAATTGCAATGAATAAGTTTGAATATCATTGATTCTGATTACAATTAAATACAAGCCTGGCTTTTTTTCTGCTAGTTGTATTTCGGTCAATCCGTTTTCTTCTGTAGTGCCACTTTGCACTTTTTGACCCAAATTATTGTAAATTGAATAATTTAAGTTTGTTGGCATTAATTTTCTATCAAGCAGATAGAGATAATCTTTAGTAGGATTTGGATAAACCTCAAATTTTACATAAGTATTTTTATCATTTTCAGGTATCGAAAAGACTTGATCACAATCCACATTATTACAGGTACGAGTATGCCCAGATATATAATTTATATTAGTTAATACATCAACTGGCTTATCTCCTATTGAAAGATCTTCATAAAAAATAGTAAAATAGTTTCCATTATTTTCGATATTAGCAGTTTGATTACTGAAGATATTTCCATGTGACCAGCCTGATACCCCTTGTTGGCCAAGAGTTGCACCTGATTCAATATACCAATCAATATCTATATCGTTGAAATAATTGCATTTTATTCTTAAATCACTACAATCATCCTCTACCACCACTCCATAACAACTATTTGAACTATTGGAATTGCTAAGTGAGCATGACCTAATTGAATTAAAATGGCTGGTATTACCTGAATTGATTACTTTTATGTAGTTTAAATAATTCATGTCAGATGTAAAGATATTTTTGTACATCACCCAAAAATCACCCCCTGTTGCTTTAATAAACAAAGGTCTGATTGAAGTACTTAATCCTGAAAATCGCGATGAATCTTCAATAAAGTCAAAATTACATTCTGTTATGAGATTTTTATAACCATCCGAAGCTTCTATTGATATTCTATTGTGGTAAAAATATGAGCTATGTAATCCAAAACGACTATTTTCATCTGCAGTATTACCTTCGAAATTAATTCCCTTAGACAAATGTCCAAATTTACTAACTCTGCTTGGTGTACCATATTGCGGACAATGGTTTTCAAATCCGGTTATGTTTGACTTAACAACTGCAAAAGTTGAATTAGCACTTGCTTCAATTCCAATTCCTCTTCCAGTGCCAGAAAAATTATTTGCATCCCAATTATAAAAATAATTTCCACCAAAATAAACTCTTTGATCATCCCAAACTTTAATGTGAGTGTAATCAGTATAATCTTGATCAGAATAACCATCTCCATCAAAATCAACAAGCCAATTATCCCAATAAAAATAACATTCTTCAATTTTACTGGCATTGTAAACTACTTGACCGGAGGGCCAACCCGAAGGTGGTGCTATTGGATAATATGAGCTGAAATGAAATGAAATCCTGTTATTTGCAAAAGTACTTCCTTTTGCATCAATGATTCCTCCATCTGCTAATATAATTCCACCATCCATGTGTTTAATTACAGAATTTCTTATATAGACGTAACCAAAGTCAGCAAAGTTAATATTTTTTTGAGAACCACTCATCACAAATTGATTTCCATCATCTCCATTTACAACTATTCCATCCCAAAATTTTGTATTACAACTTTGATCAACACTTATATCTGCATTTGTTATTGTCAGTCTTCCTCCGCAATTAACAATAATATTAACACCAGGCGCAACATAATAGGTTCTGTCAAGAATCAGTTCATAACCAGAATTTATGGTTATATCCTTATCAATGACATTAGCTGTCCATGTTACTTGTTGTGTTGGCCATGTATAAGTACCGTTATGGGTACATTGTGAAAAAGCCTGATTAAACGATATTAAAAGAATAATTGTATACATCTGGCTTATTAGTAATTTAAGTAATATTTGCTTCATTTTATTTATTTTAAACTTTATTAGAAAAAAACAAGAAAACCTTATCTTTGCAGTAAGGTTTTGGGGCAAGCAAGTTGGTCAGGCATGCTATTTGGCGAAAGCTAAGTAAACCCCAAAACTGTTTTTCTTAAGATTAAGAAAAACAGTTTTTTACCACATAAGGCTTGGGTATCTTTAATTTTATAATCTATAAGTTTCAATTAAATAAACATTAAATACTCAACAATTTTACTTTTA
>Ga0172368_10004335_pt1 | contig 16470 bp, 10 predicted proteins | sample Lak11m_FD_114540 | JGI IMG/M metagenome (GOLD analysis project Ga0172368, IMG submission 114540) | Freshwater microbial communities from Kabuno Bay, South-Kivu, Congo - kab_022012_11m | ecosystem: Environmental > Aquatic > Freshwater > Lake | place: Democratic Republic of the Congo: South-Kivu...
CTAGGTTACTTGCAATAGTTTCAATAGATTTAAAACCTATTGGAATGTATTTTCTGACTCCAGAAGAGAGGTTCGGAATTAATAAGTAACTAGATGTGGGTTGCCGAATTTCTCCAAAAAGTGCAGGGAAGTCGGAAAGTTTTCTGGTTGAATTGCGCCTACTTGATTGCCTAAATTCTTTAACCTTTTGAATTTTATGATATAGAATGGGAAGATTTCTGATTTCACCACTATTAACGTCTTTAAGCCAAAAGCAAAATCGAGGAATATTTTTAATAAACTCTTCACCACCAGTAAATGGGCGAATAAACTTTTCTCCTGATCGTTCTAAATTGATGTACTCATTCTTTTCTTTTTCAGAAAGTAAAAGAAAGCCACCATCATTTGGCATACTTCCAAAAATGATTTTTGGAACATCACAAATAGATTTGCTCCTTGAAAGTATTACTATATCTTTTCCTTCAACTAAGTATGGATTAATATTATTGACTTTTATCTCATGTGGCTCACCTGTCACATCCTGGTATTCGAAGATCCGCTTTTCTCGGATATCGGTATTGGAAAATCCGATGATCACAACGTGAACGGCAGCTTTGCCGCGGGCTTCGTTGCTCCATTTGAATGTACGGTGGGCGAAATGGATCTTGATATGATACCGGTTGAAAAGTTCGTTCCACAATACCCCCACCTGTTCGCCCTGCGAGATGGAATTGGTGGAGACGAAGGCGCAGCGGGTCTGAACTCCCCCTCTCCCCGGGGAGAGGGGGTCGGAGGGTGAGGCGCAATAGGCGGCTGCCTTTATGTACCATGCAGTCACAAAATCCAACACTCCCGCTCCGTGAACACCCGCGAAAACGGTTTCCATGTCAGCCTTCTGGACGGCACTCATCATGCTTTTCCCAACAAACGGCGGATTGCCGTAAATATAGTCGAAGCGCTGCTCTTTCTTTTCCCATGGAACGGGGTCGATGAGGCTTTGCCAGTCTAAACGGAGGGCGTTGGTGCAGACGATGTTAGGGCTTTTGCGCAAGGGAAGGCGGATGAAGTATTGTCCGAACTCCTCGCTGAACTTCATATTCATCTGGTGGTCCATGAGCCACATGGCAACCTGTGCGATGTGTGATGGAAAATCTTCGATCTCTATCCCGTAAAAACGGTCCACATCGAGTTTCAGCAGCTCCTGCACGTCGAAAACCTGCTGCCCTTTCTGAAGGGCACGAATGATCTCCAATTCCAGCAAACGAAGTTCACGGTAGGAGATCACAAGGAAATTACCGCATCCGCAGGCAGGATCAAGGAAACGAAAGGTGGCTATTTTTTCATGAAAGCGGGCAAGCTGATTCCTGTTTCCTTTGGCCGTTTCGAACTCCTTCCATAGGTCGTCGAGGAACAAGGGCCTGATCACCTTCAGGATGTTCTTTTCGGAGGTGTAATGGGCGCCGAGGTTTCGTCTTTCCGCCGGGTTCATCACGCTCTGGAAGAGTGAGCCAAAGATTGCGGGGGAGATCGTTCCCCAGTCGAGGGCGGTACATTCAAGCAGGATGTCGCGCATGGACCGGTCGAAGGAGGCGGGAGGCAGGGTCTCTTCAAAGAGTTTCCCGTTGATATATGGAAAGGCGTTCAGCTCTTCGTCGAGGTTGCTCAACCGCTTGTCGGCGGGAATATTCAGGAGATAAAAAAGCGTGGTGAGATGGTGAGCCAGGTCGCTCCCGTCGTCGCGGGTCTTGTTCAGGATATAATCGCGGAACTGATCGCGCTCGAAAATGCTGGTGTCTTCGGCAAAGAGGCAGAAGAGAAGCCTCACCAGGTAGACCTCCAGCGGGTGACCGGCATAGCCGATGGCTTTCATACGGACGTGGAGCCGTCCCATGAGCTCGGCCGCTTTGATGTTCACCGGATCCTGCTCCCGGAAAACATGTTTCCGGTAGCCTGCAATGAATCCGAACTCCTTGACATTTTTATAAAGATCTCTGAGCTCAAACTCCGCCTGGCTGTCGTTATCCAGGTCGTACAGCCTGAACCTGGCAAAGTCGGAAACCAGCACGTATTTCGGCAACTCGTAATCGGCCAGCCCCGGAAAGTATTCAAGCGCCTGCCTGAACGCTTTATCCAGATCCTTCCCCCTGGATTTATGCTCAACCAGGATGGTTCCTTTCCAGAGCAGGTCGATGTATCCCGTGGACTCGTCGAGGCGTCTGACGGGTTTCTCGAAACTGGCGATCTTTCGGCGGGAGACGCCGAAAACGTCGAAGAACTGGTCCCAGAAGGTGCGGGCCTCGGCTTTTTCGCTGGCCTCGCCTTCCCATTCGCGGGAAAAACGGATGGCGCGGTCTTTGATCTCGTTCCAACTAAGAGCCATATGTGAGGATTGGAAGGGGCAAGTTAACGAAAAAAACAATGCAGGAGTGCAGAATGCAGGAATTGAGGGAGTGCCTGGCTGTTGCATAAACGGCATTGGCGAGGGCTTTTAAACGGGGGGCGTTGGTGCACTATCTATTTCGGCCTGAGACGCAGCTACGTTGCAATTGCCAGGCCGACCGATGCAGAATGCGGGAAATATTATGATTGGTTCATTATTTGTAAATTAGCGTCAAATAATGCATTTGTACTCAATAAAACACGATGATTATGAAAACGATCCTATCCATTCCGGTGATTGTTATTCTGTTACTGACCTTTTCGTCCGGTTGCATGCAGAACAAAACGAAATCCGGTAAAGCCGGCACTACCCCACATCCCTATTTCCATGCAAAAACCGAAGCGACTGCGGCGCGGGACATGATACGGGCAGCCCGTGACTTTTGTAAAAATCAGAACATTACCAAACCTGATATCATCTGCTGTGACCTCCCTGATGTACAAGACCTATTTTGATATTTATCAATTCGGAGACTCCTTTGGTCAGTTCCTTAAAATGAAACATAAAAGTTAATAAGTAAACCAAGTTTATAATTTTCGAGCCTCATAAATACTTTTTCATCATTAATCCGTTTAGGTACGAAAAGACAAAACATAACATCAGAAATAGATTAGTCCAGAAATGATACAATAGGGCAAGAATAGCTCCTTTTTCGTAATTTTATCGATCATTTTATCCTGCGAAAAATCCAGGAAACCAAACTGTTTATCCACATTGAAAATCCCTGACCTGATATCTTTCTACGTCCAGGATCCCCGTTGTGGTGAAATCGTCTCAACCATGCAGGCAGAGGGACTTTCGAGGATACTTCTGAAAGGAATGGTGGGATCTGTACGGGCGTTCGTCGCCTCCTCGGTATACAGGCAGTGCAAAGGAGTTCACCTGTTTGTTCTACCCGATAATGAAACGGCTGCATACTTTTTTAACGATCTTGAACAGATAATGGAGGAGAAGGAAATAACCTCCGAAAAAAGAAAAGTTCTGTTTTTCCCCTCTTCCTTCAAACGGGGAATTGAAACCGGAATTAAAGATAACCAGGGACGGCTGTCACGCACCGAGGTGCTGAACCGGCTCAGCCGGAAAACGGCGAAAGCATTGATCATCACATACCCTGAAGCAATTTCCGAAAAAGTTGTCAATAAAAAATATCTGGAAAAAAACACCCTGAAATTATCTGTCGGTGAACTGGTGAATATGGATTTCGTTCTCGATCTTCTGTTGGAATATGAATTTGAAAGAACCGATTTCGTAGTTGAGCCCGGACAGTTTTCGCTTCGCGGAGGGCTCATCGACGTTTATTCCTTCTCCAGCGACCGCCCTTATCGCATTGAATTCTCGGGTGACAGGGTTGCAACTCTTCGAACATTTGATCCTTCCTCTCAGCTTTCCATAGAAAAAAAGGAGGAGATCACTATCGTCCCGGATGTCAGAGTTAATCCTTTAAAAAAAATTCCCTATGAAGGTATTCTTGCTTTTCTCCCCGCAGACTCAGTTATATGGCTTGATGATATTTCGTTCATAGCTGACCGGATGGATAAATTACCGGCTTCAAAGTTGTTGTTGCCGGGGAAGGAGTTCCTTAAACTGCTGCTTGATTTTACCACAATCGAGCTCGGCGGACAAATGTTCTTTAAATCAGGAAAGGAGATAGTTTTCAACACCAGTCCGCAGCCTTCCTTCAACAAAAATTTTGATATACTTTTCGGGGATCTGAGAAAAAAAACTGATGACGGTTACGCCAACTTCCTCCTGGCCGATAATCCCAAGCAGGCAGAGAGGTTACATAGCATTCTGGAGGATCTGCAAAGCCGGCCGGCAGTCGATGAACACGAATTAAGTATCACGCGTTACGCGTCACGCGTCACGGATCGCAACATGCTTACTACCCTGACCTTTTCCCTGCATGAGGGTTTTATTGATAGTGACCTGAAGATTGCCTGTTACACCGATCATCAGATTTTTGAAAGATACCACCGTTTCCATTTACGTGACGGATATGCTGAGAAGGAAGCACTGACTTTGAAAGAGTTGTACGACCTGAAACCAGGTGATTGGGTTACACATATAGATCATGGTATTGGAAGGTTCGACGGGCTGGAGAAGATCGTGAATAATGGTAAGGAACAGGAGGCGATGCGTCTGATCTATAAGAATGACGACCTGTTGTATGTCAGCATATATTCGTTACATCGTATTTCCAAATATATTGCAAAGGAAGGAACTGCACCAACACTTAACCGGCTGGGATCGGATGCATGGAATAAGCTCAAAAACAAAACCAAAAGCCGTGTAAAAGACATAGCAAAGGACCTTATCAATCTTTATGCCCGTCGCCGTGCGGTAGACGGATTTGCCTGTTCACCTGATACTTATCTCCAAACGGAGCTTGAAGCATCTTTTATTTATGAAGACACCCCTGATCAATTGAAAGCCACACTGGATGTAAAAAAAGATCTCGAAGCTTCCTTCCCGATGGACCGGCTGATCTGCGGTGATGTCGGTTTTGGTAAAACCGAGATAGCAATACGTGCAGCCTTTAAGGTTGTTGCAGAAAGCAGGCAGGTTGCCGTTCTTGTTCCTACAACTATCCTTGCGTTACAGCATTTCAAGACCTTTTCCGATCGCCTTCACGACTTTCCGTGTACAGTCGATTATATCAACCGTTTTAAACCGGCAAGGAAACAAACCCGGATCAGGAAAGAGCTGGCTGAGGGAAAAATTGATATCCTCATCGGAACGCACAGGATGCTGAGTAAAGACATCAAATTCAAGGATCTGGGATTATTGATAATAGATGAAGAACAGAAATTCGGAGTAGCAGCAAAAGAGAAGATCAAACAGCTCCGGCTTGATGTTGATACTCTTACTCTTACGGCAACTCCGATACCACGAACGCTTCAGTTTTCCATGATGGGAGCACGGGACCTGTCGATAATAAATACTCCGCCGCCCAACCGCTATCCGGTTCAGACAGAGATCCATCCATTTGGAGAGGAGATCATCCGTGATGCCATAAATTTTGAGATATCGAGAGGAGGTCAGGTTTTTTTTGTTAACACCAGAGTCAGAAACATCATGGATGTTGCAGGAATGATCCAGCGGGCAGTCCCGAAAGCAAAAACAGCAATCGCTCACGGTCAGATGGAAGGGGTAAAACTTGAAAAAGTCATGGTCGATTTTATTGAAGGGGAATACGATGTCCTTGTGGCAACAACCATTATAGAGTCCGGACTTGATATTCCGAATGTAAACACAATAATCATCAACGATGCACATCACTACGGCCTGAGCGACCTTCACCAGTTAAGGGGGAGGGTGGGAAGATCAAATAAAAAGGCCTTCTGTTACCTGTTGGCTCCACCAAAGTCGGCCCTGACGGATGAGGCATGGAAACGGCTCAGGGCGATTGAAGAATTTGCCGGTCTGGGAAGTGGTTTCAGTATCGCCATGCGTGACCTCGACATCCGTGGAGCCGGAAATATATTAGGGGCTGAACAAAGTGGATTTATCTCTGAAATAGGTTTTGAGATGTACCAGAAAATCCTTGATGAGGCCTTACTGGAATTGAAAGAAACCGAGTTCAAAGATATGTTCCGTGAGGAAGTCGCTAAAGAATATGTAAAAGATTGCGTGATCGAGACCGACCTTGAAATACTTATCCCTGATCATTACCTGAGCAATATTACAGAGAGGTTAAACCTGTACAAAGAGCTGGATTCGATAGAAACAGAGGAGAACCTGGAAAAGTTCCGCGAACGGCTCACCGACCGTTTCGGTCCGATCCCCGGACAGACAGAATCACTGATTAATACTATCAGGCTTCGCTGGCTGGCACGTTCGATAGGTTTTGAGAAACTTGTATTGAGAAACAACCGGCTAACGGCATATTTTATAAGTAATCCCGATTCCTCCTATTACCAGTCGGAAAGATTCACTCAGATCCTTGAATTTATCAAGAAGAATCCGGTTTATTGCACGATGAAAGAAGAAAAAGAAAAACTGTTCCTGCTCTTCCAGGAAATCCCATCTATTGAAAAAGCAATTGAAAAAATAAATCCTGTCCTGTGCAACCATTGACCCTCTAAAAGTTACTAACATTTATTAAATAACATTTAACTGACCTCTTTTCTTTTTCTATTTTTGTCCGGATCATAACAAGCGTGAGAATTTAAAACCAATGATATGAAAAAATGTTTACTTTTTTTACCTGCCTTTTTCCTGGCTGGTATGATCTATTCCCAGACCGATTGCGCAGACATCTTTATGTCGGAACATGTGGAAGGTTGGAACAACAATAAAGCCGTTGAGTTATACAATCCCACAAGCAGTGCCATAACGCTGGACAATGTCTACAGGCTGATCCGGTGGTCAAACGGAAGCTCATCCGCCGATACAGATCCTATGTATGTGTTGCCTCTGACGGGAACAGTAGGTGCATTTTCAACTTGGGTCATTATCCAGGATACCCTTCCGGCAGGTCAGGATACCATGGTTTGGCCGGATCTGAGGAATAAAGCAAACTGGCTTGCTCCTTATGATTACAATGGAACCACACCGGGCGGAAGAGTGGTCTTCTGGAATGGTGATGATGCCGTTTCCTTACAAAAAAAGCAAGGTAACGGAACATGGAAGGATATTGACATCTTCGGAGAAATAGGTGTCCGTCCGATGAACTGGCAGGGAACCTATTCTCCAGCGGGTGCATGGACTGATACCAAACCATATATTCTGGGAACCGGTCGTTATCTTACAAAAAGCAAAACGCTGGTGCGTAAGCACAATGTTAAGTTCGGTATCGACAGGATCGCAATGAGCCATTATGGTGATTCCGTCACCGGCGGTGTTCCCAACAGTTTTTATGCCCTGAAAGAATACGATACCTTACCTGCAAATTTCTTTGACAGTCTTGGCACTCACTGGTGTGATTGCAAATCCGCGCAGGGTATCAATGATCTCAGGAAGGGAATGAACTTTACCATCAGTCCTAACCCGGTAATTAATAATCAATTCGTCGTTTCCGGGAACCAGATCATAAATTCTGTTGAAGTGATATCGGTTGTCGGGAAAACAATCGGTATTAAGCCTGATGGTCTGCTCCGGAAAGAGATAACGGTAGTTCTTGATGAAATACCTGGTGGTGTGTACTTTGTCAGAATCTCATACGGCAACAATCAGTTTGCAATCAAAAAGATCATAATTCAGTAGGCTATTCAGTATTGGATGATCCGGTTTTTTGGAGAAGCGGCCTTTAAGGTTCACCCTTTGCCGTATCAGTGCATTTCCTAATTACAATCTTATGATGAAGCGGTTTGGCATTTTATTTCTGATCACAATTCTTCCCATTTTGATTTTAGCTCAGAAAAGGATGATCCGCGGAGTGGTGTCAGATGCCGGTTCCGGTGAGTCGCTTATCGGGGCTACGATCATGTACGGAGATAACAAAGGAGTCATAACCGATATGGACGGAAGATATTATATCAGGGTTGACACAGGCACTTATCACCTCAAAGTCTCTTATGTTGGCTATTTACCGCAGGAGACGGATGTAACTATAAAAGAAGCTGATTTAACAGTAGATTTCCGGTTGAAAACTCCTACACTGACGGAAGTTGAAGTAGTCGGCGATGTTGCAAGGACAAGGGAAACACCCGTTGCTTTTTCTACTGTTACGCCGCTTCAGATGCAGGAAGGATTGGCGTCACGCGACCTGCCGATGATTCTCAATAAAACGCCGGGAGTCTATGCTACCCAGCAGGGTGGTGGCGACGGGGATGCCCGCATCAACGTCCGCGGATTCAGTCAGCGTAACCTGGCCGTGATGATCGACGGAATTCCTGTAAACGATATGCAAAACGGATGGGTGTACTGGTCCAATTGGTTTGGTCTTGATGCGGTGACCAGGAATATTCAGGTACAGCGGGGACTTGGAGCATCCAAGCTGGCTTTACCTTCCGTCGGGGGTACCATGAACATTTTATCAAAAGGGATAGATGTTAATCTTGGCGGCATAATCAGGCAGGAGGTCGGGAGTGATGGTTTTTTACGTACCTCTGTCGGAGTAACAACAGGACAATTAAAACACGGATGGGGTTTTACCGTGGCCGAATCATATAAACAGGGAGATGGCTGGGTTGACAATACCTGGACAAAAGGATGGTTCTTCTACCTGAGGGTGGATAAAAAACTGGGAAAACATTTACTGACTTTTTCGGCAATGGGAGCGCCTCAACAACACGCACAACGTTCCTATAAGAAATCAATTGCAACATTTGACCGGGAATATGCTGTAAAAGCAGGAGTGAGGCAGGGACTGCTTGATTCGACTATTACGTACGGGCTTCGGTATAATTCCAACTGGGGGCATCTTAATCGCTGGACGGAACGGGATGAACAGGGAAATCCTATCTATCTTGCCAAGACAGAAAACCTGTCTCAATCAAAAAATTATTATTTCAAGCCTCAGTTAAGCCTGAGAGACTTCTGGCGTATCAATGATAAATTTTACTGGTCCAATATTTTGTATGCGTCGATAGGAAGTGGAGGCGGAACCAACACTTACAGGACAAATGCACAAGGCAGCCCAGGCAGCTCAACATTTCCAATAATACCTTCCGACGGCCTGATCGACTTTCAGAACGCTTATGACAGAAATATGAACGATGTTACACACAGGGCGGAACAGATCATCCGGAGCAGTGTTAACAATCACTGGTGGTTTGGTCTTCTATCAACCTTTAACTTGGAATTAAATGAGATGTTTACGTTTTCAGGCGGTCTTGACATCAGAACATATAAAGGTGAGCATTTTGGCCAGGTCTATGACCTCCTTGGAGGTGATTTCATGAGAGACGATGGTAATAAGAACATGAATCCATATCAGACTAAATACTATGAGGGAGACAAAATTTGGTACAATGATGACGGATTGGTCCGCTGGGGCGGAATTTTTGCCCAACTGGAATTTAAAAAGGGTGACTGGACTGCCTTTCTGAACCTCACCACTGCGATTTCAGCATACAAACGGATTGATTACTTCAGGAAAAGGGATCTGGTTATCGATGGGAATACCTTTACCGAAGCAGTGGGCCATGACGACATTTTCTATTATAACGGGACACAGAATCTTACATATAATTTCGGAGATCCCGTCCAGCCATGGACATCACACGATACCGTTTTCCTTGTCAAACAAAACGGACCGGTAAGCGATACATTGTTTATTGTGAATCCGATGGCATATACGGTAAACTCTCCTGAGGCACGGCCAACACAAACTTCCTGGAAGGTTTTTCCGGGCTTCACTGCCAAAGGAGGAGTCAACTATAACATTGATAAAAGGAACAATGTTTTCCTTAACCTTGGGTATCTTTCAAAAGCACCCCGCTTTTCAAACGTCTTCAGTAACAACAACAGGGAATATCTTAATATAAAAAATGAAATTATACAGGCGTTGGAAATCGGCTATAGCTATAACAGCAGGAAGATAGGATTAAATGTGAATGGTTATCTGACCAAATGGAATAACAGACCTTTGGATCAGGCCCCTGTCGTATCCATTGACGGAGATCCGTACCCGGTCAATATCAATGGAATAGATGCATTACATAAAGGTATTGAAATAGAATTTGGCTGGAAACTGATACCATCCCTTCAGTGGGATCAGGTTTTTGCATGGGGTGACTGGAGGTGGACATCAGGAGGAACAGCTTACCTTATGGACCCGGCAGGCAACGTTTTTGACTCCATAACTTACAATGCAAAGGGAGTACACGTCGGTGATGCCGCCCAGGTGCAACTCATGGAAAGTATCCGCTGGGAGATCATCAAATATCTGTACATTTCGGGGAGCTTCACCCTCTTTGCCAAAAATTATTCCCAGTTCGATCCTATTTCCCTTAATCCGGTCACCAATCCGAAAAGTTTTGATGAAAACGGCAATCCGCACGATTCGTGGCAAATACCTGTTTATTACCTTGTTGATCTGAATGCAGGTTATAGGTTCACCTTTAAAAATTTTAAACTGGACATCAGGGCAAGTGTGCTGAATCTGTTTGACATGGTTTATGTTTCTGATGCCCAGAATAATGATTCTTACATGCCCAATCAGTTAAATAATTTTGATGCTTCATCCGCATCTGTCTTTTTCGGTATGGGGAGAAGGTTCAATGTATCGCTTGCGATAAGCTATTAGAAGCAGGAGATAAGGGATCGGAGATGAGTGATAAATGTTAAGTAATAGGTGATAAATATTATAATTATGAAGAAGATAGGTTTGATTTTAGGGTGTTTAATGATAATGATTCTGCAGGGGTATTCCCAGGCGAATATTGCAGAGGCCAGGGCAATGGGTGTCGGTGCAACGGTGACTGTCAGAGGTGTGGTCACCAACGGACAGGAGCTGGGGAATTCAATCCGTTATCTTCAGGATGTAACCGCAGGGATTGCAGCTTATAAGACAAGTTCCTTTTCCTCAGTATTGAGAGGCGATTCCATTGTAGTAACAGGAACATTAAAGAACTACAACCAGCTTTTAGAGCTGGATCCGGTGACCTCATTTACAAAACTTGGCTCCAATAAGCCGCTTCCTGCACCGGTCTTGATCACGCCCGGCGAAATGAGTGAGGAATATGAAGGAGAGCTTGTCAGCTTTGAGGGAATCACTTTTCAAAATGCCGGAGGCGTGTTTGCCGGTAATACAAACTATAATGTAACCGATGGTAGTGAAACTGCCCAGGTCAGAATAAACATTGCTTCGTCGCTTGTCGGGAAGATAATTCCGGCAGACGTTGTTACCCTGGTGGGTATCTGCTCGCAGTTTCATTACAGCGATCCAAATGCAGGCTACCAGTTATTGCTTCGCGATACTCTCGATATTATTTCAGGAAGCACAATACAGTTCACGGAACCTCTGTCGGTGAGCAATATTACCACATCGGGCTTTTCGCTTAACTGGACCACCAACATTTCAGGGACTTCCGAATTGTTTTATGGCAGGACGCCTCAGCTTGAGCTTGGTCATGTACCATCTTCAGGGACAGGGACAAACCACTCGATCAGTCTTTCAGGACTTAATCCTTCAGACCTTATTTATGTACACGCATTCTCAGTTGCGGCTTCGGATACCGGATGGTCAGGGCTTAAGAATTTCATTACAGAGTCAGTTTCCTCCGGCACTTTTAAGATATATTTTATGCGTCCTGTTGATACAACAGTGGCAACCTCCGAAAAGGCTGTTCAAATATACCGGGCAGTTGATGATACATGTATTGCTTATATCAACAGGGCAAAGCAAACCATAGATATTGCAATTTATAATTTCAATGTTGAAGGAATAAGCAACATTCCCAATGCCCTGAATGCAGCCAGTGCAAGGGGAGTGAGGGTCAGAATAGTGACCGACGGGGGTACCAATAATTCAGCAATCCCGGAACTCGATGCGAGTATCGGCAAAATTGCCCGTCCCGTTACAACCGGGATCATGCATGATAAATTCATGGTGATTGACGGTCAATCCTCCAATCCCAATGATCCCATAGTGTGGACAGGATCTTGTAACTGGACAGACCAGAATGTAAACACCGATGCAAACAATGTTCTCTTTATCCAGGATGCCAGCCTGGCAAAGGTATACACTCTCGAATTCGAGGAAATGTACGGCTCCTCGACTGTTACACCCGATCCTCAGAAGGCTAAATTCGGTCCTTCAAAAGCGGATAATACGCCGCATGAGCTGATCATCGGAGGGAAAAGAATAGAGGTGTATTTCAGTCCAAGCGACGGTGTCAACAGCCAGCTGGTTTCACATATCAATACTGCCGGTAACGATCTGGAGATAGGTACGATGCTCATTACACGTACAGTAATCAGCGATGCCATTATCGACCGGTTCAATGACGGTGTCAATGCAAAAGTGATCATATCCAACCGGAATACTTCATCCCAGGTTGTTCCCCAGCTCAGTGAAGCGCTTGGAAATAATTTCAGGGAATATCACGAACAGGGACTACTTCATAATAAGGTAATGATAGTTGACCAATCGGATGCATCATCCGATCCCTTTACCTGGACAGGCTCACACAACTGGAGCGATGCTGCAAATGTAAGTAATGACGAAAATACAATTGTTATCCACGATCCTCTTATCGCCAACCTATTTTATCAGGAGTTCACAGAGCGGTATAATCTCTCAATTCCTATCAGTGACCATCCCGTTCTTAATCTCGGACCTGACCAGACTGTTCCTGCAGGCGATACTGTAACTCTCGATGCGGGACAATTTGCATCATATGTCTGGTCGACAGGAGATCTTACACAGATAGTTAAAATCGATTCATCGGGAGTTGGTCTGGGCACAAAGAAGATCTATTGCAGGGTGACCGACTCTTATGGTGTTCAATCCGATACTGTCTATATAACATTTAAATCCGGAGAGGGGATTCAGGAAAATAATTCAAACATCTCACAATTAAAAGTGTATCCAAACCCGTCAGATGGGAAGTTTACCCTCTCCTTTAGCTCAAAAACTTATGAAAATGCTGTTATTGAAATGATAAACTTCAACGGCCAGCTTATCATGAAGAAAAATTTTGTTATCAGGCAAGGTGAAAATGTTATCAGGATGTCAGCAGAGGTCACCACTCCGGGAATTTATATGTTACGGGTAAGAGCCTCCGGAGGTGATATCGGGAAAAAAGTCATGATAAATTAATGTCCGCAACTGTACAATAAAAGAAAAATTTTTTTATTTGAGCGGTTACTGATATTTTTGCAATCAAACAATCCTTCCACCGGTGGCTGAAAATCTCGTCATTATTCCAACATTTAATGAGAAAGAGAATATCGAACGTATTATCCGTCTTGTATTTACATTAGATAAGGAATTTCATATTCTTATAATAGAGGATAATTCACCTGATGGGACTGCAATCATAGTAAAACGTCTTGTCGAAGAGTTTTCTGACCGGCTTTTTATTATTGAACGGAAAGGAAAATTAGGTCTGGGTACCGCCTATATTCATGGATTCAAGTGGGCATTGAAGAACGGATATCAATTCATTTTTGAAATGGATGCCGACTTTTCCCATAATCCGGCCGATTTGCTCCGGTTATATGATGCAGTCAGGAATCATGGCGCCGACGTTGTCATTGGTTCGAGATACATCACCGGCGTTAATGTTGTGAACTGGCCGATAGGACGCGTATTAATGTCATATTATGCATCCTCTTATGTCAGGTTTGTTACCAGGATGAAAGTCCGGGATACGACTGCCGGTTTCATATGTTACGCCCGGAGGGTACTTGAAACCATTAACCTTGATAAAATCCGTTTCACCGGATATGCTTTTCAGATCGAAATGAAATTCACTGCCTGGAAGCTTGGTTTTAATATTCTCGAGATCCCCATAATATTTACCGACCGTACCCTTGGCGAATCCAAAATGAGCAAAGGAATTTTCAAGGAAGCTGTATTTGGAGTAATAAGCCTTCGCTGGAGAAGTATTTTGAAAAAACCGAAGGGTTTTACGAACTGAACAACCTTTACCTTATTTTTGCAGCGATTTTCTGATCCTTCCTGAGAATGTTGAATCTTTCATATTATATTCATGATGCCCTGATTGTCAATGAGGGAAGTAAATTCAGGGGTTCGGTTCTTATAAAAGATGGCTTGATTGCTGAAATTTTTTCAGGGAATATCGATGATTCAGTTATACCTCAGGATACAATACGGGTTGAGGCGAATGGGAAATGTCTGATCCCGGGTGTCATTGATGATCAGGTTCATTTCCGTGAGCCGGGATTCACCGCTAAAGGTGATTTGCATTCTGAAAGCAGGGCTGCTGTCGCAGGAGGAGTCACCTCTTTCATGGATATGCCCAATACAAATCCCCGGGCGACAACACTCGATATTCTTGAGGAAAAATTTACCATTGCTTCGCAGAAATCATTGGCAAATTATTCGTTCTTTCTTGGAGCCTCCGGCGACAATATTGATCAGATCATTAAAGCAGACCCCTCAAGGATATGCGGTCTGAAAGTATTTATGGGGGCTTCAACCGGCAATATGCTTGTGGAAAATCCGGATAGTCTGAATGCCATTTTTCAAATGTCACCTCTGCTGATCGCTGTTCATGCAGAGGAAGAATCAATAATTCAGAAAAACCTGAAGATATATAAAGAACAATTTGGTGGGAACATCCCGGTCAGCGCTCACCCGTTGATCCGAAGTACAGAGGCTTGTTTTGAGTCGTCAAGGAAAGCAGTCGGACTGGCAAAGAAACATAATTCACGGCTTCATCTTCTTCATATGTCGACCGGAAAGGAGATGCAGTTACTTGATAATGAAATACCCCTTACAGAAAAGCGGATTACAGCCGAAGTTTGTATTCACCATTTGTGGTTCGATGATCGAGACTATAACGATCTGGGCACAAAAATCAAATGGAATCCGGCAATAAAGTCGGAAGCCGACCGTACTTCTTTATTCGAGGCAGTAAAAAACGGAAAAATCGATATTATTGCAACAGATCATGCACCACATACCTGGGAGGAAAAGCAAAAGCCTTATCCGGAATGTCCTTCAGGAGCGCCGATGATCCAGCACAGCCTTGTGGCCATGCTTGGTTTTTATCATCTCGGAAGGATATCGCTTGAAATGATTGTTGAAAAGATGTGTCATGCGCCAGCCACACTTTACAGAATTATTGACCGTGGATTTATCCGCAAAGGATTTCATGCCGACCTGGCTCTTGTTGACCTGGATGATCCCTGGACTGTAGATAAAGGAAACCTGTTATATAAATGTGGCTGGTCACCCATGGAAGATGTAACATTCAAATCGCGTGTCACTCATACATGGGTTAACGGACACCTGGTTTTTGAAAATGGAAGATTTAATGAATCCCGGAAAGGAAAAAGGTTGGAATTTTTATGTTAACTATATGATAAAAAAAGTTTTACCGCTATTTTTTGTTTTATTGATTTTCAGCGCCTGTCGTTTTGAAAATAAAGTTGTAGAAGAGACGTATCCCGATGGTTCTCCAAAGCGTATCTGCATATATAAAGGAAAAGGAGCAGAAGCTGACCTCATCAGAGAGAGCAATTATTATCCCAACAAGCAGTTACAGATGGAGGGTGGATATAAGAACAATCTCAGGAACGGAAGATGGATCTACTGGCATGAAAACGGGAAAATCTGGAGCGAAGGAACATTTAAGGATGGAAAGAGCGATGGGAAAAGAACCACTTATTTTGATAACGGTAAGATCAGATATATTGGATTTTATAAAGACGATGTCCGTGTGGGGAAATGGAGTTTTTATGATGAAAACGGAAGATTGCTGAAGGAAGTAGACTATTCTGCTCCTCCTAAATAGATCAGGGACCGGATTTTTTATTTCAGTATCTTATAATAGTATAGACCGGAAGATGATCACTGTAACCCCCGAAGTATTCTTTTGTGCTTGAAGTTCTGTCAGGTACCATTTCACCTCTCTTATTCCTGGTTAACATCCAATCCTTTTTATAGATTAACGCATAGGGTGATAAAATTACAGGTCCTTTCCCCCGTTTTTTTAAAAGAAGGTTACCCGATACGATACACTGATCGAAAACATCCCAGTCTTTATAAAAGAGGGTTCCTTCACCATTTACAAATGGATTCCAGAGAAGATCATAAAGACAGCCTTTAGCTGGCCTTCTGCCAGGTTTTTTCGCTCCAAGTGTCACTGCAATGCTTATATTTCCAGGCTCATCATTGAAATCTCCAATTATTATAATGTTACTTCCCGGATGCCGGACTAATAACGAATCCACAAATTGTCTGAGTATTTCTGCGCTCTCAATACGCTTCGGTTCAGTTTCAGATGCACCACCCTGACGCGATTTCCAATGGTTGACAAAGATGTGAAATGTATCCTTTTTTACATCCCTCAGCTTCACATATAAAATAAACCGGGATCTGAATGATTTTGTTGAAGGGATTGCCTTATGTGAAATATATTGCAATACTTCAGACCGGAAAAGAAGTCCGACATCGATCCCGCGCGGATCAG
>Ga0172368_10004337_pt1 | contig 16460 bp, 17 predicted proteins | sample Lak11m_FD_114540 | JGI IMG/M metagenome (GOLD analysis project Ga0172368, IMG submission 114540) | Freshwater microbial communities from Kabuno Bay, South-Kivu, Congo - kab_022012_11m | ecosystem: Environmental > Aquatic > Freshwater > Lake | place: Democratic Republic of the Congo: South-Kivu...
TACACCCAGGACCTGGTGGCGCATGGTGTGGCCACCAACCTGACGCACACCAAGGCGTCCGCAGGTCAGACCGGTGCTTGCCTGGTGATGGTCACGCCCGACGCCGAACGCAGCATGAGCACGTTTTTGGGCGCCACCGCCGAACTCGACGCCAGCGCGCTGCACCCGCACGACATTGCCAAGTCGCGGGTGTATTACATGGAAGGCTACCTGGCCGCTTCGCCCAGCGGGCTGGACGCGGCGCTCAAGGGACGCGCCATGGCCAAGCAAGCCGGCTCAAAACTCGCCACCACGCTCAGCGACGTGAGCATGATCAACTTTTGCCGCGCTGGGCTCGACGCCATGGTGGGCAACGCCAGCACCGGCTTGCTGGACTACCTGTTTTGCAACGAAGAAGAAGCGCAAGTGTGGTGCGGCACGACCGACCTGGCCGTGATGTGCCAGACCCTGAGCACGCAGGCGCGCGTGGTGTGCCTGACGCGCAGCGCGCGGGGCAGCATCATCATTGAAGGCGATGCGTGCACCGAAGTACCAGCGACAAAGGTCAAAGCGGTGGACACCAACGGCGCGGGCGACATGTACGCCGGTGCTTTTTTGTACGCGGTCACGCATGGCCACAGCACCACGCAGGCGGCGTGGCTGGCCAACCAGTGCGCAGGCAAAGTGGTGTCGCAGGTAGGCAACCGCTTGAGCCAGTCGGACATGGATCAGCTGAAAGTGGACTTTGCCCGGCATCTGAACGCTTAAGGTTTTTACTGGACAACGCTTCAGGCCTGTAAAGTAGCAACTTATGCTTTTTGATCGCCAGGTTTGGAAGGCAGGCTTCTAGGGTAATTGCCCATGGATTGCGCTTGGATGCCAGTTAAACTTGAAGCCGTGTCTGCTTCTGTCAACCAAAAAGCAGAGCAGGCCGTTAGTCCCTTACGCACTTCTTGTTGGAAGTGCGAACTTTTTTACAACCTGGAGATGACCCTATGACAAACCGTCGCGTATTCATGATGCAAACCGTCGTTGGCGCTAGCGCCTTGGCCTCTGGCGTGGCTATGGCCGCCGCCCCCATGGTTGCCGAAACCGACGCCAACGCCAAGGCGCTGGGCTATACGGCAGATGCCACCAAATCCAAGAATGCCAAGTACAAAGCAGGCTCCACTTGTGAAAACTGCGCTTTGTACCAAGGCAAAAAAGGTGACGCCTCTGGTCCGTGCCCGCTGTTTGCCGGCAAGCAAGTGTCTTCCAAAGCCTGGTGCACAGCGTACGCCAAAAAGGCCTGATTGGCTTGTGCTGGTTGGCTTGACTGGTTTTTGCCAGTCAACAACAAAAAACCCACCTTCACGGTGGGTTTTTTGTTGCGTACATCAACCTGGTCCTTACACTGGTCTGCTGCGCGCCAGCGGCGGATTTTTGGAAAAATAGCCTTCGATGCCGCGCATCAGCGCGTCGGCCAGTCGATCTTGGTAATCGTCACTGTTGAGTTTGGCCTCTTCGTCGGGGTTGCTGATAAAAGCGGCCTCCACCAGCACGCTGGGGATGTCGGGTGCCTTGAGCACGGCAAAGCCGGCTTGCTCAACCCGTGGTTTGTGCAGCTTGCCCACGCGTTTGATGGCGCGCAGCATGGCGCTGCCCAGTTGCAGGCTGTCCTTGATCTGCGCGGTGGTGCTCATGTCCAGCAGCGCGCGTTTGACCTGCACGTCTTTGGCCTTGACGTTCAGACCGCCGATCTGGTCGGCCTTGTTCTCCTTGGCCGCCATCCAGCGCGCCGCCGCACTGGAGGCTCCGCCCTGGCTGAGTGCAAACACGCTGGCACCCTGCGGGTTGGGCGTGAAAAACGCATCCGCGTGCAAGCTGATGAACAGGTCTGCCTGCACCCGGTGCGCCTTGTCCACGCGCACGTGCAGCGGTACAAAGTAGTCAGAGTCGCGGGTCAGAAACGCGCGCATGGCGTTGCCATTGACCACCGCAGCATTGATGCGCTCGCGCAGCCGGTGGGCCAGTTTCAGTACCACGTCTTTTTCTTGCGTGCCACCGGGGCCAATGGCACCCGGGTCTTCACCACCGTGACCAGCGTCCAGCGCGATGATGATCAGGCGCTCTGTGGCCGCTGCGGGTTTTACATCAATTTTGCCTTTAGCCCATTCTGTATAAGCGCCAAGGGCTCCTGAAACAGTAGCATTTTTGGCTGTGGCGGATGCACTCGATGCACTCGCGGCCGACTTGCGGGTGGTCAGCCTGCTTGTGCGTTGTGTGATCAGGTCGCCCAGCGGGTCGGTGCCGGCTTGGGGCGCAGGCAGGGTTGGCGTTGCGTTGCCCTGGGGCACTGCAACGGGCTCCTGCACGCGCTCGGCAATCAGCGCAGCCAAGGGGTCTGGCGGCTCGATGGGGTACAGATCAAATACCAAGCGGTGGCGGTAAGCGGCGATTGGCGGCAAATTGAACACCTGCGGTGCAACGGCTTGCTTCAGGTCCAGCACCAGCCGCACCACGTCCGGGCTGAACTGACCAACCCGAATACCGTGGATGTTGGGGTCGGTCGCGGTCACCTTGGACACCAGCTCCTTGAGCGCCGGGTTCAGCACGATGCCATGCACGTCCACCGCCAGCCGTGGCGGGTTGGGCACAAAGTTTTGGGTAAAGGTCAGCAGCGCGTCGGACTCGATGGTCACGCGCGAATAGTCTGCCGCGGGCCAGATACGCACCGCCAGAATGCTGGCCCCACGCGCCAACTGTTGCGTACCCAGCAGCAGCACCAGCGTGCCGCCCTGGACAAAGTTGCGCCGCTTCATGGGGCAAGCTCTGGCCTGGGGGGGCCGTTGCGCACCGGCGGTGTTGCAAGCAAAACGGGGCACTGGCCCTTGCCTAGACTGGGCGAGCAGCTATCCAGACAATGAACAAGTGTGGCACCGGTGGGCGTTTGTGCGGTCAGCGTCACTTGGCGTTGCTCGTCGTCCTGCACGGTCAATTGCATCACCAGGTCGGCCAGCGGCAGGCAGGGCGCGGCCTTGTCGGGCCATTCGACCAGCTTGAGCCCCGGGCTGGCAAAGATGTCGCGAAAGCCGGCTTCTACCCATTCGCGCGGGTCGCTGAAACGGTAAAAATCAAAGTGCCAGACGTTCAGACCGGGCAACTCGTACGGCTCGACCACGGCGTAGGTGGGGCTTTTCACGCGCCCGGTCACGCCCAACGCGCGCAACAGGTGGCGTACCAGCGTGGTCTTGCCCGCACCCAGGTCGCCGCGCAGCTCAATCAATGCGTGGCGTAGCGCCGGGCTGGCCGCCAGCACGGTGGCCAGGGCCCGCGTGGCTGACTCGTCGCCAAGGAGCGCGGTTTTTACAATGGGCAAGTGAACGTTTCCAGAACACATGATGACGGTGCGGCGTGGGTCTTGCGGATCGACGGTTGGGCGCGTGCGCTGGGATTTTCCCAAATAAGGGTGGCCGGTGTGGATCTGAGCGGGGCAGAGCCCGGATTATCGGCGTGGTTGGCCGCTGGCTTTCAGGGTGACATGGCCTACATGGCCGCGCACGGCGTCAAGCGCGCGCGCCCGGCCGAGCTGGTGTCCGGCACGCTCAGTGTCATCACCGCGCGCATGGACTATCTGCCCGCCCACACGCCGCCCGACTGGCAGGCGCGCGAGTTGCACCGGCTTGTGCACCCGCAAGAGGCCATCGTGTCGCTTTACGCGCGCGGGCGTGACTACCACAAGGTGATGCGCGCCCGGCTGCAAAAGCTCAGCGATCAGATGGTGCAGGCGATGGGGCCGCTGGGCTACCGCGTGTTCACCGATTCAGCCCCGGTGCTTGAAGTGGAACTGGCCGCGCGCAGCGGTTTGGGCTGGCGTGGCAAGCACACGCTGACGCTGGACCGCACGACGGGGTCGATGTTTTTTTTGGGTGAAATTTTTGTCGATAAGGCGTTGCCCGCCAGCGCACCCGTAGAAGCTCATTGCGGCCGGTGCAGCGCGTGCATCGACATCTGCCCGACGCAGGCCATCGTGGCCCCGTACCGGCTGGACGCGCGCCGTTGCATCAGCTACCTGACCATTGAGCACGCGGGGCCGATCCCGCTGGAACTGCGCCCGCTGCTGGGCAACCGCATCTATGGCTGTGACGACTGCCAGCTGATTTGCCCGTGGAACAAGTTTGCCCAGCGCAGCACGCTGCCTGACTTTGACCCACGCGCCGGTTTGACAGACCACCGGCTGACCGACCTGTTTGCCTGGTCTGAGGACGAATTTATGCGCTTTACCGAGGGCAGCCCGATCCGGCGCATCGGTCACGAGCGCTGGCTGCGCAACATTGCCGTGGCACTGGGCAATGCGCTGCATGTGGCCGATGCGACCGCAGCGGCCAAGCTGCAAGCGGCGTTGACAACGCGCGGCGAACACCCCAGCGCCCTGGTGCGCGAGCATGTGGCTTGGGCACGACTGCAGAGTGTCCTTTACAAGGCCGCACCCGGTGCAAACCCGCGCAATAAGGAGAGTGCCAGCGGCAAGCTGGTCATGCCCAGCACGGTGGACACCGTCACCAGTGCCGCCACGTAAGGGCCGTCGTAGCCCATGCGTGCGGCCAGCACATAGCAGCTTGACGCGGTGGGCAGGGCAGAAAACATCAGCAAAATGGTTGACTGCAAGGCATCCAGCCGCAGCAGGTGGCACAGGCCCAGCGCCAGCAGCGGCATCAGCAAATGGCGAATCAGCAGCACGGCTGCACCCAGCAGCTTGGCGTGGTTGAGCGCGCCCAACTGCATGCCGGCACCTGCGGCCATCAGGCCCAGCGCCAGTGACGCGCCACCGATGCGGCTCAGCGTGGGGTCAAGCCAGCCCGGAATGTGCACCCCCGCCAGGTTGGCCACCAGCCCGCAGGCTGTGCCAATGATGAGTGGGTTACGCACCAGTTCACCCAAAAAGCCGCGCTGGGCGTGGCGTGCCATCGGCCACACGGCACCCACGTTCATCAGCGGCACGCTCACGCCGATCAGCAGCGCCAGCACCGCCAGCCCGGGGGCACCAGCGAGCTTGTCGGCCAGCGCCAGCCCGATGAATGAATTGAACCGGAAAGCCGTTTGCGCGCTGGCCGCGTGCTGGCGCAGCGCAATGTGACCTTTGAAGCCTGGCCAGTAGGGCACCGAATACGCCATGGCAATGCCGCCCAGCCCGAGCGCCCAACCAGCGCCCACCAGGTTGCTGGCACTGCCCAGCTCCAGCGGGCTTTTGATGATCGACTGGAACAGCAGCACCGGAAAAAACAGAAAATAGACCAACTGCTCGACCTGCGACCAGACGCTGCGGTTCAACGGCGTAAAGCGGCAGATCAGGTAGCCGATCAAGATCAGCGAAAAGTCGGGGAAAAGCAGTTGGGCAAAGTTCACAGCGCGAGAATAGCAGGGTATGCAACACGTTCAACCGCCAGCACCCGCAGCAGCGCCAGCGATCTCGAGCGCGGCTGTGGCTGCGTCTGACGCACTGATCGACACCTTTGCCGATGCCCTGTGGCTGCAAGACGGTTTGTCAAAAAACACGCTGGCGGCCTACCGGCGCGACCTGCGGCTGTTTGCCGCGTGGCTGGCCGCGCAAAACACGTCGCTGGTGGGTGCAACCCAGGAGCTGCTCAATGGTTATTTTGCGCAGCGGCATCACGAAACCAAGGCCACCTCTGCCAACCGCCGCTTGACGGTGTTCAAGCGTTTTTACCGCTGGGCGCTGCGCGAACACCTGGTCAGCGCCGACCCGACGCTGAAGATGCTTACCGCCAAACAGGCGTTGCGCCTGCCTGGCAGCCTGACCGAGGCGCAGGTGGAGGCGCTGTTGGCGGCCCCCGACGTCAGCAGCGCGCAGGGTGTGCGCGACCGCACCATGCTCGAGCTGATGTACGCCAGCGGTCTGCGCGTGAGCGAGCTGGTGACGCTGAAAGTGTTCAACATCAGCCAGGCCGACAACGTGTTGCGGGTGTTTGGCAAGGGCAACAAGGAGCGGTTGGTACCGTTTGGTGAAGTTGCCAGTCTGTGGCTCACGCGCTATCTGGCGCGGCCGCGCGCCGAGCTGCTGGCCGGGCACCAGACTGAAGCGCTGTTTGTCACGCACAAAGGCCCGACGCCCGGTACCGCCATGAGCCGTGTAATGTTCTGGCTGCTGGTACGCAAATACGCGCAGACGGCGGGCATCACGCAGCACCTGTCGCCGCACACTCTGCGCCATGCGTTTGCCACGCACTTGCTCAATCACGGTGCCGACCTGCGCGCGGTGCAGATGTTGTTGGGCCATGCTGATATTTCCACCACCACCATTTACACCCATGTGGCGCAAGAGCGGCTCAAGCTGTTGCACGCCAAGCACCACCCGCGCGGCTGACCCCTGCAAGCGATCCCGGCTTCTACAATTCCCGTGGTTGTTATTACTGCAAAGGAATGGTCATGGCAATTTACGAGGTGGACGGCATCAGCCCGACGCTGGCCGATTCGGCCTGGGTGGCCGACAGTGCCGAGGTGATGGGTGACGTGGTGCTGGGCGAAGAGGTAAGCGTCTGGTTTGGCGTGGTGATTCGCGGCGACACCTCGGCCATCCGGATTGGCGCGCGCAGCAACGTGCAAGACCTGAGCGTGCTGCACTCTGACGTTGGCGTGCCGTTGACGATCGGCGCGGGCGTGACGATCGGCCACAAGGCCATGCTGCACGGCTGCACGGTGGGCGACAACAGCTTGATCGGCATTGGCGCGGTGGTGCTCAATGGCGCTGTGATCGGCAAAGCTTGTCTGGTGGGTGCGGGCGCGCTGGTGACCGAGGGCAAACAGTTTCCCGACGGTTCGATGATTCTGGGCAGCCCGGCCAAGGTGGTGCGTAGCTTGACCGCCGAACAACTGGCCGATCTGCGTGTCAGCGCAGACAACTATGTGGTCAACGGCAAGCGCTTCAAGACCTCTTTGAACAAACTGGCCTGAGCGCGACGAACGCGTTCAAGCAAGAAATCCGGGTCCTGTAGTGTCAGAAATTCACAAATTCTTGTTCGACGGCGCACCGGTGCGCGGCGTGTTGGTGCGCCTGACTGATGCCTGGCGTGAAATTTTGCGCCGCCGTGCCACCAACACCAAGCACGGGGCTTACCCGCCACCGCTGCAAAACTTGCTCGGCGAGATGACGGCAGCGGCGGTGCTGCTGCAGTCCAACATCAAGTTTGACGGTGCCTTGGTGCTACAGGTGTTTGGCGACGGTCCGGTCAAGCTGGCGGTGGTTGAGGTGCAGCCTGGCTTGGGTCTGCGCGCCACGGCCACGGTGAGCGGCACCTTGCCCGACACCGCAACGCTGAGCCAAATGGTCAATGTTGACAACGGTGGCCGCTGCACCATCACACTCGATCCGCAAACCCGCCAACCGGGCCAGCAACCCTACCAGGGTGTGGTGCCGCTGTGCGGCGATTCGCATGAAAAGCTGAAAAACTTCAGCGACGTGCTGCAACACTACATGCTGCAAAGCGAGCAGCTTGACACCACGCTGGTGCTGGCCGCAGACGATCAGATGGCCGCTGGCCTGCTGATCCAGCGCCTGCCGCAGCAAGGCGCTGGCAACCTGGCGGGCACGTCAGCACGCGCCAATGAAGACGCCATTGGCAAGCATGAGGACTACCGCCGCATTGCCCTGCTGGCGGCCAGCCTGAAGCGCGAGGAGCTGCTCACGCTGGACGCCGACGCTGTGCTGCATCGTCTGTTCTGGCAAGAAAAACTGCTGCGCTTTGAACCGCTGCAGGGTGCCGCCGGGCCGCATTTTTCTTGTCACTGTAGCCGCGAGCGCGTCGCCAAAATGATCCAGGGGCTGGGCGCAGATGAAGCCGCCAGCGTGTTGCAGGAACGCCCGGAGGTGGAAGTGGGCTGTGATTTTTGCGGCGCGCAATACCGCTTTGACGCGGTGGATGTGGCGCAAATCTTCAAGGAAACTGTGCCACCACCCCCTGGCGACGCCACGCTGCATTGAAGACGATCAAAGCAGTTGATCGTCTTGATGGAGTGCTTCGTCCAGACGCGCTACCAACGCAGTGAGTTTTTCGTCAGCCGGGCCGCCGGCCGGTGCAGCGGCTGTGTGCGGCTGGTCGGCCAAGTCAAACGCCAGGTTCAACGCCGCAAGCACAGCGATGCGGTCGCGCGCGCGCACCTTGCCCGCGTCGCGAATCCGGCACATGGCGGTGTCCACCCGTTCGACCGCGCCCAGCAGGCGCGCGTCGCCCCCGTCGGGGCAGCCCAGCACGTAGCTCTGGCCCATGATCTGCACTTCAAGCTGTTTCATGGCGTGTCCTGCTGGCTGGCTGACTTGAATGCCGGCGTTACGCCGGGGTGCGCCGCTGCATGTGCCGGTTCAGCGGGCAGGCGTTCCAGCAGCGCCTCAACCCGGGCGCGGGCGGCGTTCAGGCGCGACTTGAGCGAATCGCGTTCTTGCGTCAGCGAATCTATTTCCCGGTTCAGCAACTGATTGGTACGCAGCAACTCGGCGTGGCGCAGCAGCAAGCGTTCCACACGCTCGGTGACTTGGTCGATAGGTGACAGGTTCGACATAGGCGCGCATTGTAGGGGTGCAAGCGTCGGATCTGGCAAGCTGTCGGCACGGCTAGAATGCGCGGCGTTGGTGCTCGTGGTGTGCAGCGCACGCCGCAGTTCAACGGGAAGCAGGAGGGTGACGCTGGCCAACAGCAAACCTAACCTGCGCTGCCCCCGCAACGGTAAGTGGACGAAGTGTCTTTGGACGCCTCCGCTTGCATCCAGGCCACTGAGTGTTTTTCTGAAACTCTTGGGAAGGCGATGCAGGTTGACTCCACCAGCCCGGATACCGGCCAACACGGTGGCTGCGCGTTTTTTTAACCGAAAGTGCGCAACCGTGACGCTCATGCACTGTCGGGGACGTCGGTGAGGGCTTTTACCCTGGTTCTTTCTTTTCATGAAAACTCTTGCATTTTTTCAGTGCTCAAAAGCACCTGTGAGGCTTGCTGCGCCTGCGCTGGCAGCTCTTTCCTTTGTAGCGGCCATGCCAGTTTTGGCACAGTCGGGCGGGACGCTCAAAGAGGTGGTGGTGACGGCCAGTCGTGTGGCGCAGCCCGTCACCGACGTGGTGGCTGATGTCAGCATCATTGACCGATCTGACATTGACAACTCGGGTGTCACCACGTTGCCACAGTTGCTTGCCAGATTGCCGGGTGTGCAAAGCGTCGCCTCCGGTGAATCTGTCAGCGTTTATCTGCGCGGTGCCGAGGCACGTATGACGGCGCTGTACATCGACGGTGTCCGTGTTGATTCACAAGATGGTTTGCGTTTGGGCGGGGGGTGCCCTGGGAACTGATGGCCTTGAGCCAGATTGATCGTATTGAGGTGTTGCGTGGCCCGGCCAGTGCGGTGTATGGTTCGGACGCCATGGGCGGTGTGATTCAAATTTTTACCCGGCGCGGCGAGGCTGGTTTTGCGCCGTTTGTCAAACTGGGTATGGGCAGTTTTAATCAAAAGCAGCTTGCAGCCGGCTTCAGTGGTGCACAAGGCGCGTGGGACTACGCCTTGGCCGCAGGGCGTGACGACAGCGATGGCTTCAACACGCGGCCGGATCTGGTGCATACCCCGGACCATGAAGCCAGTTCGCGTCAAAACGCCAGTGTGCGGTTCGGATACCAGTTGTCAACCGCGCATCGGTTTGAGCTGACGGCACTGAACAACCAATTGGATTCGCAATATGTGCCATGGGGGGGCGGTGTCAATATTCAGGTCAAAGACACCTTGGGAGCTGTCTCATTGCGTTGGCGTGCCCAGTGGAATGCCGCTTACAGCACACATCTGAGCTTGTCAAAGAGCCGGATCGCCAAAAAAGACAATGCGCCGAATGACTTCAAGACCCAATTGCAGACGGTCTTGTTTGAAAATAATCTGCGCCTGGGCGCAGGAACATTCACCGCCGTGTTGGAACAGCGCCATGACGACTTTGCGGCGCAAGCCACCACGTGGGATCCGGCCTTTGGCGGTGCACGTTCACAAAACGCGCTGGCATTGGGCTACGGTGCCAATTACGGCAAGCACGCGGTTCAGGTGAATGTGCGTCATGATGAAGACAGCCTGTTCATGTCCAAGCAAACCGGCGCAGTGTCTTACGCCTACACCTTTGCACCGAATTGGCGTGCCAACGTCTCTACCGGGTCAGGCTTTCGGGCGCCAACGCTGGAGCAGGTGTACGGTCGCTACGGGGATCGCAACCTGATGCCTGAGTCCAACCGAAGTCATGAGTTGGGTGTGAGCTACGTCGCACCGGCGCGAACTTTCAAGGCGATGCTGTACCGAAACGACATCGATAACCTGATCAGTTCCAGCCAGACCCTGAGTACTTGCAAGGCGGGCTTTTTTTGTTACTACAACGTGGGGCAGGCCAGCATTCAGGGGCTGACGCTGAGCACAACGCAGCGCATCGGTGCCTATGACATGCGGGCTGCGCTGGATTGGATTGATCCAGTCAACAGCATCAGTGGCAAAACCTTGAGCCTGCGTGCTCGTAAAACGCTCACCTTGGGTGTGGACCGCAGCGTTGCAAACTGGCGCTTGGGTGGCGAGCTGCAGGCGCTGGGTGAACGCTTTGACAACGCCGCCAACACCGTTGTGTTGCCAGGTTACGCGCTGCTGAACCTGAACGCAAGCACCCAGTTGGCCAAGGATTGGCAACTGGCGCTGCGTATCGACAACCTGTCTGACACGCAATACCAACCGGTTGGGCAGTTTGCCAATGCGGGTCGCAGCTTGTTTGCCAGCTTGAAGTGGCAACCCAAGTGAGTTCCAGGTTGGCAGCACAACGTGGCGTCCGCGCTGATTCAGTCGCACGCCCGGCAGCCAGGGGAAGGCGTGGCATGACCGCGTTGGATCGTTGCTTGTTGTTGCTGTGGCCTGGTCTGCGGTCGGGCTTGGTAGCGCTTGCGGTCTTGGCGGCGGCCAGCGTTGCCCACGCGTTGGATGTGACCGATGAACGTGGCTTCAGGCTCAGCCTGGTCCAGCCGCCGCAGCGCATCGTCAGCTTGTTGCCGTCATTGACCGAGACGGTGTGTGAACTGGGCGCTTGCGCGCGCCTGGTGGGGGTTGACCGCAATTCGGATTACCCGGCCAGCGTGCGGCAGTTACCCCAGCTGGGTGGCGGGCTGGACCCCAACATCGAGGCCATCGTGGCGTTGCAACCCGAGCTGGTGCTATTGGCCACATCGTCGCGTGCCGGTGAGCGCCTGCGCGCTCTGGGCCTGAAGGTGCTGGCCTTGGAACCAAAAACCCACGCCGACGTGAAGCGGGTGCTTGAGACAGTGGGGCAGGTGCTGGGCGTGCCCGATGCTTCACGGGTATGGCGCGTAATTGACGCGTCCATCCAGGCGGCGACGCAGTCGCTGCCCCCAAGCGTTGCCAGCACGCGGGTTTATTTTGAGGTCAACCCCGGCCCTTATGGTGCCGGTGAAACGTCTTTTATTGGCGAAACCCTGACCCGTCTGGGGGTCAAAAACATCATTCCTGCCAAGCTGGGAGTGTTCCCCCGGCTCAATCCTGAGTTCATCGTGCGTGCCAACCCGGACGTGATCATGATCGGCCAGCGCAGCCTGGACAGCATGGGCCAGCGCCCCGGCTGGAGCCACCTGCGTGCCGTGCAGGCGCAGCGTGTGTGTGTGTTTACCACCGCGCAATCCGACGTGCTGGTGCGCCCCGGGCCGCGCATGGCCGAGGGCGCACGGCTGATGGCGCAATGCCTGGCGGAAAAGGTCGGCACGGTGAAGGCGGCTGCTGCCCGAGCTCTGCCTGTACCCGTGAGCCCGGCCATCGCAACCCCGGCGGGCAGGCCATGAACCTGCGCGAAGCGTCTTTGTTGGGCTGGGGCTTGCTGCTGCTGGCGCTGGGCTTGACCGCTTTGGGCGTGTGCGTGGGCAGCGCCGGGTTTGAGAATCTGTTGCAACCGCTGCTGAACCCCTTGCAAGACCCTGATCAAACCGCCATGGCGCAGCAAATTGTGTGGGACATTCGCCTGCCGCGCACGCTCGGTGCCTGGGCGGCTGGGGCCCTGCTGGGCTTGGCCGGTGCGTTGGCGCAGGGCTTGTTCCGCAACCCGCTGGCGGACCCATTTTTGCTGGGCAGTGCCTCAGGAGCGTCGCTGGGCGTGGCTGTGGCACTGGCGCTGCTGGGTGGCGCGGTTGACATGTTGGGCAGCAGCGCAGGCAGTGATGGGGGTGCTGGCGGCATGGTGGGCGACGGCCTGGCGTTCACGGTGTTTGGCACCGGTTGGCTGACGCGCCTGGGCTTGACTGGTGCGGCCTTCGTGGGTGCGGTGTTGGCCGTGCTCTTGACGTTGGCGCTGAGCCGGGGCGTGCAACACACCTTGCGCCTGCTGCTGGCAGGTGTCGTGGTGGGCGTGGTGCTGGGGGCGCTGACGCAACTGGTGCTGGTCTGGAGCCCCGAGTCCTTGCAGGCCATGCAGGCCTTCATGCTGGGCTCGACCGCGTTTGTGGGCTGGAGCGCCTGCGCTGTGATGGCGCTCACCTGGGCGCTGTCCAGTGTGGCGGGCGCTTTGCTGGCGCGCCTGCTCGACGGCCTGAGCCTGGGCGAGGCCACGGCGCGCAGCCTGGGCTTGCCATTAACTTCAATGCGGCTGGCACTGGTGACGGTGCTGGCGCTGGCCACAGGTGCGGCAGTGGCGCAAACCGGGCTGATTGCGTTTGTCGGCCTGGCCGCGCCGCACCTGGTGCGCGCAAGGGTCAAGACCACCCATGGCCGTTTGATCTTTTTGTCCAGCTTGATGGGTGGCGTGCTGCTGATAGCAGCCGACACGCTGGCACGCTGGCTGATTGCGCCGCAAGAGCTGCCGGTGGGTGTGCTTACGGCCGTGCTGGGCGGCGGCTACCTGCTGTGGCTGATGCACCGTGGCTCTCACAGTGGGTCAGGTGTGATATGAATTTAATAGCTATCAGCGCAAGCAGAACAAGCGCCAGGCTCAATCATCTTGAGACAGGGGCAAGTGCGCCATGACACCCATCGCTGTCAGCGCAAGCCACATCTTTGCAAGTTTCGGTAACACGGAGATCTTGCACGACGTGTCGCTGGCGCTGCCTGCCGGGCGCTGGAGCAGCATCGTCGGCCCAACGGTGCGGGCAAATCCACCTTGCTCAAGGTGTTGGCCGGGCTGTTGCCCTGCCAGGGGCAGGTGGTGCTGCTGGGGCAACCCCTGCACAGTTACCCGGCGCGTGCCCGCGCGCAAACCCTGGCCTGGTTGGGGCAAAACGAATCTGCGGCGGACGATTTGACGGTGTGGGACGTGGTCATGCTGGGGCGCTTGCCACACCAGGCCTGGTTGGCCGCGCCCAGTGAGGCCGACCGGGCGGCGGTGGAGATGGCGCTGAAATCGACCGGTGGCTGGGACTGGCGCGCTCGCACCCTGGGCCAGCTCAGCGGCGGTGAGCGTCAGCGCGTGCTGCTGGCGCGCGCCTTGGCGGTGCAGGCGCGGGTGCTGTTGATGGATGAACCGCTGGCCAACCTGGACCCGCCGCACCAGGCCGACTGGCTGGGCGTGGTGCGCTGCCTGCTGGAGTCCGGTGTCACCGTGGTCAGCGTGTTGCATGAGATCAGCATGGCGCTGCGCGCAGATCACCTGCTCATCATGGCCGCTGGCCGTGTCACGCATTTTGGTGCAAGCACCGACGCCGCCACCCACCGTGCTCTGCAAGCCGTGTTTGACCACCGCATCACCATCCACCCGCTGGCCGGGCAATGGGTGGCGTTGCCCAAATAATTGGGGTCAGATTCCAATTATTTTCAAATGACCCGAACGACACCAACGGCAATGCGCCCTGGTTGGGGCTGGTTGGCACTGGTGACGGAGTTTGCGGCCGATAAAACCGTGCGTCGGCCGCAAACTTGTTTTTTCCCGGCCTGACACCCAAGGACCCGGATCAACCAACGCTCCAACGACAAACCCAGCGCAGCAATCCCGGCCGCGCTGCCACAACGCGCAGGGAGTTATGCAGAGTGTCCTTAAGTGAGTGCGCCTGTTTCAGGGCAATCCCAGCATGAAATCCAGAACCGCCCTATAAGAAAGATCTGGCGCGCATTGTGTTACTGTCGCTTTTGTATGACATTATTTGACATCCTGAGGTCGATTCAGCTGCGGCTGCCCGCTCAGTGGGGCAAGGCGGCAAGCAGAGCCAGGCTTGTTGGGTTAACGCCTGCGGTGTGCAGGTCGACAGCGGCTTGCGCTTTTTTATGCGTGCAACCACTCAGACTTGGGCTCGCACTGCTGGCGGTATTGACCTCTGGCTCGGTCAACCCGTCTGGCGTTTGCAACCGCTGCCTGCCCGACCCGAGGCGTGGCAGTCGGTGATGAACGGCTCGTACAACACCGCGCCGTTTTGGAACCGGCTGCATAGTTTGTGTGACCCCGACTGCACGCTGGGCAGACTCGACTCGCCGAGCGCGTGCAGTGCCGGATGGCTCAAAAACTTTTTACAGCACATGGGTCAACAAGACCAGCGCGCCGCGTCTGACCGCGGCATTGCGCCCAGCGCATGGCCCGAGGCCGAGCAACGCAGCCCCGCCAACCAGCCCTACATCGTGGCCGCCTTGGCAGCGAGCGTGCGCCAGTCGTGCCCGGTGGCTGAAAGCGCTGAATTGCAGCGGTTTTTGCGGGTGGCTGAGCCAACACCATGAAGCGCATTGACGCTGCCACGCTGCTCGATCAGGCGCAGGCCGCAGTCCGCGCCCGCGATGACGTGGCATTGGTGCAGGCGCTGAGTGTGTTGGCCGTGGTGCATCGCCCCGCCATGACCGACCTGTGGTGCGCACGCTGGGTGGCGGCGCTGCGCCGGCTCAAACTGCTGGATGCGGCGGAAACCGTGTTGGCACAGTGCCACACGATCTGCGGCACCACGCGACGCTTGTACATTGAGGCGGCAGAGCTGGCAACGGCACAAAAAAACACCCAGCGCGCAGCAGACGGCTGGCTTGCCGCGCTGGCGGAATCTGATGCGGGGGCACTGACGCCTGTGCAATACCGGCGCGCGATGCAAAGCCTGCTGAGCGATTGGCGCGTTGAAGCGGCCGCGCAATGCTTGGCGCGTGCCCGTGCCGAAACGCCCAACGATCCCGAATGGGCACGCTGGGATCGAACGGTTCAAACCTACTCGCAGCTCACGCCGCAGTTGTTGGCCGATTGGCCGGGGTGCGCTCGCATCACGGCCTACTGGCAGCGCCAACCGGCGCAAACCCTGCTGGTGACCTTTGCCACGCTGTACAGCGACATAGACACCCCCGCGTTCGGCTTTCCGTTTATTTCGCAGCAAGGCTGGGATCACATTCATGTGGCGCAGGCGGCCAAAACTCAGTACCAAGGGCTGACCGCCGAGCAGTTGGCGCAAACCTTGGCGCCTTGGTTGCACGGGCGCGATGTGTGGACGTATGGCTCCAGCCTGGGCGGTTACGCGGCCATTTATTACGCCACTGCCTTGGGCGCCCGGGCGATTGCATCCAGCCCCAGCTTACCGGCGCATGTCCAATCCATTCGCTTTCCGCGCGATAAGGTGCCGATTGCCCACACGCCGCTGGAACGCTTCACCACCGCGCAAACTTGCTATATTTTTTATGATCCAGAGGATGCCCCGGATCGGCTGTTTGTGCGCGAGTTGGTGTTGCCTGCGTGTACGGATGCCGTCGTGGTCGAGTTGCCTTACGCAGGGCACCAAGCATTGCGGCAGTTGGCCAGCGCCGGGCTGCTCAAAGACACCTTGATCCACATCATCACCCATGCCCCGCGCGAAGTACCGTTGGATTTGCACGCGCTGGCACAGACGCCGGTGTATTGGGCACAGCGTGCGCGGGATCATTTCAAGCAGAAGCAATGGGACTTGGGCATTGAAGCCGGACAACGCAGTTTGGCGGCTCAGTCCAGTTTGACGCTGACGCAGCAGGTGCTGCAAGCCTTGGTAAAAACCCAGCGGCTTGACGAGGCGCAAGCTCTTTATACTGCGGCGGCGGCGCATTTCGGTGCCGCTAAGCTGGCGCCCTGGCAACCGCCCACGTTGTCATCGACACGGGCACAGCCAACCCGCTAAAACGTTGTTTTGTTCATCGCGCGATTCATGTCATTTGCGTCCCCCAGTTTGCGAACCCGACCGCCTTGCGTTGCGCTGCTGTTTGATGCGCGGGATGCGCTCAGCGCGCATCGCACAGAGCTGATGGTGGGCTCTTTGGCGCTAGAAGGCGCGTGGCCGGTGCGATTGCAGCCGAGTGATGTTCAACCCGACGGCACGGTGCATGCGCAGATTCATCGCCAAGGCCGTTGGCAGCCGTTGACCGCGGTGGCGGTGGATGCCGTGATTGATTGGCTGCCGGCGGGGTATCCCCGTAGCGCCGCATTGACGCAATGGGTGCAGCGCCACCCGCATACCCAGGTGCCACAGATGGATGATGCGGCTTTATTGGCGCTGTGTTTAGATGAGCCCGAA